>Ga0208686_1001124_pt1 | contig 11052 bp, 9 predicted proteins | sample June2015DPH_6_50_FD_184694 | JGI IMG/M metagenome (GOLD analysis project Ga0208686, IMG submission 184694) | Peatland microbial communities from SPRUCE experiment site at the Marcell Experimental Forest, Minnesota, USA - June2015DPH_6_40... | ecosystem: Environmental > Terrestrial > Soil >... | reverse complement strand
CCGGCGGCGGATGCAATTGCGCAGCGGCGCAGTGAGGCCGTAGTCTGAAGAGTCTCAACCATGATTCGTTGGCGCGTTGCGCGCAACTCTTTGGCGGGTATTCGCGCGCTGAGTTGGTTTCGGAGGAAATCGCATGCATACGAGGTTTATCCCGGCTTTATTGACGGCGACTTTCTCGGCCGCAACTGTTTCAATGGCGCCGGCGCAACAACCGCCAGGGAATACCGTACCGGCGATTGCCGGTTTGCCCGCTGGGGCACGCGCCGCAGCGGCAGGGATTGACGGCGAAAAGATTCGCGCGCACGTGCGATTTTTGTCGCTCGACCTGCTGGAAGGCCGTGGACCGGGGACGCGCGGAGGCGAGCTGGCGGCGGAGTATATCGCGACGCAGTTTGCGCTTGCGGGCGTTGAGCCAGCCGGCGACAACGGCACGTACTTCCAGCGCGTTCCGCTTTACGCCGTCCACACGGTGGAGGACAAGACGAAGTTCAGCTTTGTGCCAGCCGATGGAGCGGCTCTGGATCTTGCCTATGGCGACGAGATTGTGGCCAAGGATCAGACGGGGCAGACGACGGCCGACATCGACGCGCCGATTGTGTTTGTGGGCTACGGCATCGATGCTCCGGAGTACCACTGGAACGATTACGCGGGCCCGGACGGGAAAGACTTCGACGTGAAGGGGAAAGTGTTGCTCGTGATTGTGAACGAGCCGCCCTCGAACGACGAGAAGTTTTTCAAGGGCAAAGCGCTCACGTACTACGGGCGCTGGACGTACAAGTATGAGGAAGCGGCACGGCGTGGAGCAGCGGGCGTGCTGATCATCCATCGCAAGGACCTTGCGAGCTACGGCTGGGAAGTTGTGCGCAACTCGCAGGCGGTAGAGAAGAGCTACCTGGAAGGCGACTCGAGTGCGACGCTGCGCGCGGCGGCGTGGATTCAGCATGATGTGGCGCAAAAGCTGTTCACCATGGCGGGGCTGGGCGATCTTGACAGGATGATCGACCGCGCGGGAGTGCCGGGAGCATTTCACGCGGTGGAATTGCCGGTGCGGCTCAGGGCGCACATCGAGAGCCGTGTGCGCCGCTACGTGAGCGCGAACGTGGTGGGGCGAGTGAAGGGCGCGGAAAGCGGCGGGAACGCGGTGCTGTATACGGCGCATTATGACCACCTAGGCATCGATCCCGACATGAAGGGCGACAACATTTTCAATGGCGCGGCGGACAACGGGACAGGATGCGGAATCGTGATGGAATTGGCGCGAGCGTTCGCGCAGTCGCCGGTGAAGCCACCGCACGACGTGTACTTTGCGTCGGTGACCGCGGAAGAGCAGGGGCTGCTCGGTTCGCAATTCCTGGGGATGCATCTGCCGGTTCCTGCCGGACAGATGGATCTGGATTTGAATTACGACATGCTGCTGCCGATCGGGATTCCGCGGTCAGTGAATCTAACCGGGGCGGAGAGGATAGACTTTTGGCCGACGGTGGAGCAAGTGGCAAAGTCGTTCGATCTGGAGCTGCTGCCGGATCCCTCGCCGATGGCGGGCCACTACTACCGTTCGGATCATTTTTCGCTGGCGCGCGTGGGGATTCCGGCGTTCTCCGTCGACCAGCGCGATTTGTTTGCGGGGCACGACCTGGCATGGGGTGAAGCGCAGATGGCGGACTACGTTGCGCATCACTATCACCAGCCTTCCGACGAATACAAGGCAGACTGGGACTTCCGCGGCAACGCCAAGCTGGCGCGGTTTGGATTTGTTTTGGGATGGCTGGCCAGCGACCAGACAAAGCCGATTGAGTGGCTGCCGGGCGACGAGTTTGAGGCGGCGCGGAAGGCGAGCGAGAAGTAGGGCAGGGACCAGGGACGAAGGGACTGAGGGACTACGGACGTAGGGACGCAGAGATTGCGGGATTGGGCGTTGTCAAAGAGTGAGGCAAATGTTCTCCATCGAGCTCGGCGAGGAAATCTCAAACATCACTTGCGATTGCTGCCTCAAGCCGTTCAAGAGCGTGCACGGATTCATAAAGAAGGACGATTCGGCGCACTCCATATACTTCGCAACATTGCAGACAGGGCACGAGCAGATTTCGATGGGATTAACGGTCAGCATCGGAAAATGGTGGGACGATTCGGAAGAATCGATTACGCAACGGCAGTGGATTTATTTGTCGGTCTGGCCATCCGTGGACGGGGAGGGTTTTGAGATGCGGACCGAAGATCCAGACTCCTCTCGGCATGCCACTGCGGCTTTTCTTGGCCAAAAGCTGGCACCAGAACAGGCAAGAAAAAGTCCGGTCCGTGACGACTTCTTCGCGGTTGCTGACTTCGTTCTTGAGAATGACCCAGCGGTGCATTCCTACATGTATGGGAAAGAGATCAATATTTCCGGAAGAGTCTGCAAGCATTGAGGAGCCGAAGCAGCGCGAGGCTGGAGCAACCGGGAAGCATCAGTAGTAGTCGGCGCAGCTGAGGTAGTAGCCGCAGTGGGTGCAGACCAGCTTGCAGTGGTGGCCGGTGAGGCGGTGGTTGCAGTTGGGGCAGACCTGGCAGTGGTGGTCGACGGGAAGAACGTCCTCAGCGGGGCAGAGCGCACCACTTTGTGAGATTTCCGCGGCGGAATCGGCTCGAGGGCCGGAATTCAGGGCATGGGGAAGCTGCGGCAACATGGCGGACAGATTAGCATGGAGGAGTGGCCGCCTGATCTCAAGAGTTTTCCGCAGGCGCCCGAGCGATCAACAGGAACGCGGCGCGACGGTCTTCCCCGAAGTGAAGCGCCCGAAAAATCCACCGACAACACAGAAACGATGCATCCCAAGGAGGGACTATGGCAAGCAAAGCGAGCGCGGTTTGGACTGGATCACTGAAGGAAGGCAAGGGCACGATTTCAACGGCGACGGGCGTGCTGAAGGACGCCAACTATTCGTTCGCAACGCGGTTTGAGGGAGCAGCCACCGGGACAACGCCCGAGGAGCTGATTGCGGCGGCACACGCGAGCTGTTTCTCGATGGCGCTCGGCGCGCAACTGGGCGGCGCGGGATTGACGCCAACGAAGATCGAGACTCAGGCAGCGGTGACGCTGGCCAAGGTGGACGCGGGCTTCGCGGTTACAAAGATCGCGCTGACCACGACGGCGAGCGTTCCGGGCGCGACCAGGGAAGTGTTCGACGAAGCCGCGGCCGACGCCAAGGCGGGCTGCCCGATTTCGAAGCTCTTCGCTAACAACACTGAGATCACGCTGGACGCGAAGCTGGTGTAGTCGATTTATCCGGCTCCCTCCGATCACCCCGTCCCATCCTCGCGCTGCACGACGAAACAAGCGCGCAGGATGGGATGTTTGTTTCGCTTTCCTGGATGCGCGGAGAGAACCGTGCGAGAGTCAACACGGTAGAAATCCTCGGGAGGCGCGTGCGGCCATGAAGAAATACAAATTCAAGGCGAAGATTATCGCTGGGATGGGTGGAGGTGCCGGCGTTCTCTTTCCCTACGATGTCGAGAACGAATTCGGCACAAAGGGAAGCGTGCCCGTGCAAGCAACGCTTGATAAGGTGGCCTATCGCGGCTCGCTGATGAACTGCGGCATGTCGCAGCACACACTTGGCGTGCTCAAAAGCGTCCGTGGGCAGATCGGCAAGGGACCGGGCGACACGATCGACGTCGTGGTGTGGAAGGACGAGGGCGAACGCACCGTGGCGATTCCGGCCGCATTCAAGGCGCTGCCGCAGAATGAAGGCCTCCTCGTCGGATTCGAGAAGCTGAGCTACTCGCACCGCAAGGAATATGTGAAGTGGATTGAGGAAGCCAAGAAGGAAGAGACGCGGCAGCGACGGGTGGAGAAGGCTCTGGCGATGTTGAAGAAAGGCGTGAAGACGCCAGGGTGAGCGGTGGTTGGAGCGGCGGCGGAATTTGACACCGCAGAGCGCATTTGCGAGACTCAGAGTTGCTGCCCGCTCGGCGGATCCCGCCTGAGCAGTCTCTCCCGTGCCGAAGTGGCGGAATTGGCAGACGCGCGTGGTTCAGGTCCACGTACTCGCAAGGGTGTGGGGGTTCGAGTCCCTTCTTCGGCACCAAAACAATCGTCACCTGTTCCGAGCACCAACAACGATCAGCCCGATTCCGGCGACCAGCGAAACTCCGCTCAAGATCGGCGAAATGGGTAGAGTATTTGTTTCCTTGTGTGAAAGCTGGATGGGACCGACATTCGCAACCTTCTTCTGGTGCGTAATACTGATGCCGCCCCAGGCAAAACCGATCACTCCAAGGACAATGAGAAGAATTCCGACAACGGTAGCTGCTTTCATAAGCCTGCTTTCCTTTGTGACCCCGCACTAAAATTGAACGAGATGGCTGCACCGCCTGATTGAAAGACAACCACCATCAGCAATTCAAAGTGTGGGTTGTCTGGCCTCAGCTTCGGCCGCGATCCGGGAATGACGACCTCTGTGGGTTGGATGCAGTTTATCGCCGCGAACGACGGTTCGATAAAAACTATCCAAAGTAACCCGCGCCTCTGCCCTTGCGCAGTTTCGCCTGGACTATGGCTGCCGCCTCTTCTTTGGTTACGTTGCCGTCTTTATCGGTATCGAGGCCGGAGTTTCGATCGTATTGAGCGCTCGGCTTGCCGAAGAGGACAAATGAGTTTGCCTTGCCGATTGCGGCCGGCCAAAGGATAGCCATGTAGACATCCTCGATGGTCTCGAGCCTGTTTTTGTACGGGTCGAAGTACTTCTCCACGTAGTCCATCTGGTCGACGGCTGACATGGCGGCCAGGTCATCGGTGGTAGTGCCGAGCTCGATCGCTGTGACGGGTGTGAATTGAATCAGGCCGGTGGCGCCGCTGGCGTTTTTGATCGATGGGCTGAAGGTCTCGCCTGTCTCGAATGCTATAGCTGAGATGAGAAAGTTGGGATCGACGCCGATGTTCCGGGCAATCTGAATCAGCTTCGCCTTGAACGCGGCACTGACCCTTGCTCCCCAGGCAATCGGCTGACTACCGAGATCGTCGACGCTGAGAGCTTCAGGCGCGATGTCGCGTGCGAGAAAGTCGAATGTGGAATCGTTCGGTTCAACCATTCCAGTCGGCCGCTTTATGAGTAGATGATGGCGCTGGATGGCTTCGATCACAGAAATCGTCGCCGGCCCGCAGAGTCCGTCGACGTCGATCGAGCGCTTCGGAGTCTTCAGGTTTATGAGCTGCTGGATGATTGTCACGTCACCGAAAAGGTTTGCGCCAGACCGTCCGACCGAGTTGAAGATACTGAGCTTGCCAGACATGGTTGGCGTCTTTCACCTTCCGATGACACATCCGAGGCATGGGCGAGTGTCGCTCACCCAGTCATTCTATGAGAGTAAATCACGATGAAATGATGCGTGACCTGCGTAAGCCCTTTGGAGAGCAGCCGAGCTGCTGGCAAAAGAAGATGAAGTGTATATTGATTGCAACGGAAGCCACAAAAAAGACTCGCGCGTCGAGGCGCTCGTGCAGAGCTGCCTGGGCGATGCGCAGGTTGAACGCGTGAAGGATTTTCAGGTTAAAGACGCGCGACAAGTGAAACCAGCCATCAAGAGCTTTATCGAGAGCCCCAATTCCTCGTCGCGCAACGGGGTGGACGTGGACATGATTGTGCTGCACTGCAGCACAGCGGCCACGGTCGAGGGTACGATTCATTGGTTCCTGAATCGCCAGTCGCGAGTATCCGCTCATTACGTCGTCGATAAGAACGGCGATATCTATCAAATGGTTCGCGACGACTGTTCCGCATGGCACGCGAAGACCGCTAATTCCCGATCGATTGGGATCGAGCATGTGGGCACGGCAGCCGACCGCTTGACGGATGCCCAGAGCACGGCGAGTGCAGAGCTGGTTCGCTGGCTTGCCACGGAATATGGAATCCCAGCCGCGAACGTGGTGGGACACAGATTCGCTCCGGGTAACGAAGGGACGACCGACTGCCCGAATCATCTGTTCGGCGAAGAGACGGCGGGCGCGGTTGCGAAATGGGTGACGGCGTATGTTGGGGATGGCGCAGGATCGATAGAGCCGCGTAAGAGGAGCCGGGTTGGGGCCGAGCCCGATCGGCGCAGGGCAATTGAGCTTCCAAAATGGGCCAGGCCCGCGACGTGGTTCGCCAGGCTAAGAGGCGATTTGCAGCGCATCGATCAGAATGTTAGAGCGATGCCGCAGAGGCGGGCACCCGAATTGACGGCTCTGGAACTGATGACCATCGCCCTGGAGGATAGAAGGTTTTTTCATCATCCCGGTGTCGACGCGCGATCAGTTTTGCGGGAGACTCTCAGGGTGCTTACAGGCCGCAAACATGGAGGGGCAAGCACCATCGATATGCAGTTTGTGCGCACCGTGACGGGATTCAGGGCGCCGACGGTGAAGCGAAAAGTTTATGAGGCATTCCTGGCTCTGGCTATCCAATTCCGCCACAAGAAACTTGAGATTCTGCGGTCTTATCTTGCTTGCGCTTATTTCGGGTCAGGGCTGATCGGCGCGGATGCGGCGGCGCAGAGAATCTTCGGTAAGAACGCCGATCGATTGGGGATCGATGAGGCCGCTCTTATCAGCGCGATGCTGGCGTATCCGCGACCCATGCAAGGATTGCCAAAGTGGGAGCAGCGAGCGCGACGCCGGGCCACTTATGCGGTGGCAGTGTTTGCTCGGCGCAAGCGCCTATTGGCGGGGCCCTACGAGATGGCCGCGATGGATGGCGAGGCGAGAGAAACAGAAGAATGCGCGCTACTGCCGCGCTAAGGGCGACACGCAAAAGCGTCAATTGTGCGGGTGCTTCAGCGCCTCTTCGATTCCCGCCTCGGCGAGCGGCGCCATGATGGCAAAGCCGGCGGAAATCGGGTGAACGCCGTCGTCACTGAGGACGGGCGGAAGGCCGCCATGCTCGTCCGTCATGGCCGAGTAATAATCCACGTAGATAAAGCCTTTTTCGGCCGCATATTTCTTAATCCACACATTTAACTCGACGATCCTTGGCGCGGGCTTCAGATCCGGCGACCAGGCGAATTCGGACGACGGCAGGACCGAGCACAGCACCACTTGAATGTTGTTGGCCGTGGCCAAGTCGGCCATGGAGGCAATATTCTCGCCGCTTTGCTCGGTCGTCATCGGGCCGGTGTTTTCCATGATGTCGTTGGTTCCGGCGAGAATGAGCACGACTTTCGGTTTCAAATCGATGACGTCCTGGCGGAAGCGCACTAGCATTTGCGGCGAGGTTTGGCCGCTGATGCCGCGGTTGATGTACGGCCTGCCGGGGAACGATCTTTCGAGGTGCCAGTCCTCCGTAATCGAGTCACCCATGAAGACGACGCGCTGCTCGCCAGGTTTGGGTGTGGGCAACGCAGCGTCTGCTTCCCTGAAGCGATCGAGGCCGCCGAAGTCGACCAGCATCTGCGCGTCATGCGCGTTCTTCCAAGCGTAGTATGCGGGCGGATGGGACCCGGTGTTCGAAGCCGTTGGCGGGGCTGCGGGCGAAACGGCAGGTTGTTGGGCGCGCAGAGATGCGGCGGAGATCACGGCCAGCGCGGCTCCAAGAAAGATCGCTTGACAGAGATTTTGTCGATTCACTGAAGTACTCCGTTCCGACTCGAACCTGAGTGAGCGGGCCGTCAACGGGGATGCCGCGCGACCCTGATTATAGGCAATGGTACCTGCGGCGAGTGAAAGACGTGCGGGACGAAGAAACGCGATTATGATGGCGTTACCTGCAATTCTCAGCATCGGTCGAAGCTCTGTTGGCGAGATTTGTTTGGGGGAGTGGCGTGGCGCAGATCTTTATCAGTCATTCGAGCGTGGATGGAACGGAAGCGGCAGAGCTGCTGGAGTGGCTGCGCTCCCAGGGATTCACCTCGACATTTCTGGATTTCGACGATGAGCGCGGCATCGCTCCGGGCGAGAAGTGGGAGAGCACGCTGTATCGCGAGATCTCGGCCTGCGATGCGGTGATCCTGATCCTGACTCCGAACTGGTTCCAGAGCAAGTGGTGCTTTGTGGAATTCGCGCAGGCGCGGGCGCTGGGCAAGGCGATTTTCCCGCTGGTGGAGACGCCGACCAAAGAGAAGTTCATCGGCGACGACATTCAACTGCTGGACTTGGTGAAGGACCGCGAAGGCGGGATGGACCGGCTGCGCTCGGAACTGACGCGCATCGCGTTGAATGCGCGCGGCGGGCTGCACTGGGACAACAAGCGGCTGCCCTATCCGGGATTGATGGCCTTCGAGGAGGCTGACGCCGCAATCTACTTCGGGCGCGACGACGACATCCGGGCCCTGATTCAACGGCTGGAAGCCAGGCGCGTGCAGGGCGGCGAGAAGCTGGTGGTGGTGCTGGGCGCGTCGGGATCGGGCAAGTCGTCGCTGCTGAGGGCGGGAGTTGCGCCACGGCTAAAACAGGACCAGCACAACTGGATCGTGCTGCCGCCGTTTCGTCCCCAGGGAGAACCTTTGGACGAGCTGGCGCTGTCGATCGCATCGGCGCTCGGCGACGCGAAGAACTGGCGGCAATGGCGGACCGAGTTGGAAGGGGAGAATCCTACGCGCGCGCTGAAGGATCTGGCGCGAGACCTGCGCGCGGCGCACGGGCAGAACGAAGCGCACATTCTGATCACGATCGACCAGGGCGAGGAGCTGTTCAGCGGCACGGACACCGGACAGACGGAGCGGTTCTTCGCGGTGCTGAACGCGATGCTGAGCGCGCAACTGCCGTACCTGGCAACGATGACTTTGCGCTCGGACTACCTGGGCCATTTGCAGCAGGAGACGCGGCTGGCGGCGCCATTCGAGCAATTCGGGTTGAAACCGATGCCGCTGGAGCGGGTGCGCGACATCGTGCTGGGACCAGCCAAGCTGGCGGGCGTGACCGTGGACGACGCGCTGGTGACGGAAATGATGGCGGATGCGCGGACCGACGATGCGCTGCCGTTGCTGGCATTCGCGCTGCGTGAATTGTACGACCGGTCAGTTTTCGACAAGACGGGCGGCACAAAACATATGACGGTGGACGCCTATCGCGCGATGGGCGATGCTCAGGCGCAGCTTTCGCCGCTCGAGAATGCGGTCCGGCGCAAGGCGGATGAAGTGCTGGCCCAGGCGAATCCGACGGCGGAGGATTTGCAGGCGCTTAAGGAAGCGTTCATACCGGGCCTGGTGCGTGTAAACGCGGAGGGCGAGTACGTGCGGCGTGCGGCGGAGATGTCGAAAATCTCAAGCGGCGCCATGCCCTTGATCGAGCGGCTGGCCAAGGCCTACCTGTTGACGGTGCGCCACGAGCGCGGCGTGGCGCTGGTGGAAGTGACGCACGAAGCGTTGCTGCGCAAGTGGCCGCGGCTGAAAAACTGGCTAGATGAAGAGAAAGAGTTCTTGACCGGCAAAGAGCAATTGGACCAGGATCTGGCTGACTGGGAGGCCGCGCCGGAGAAGCAGAAAACGCAAGCGTTGCTGTGGGGTTTGAAACTGGCGCGGGCGCAGGCGTGGCAGACGGCAAAGCCACGGCAATTGAACGAAGCGGAACTGAGATTCATCGACGCATCAGTTGCGCACGCTGCGGCGCTAAGAAGGCGAGAGCTGATACGTACCGCGGGCGCGCTGGCGGTTGTGCTCTGCTTGATCTTCAGCTTCGTGGCCGCGTACCTGGTGAGCAAAAGGCACGATGCGCAGGCAGCGGCGACGAGCGCGCGCATGGCGGCGAGCGAAACGGACTCGGAGTTTGCGGCTACGGAGATGATGCGGGGCGAAGAGCCGGTGTCGCTGGCGTATCTGGCGGATGCATTGAATAAGAACCCCGGGAACCAGAAGGCAATTGCGCTGGCGGTATCAGAACTGCGCAACGCGGTGCTGCCTGTGGAGACGCTGCATTCTGGAGGCGGGGTCCAGGATGCAAGCTTTAGTCCCGACGGGACGAGGGTTGTGACCGCCTCAGAGGATGGAACCGCGCAGGTGTGGGACGCGGCGACGGGGCAGAAGATCGGTCAACCTATGAGGCACGCGAATTGGGTGCACACAGCGGAGTTCAGTCCGGACGGCACAAAAGTGGTGACCGGGTCCTGGGACGGGACCGCGCGGGTGTGGGATGCCAGGACCGGCGCGCAGATCGGCAGCGCCATGCAACACGACGTCTCCATTGAAGGCGGCAAAGTGAACTGCGCGCACTTCAGCGCAGACGGAACGGAGATCGTGACCGCGTCGTGGGATCACACCGCGCGAGTGTGGGATGCGATAAATCCCGCCCACCCGCAGTTAGGAAATGCGCTGGTGCATCTGCTGCCGAATGCGAAATCGGAGACGGTGTGGACAGCGGAGTTGAACCCCAAGGGCGCGCCGCAGGTGGTAGTGACGGCGTCGGCTGATCACGAGGCGCGGTTATGGGACTTGGCGACGCACACGGAGAAGGCACACAAGCTGCACAACGACGAGGTGAATGAAGCAGTGATCAGCCCCGACGGGCGATGGGTGGCCACGGCTGGCGATGACGGTACAGGGTACATTCTGGATGCGAAAACGTTTCAACCTGTGGGCCGGCCGCTGCAGCACGAGAGCGGCAAACCGATCAGCACAATCGCCTTCAGTCCGGACAGCAAGACCGTTGTGACGGCATCGTACGACAAAACGGCGCGCCTTTGGGAGGTGCCCTCGGGCAACCCGATCGGGCAACCGATGCCTCACGCGGATTGGGTGGAGGCGGCGACCTTCAGCGCCGACAGTAAACTGGTCGTGACGGCCTCATACGATCGGACAGCGCGGGTCTGGGACGGGCGCACCGGGCAACCCCTGAGCGAGCCGATGCGGCACAGCGGAGGCGTGTACATGGCGCGGTTTAGCCCGACCGATTCGTCGCTGGTGGTGACTGCATCGTTTGACCACACGGCCCGCATCTGGAAGTGGAATCGCGTTGCGGGGTTGCCGGAAATCGGCGGCACAGGCGCGCTGAAAACCGTTTGCCTGAACGCAGACGACGAGAGACTGGTGACCGTGACCGAGAGCGGCGCGCAAATCTGGAATGCGCGCACAGGACAAGCTGCGGGACAGATGACAGCGACGGGACCC
>Ga0208686_1001106_pt1 | contig 11180 bp, 9 predicted proteins | sample June2015DPH_6_50_FD_184694 | JGI IMG/M metagenome (GOLD analysis project Ga0208686, IMG submission 184694) | Peatland microbial communities from SPRUCE experiment site at the Marcell Experimental Forest, Minnesota, USA - June2015DPH_6_40... | ecosystem: Environmental > Terrestrial > Soil >... | reverse complement strand
GGATGGCCTGCCGATCATTCTCGGCAACGTTGATACTCCGGCGGCGTCAGGCACGACGCCGCAATCTGGCGCAAGCGGCACAACACTGCCGTCCGGAACTTCGCGTGGCGCGGCCGATAAAGCCCCGCCGGGTGCTTCATCGCCGACTCCTGGCGCTACGCCTACCGGCGGCGGATCCACAGATGCCAAGCCGGCACCTGGGTCATCGAGTAACAGTGTGCCGCCGGAGTTAAACCAAGCGGCGGCCGCGGATTTGTCTGCCGCCGCTGCCACGATCCCAGATAAACCGCCGAGCTCGTGGAGCAGGCGCGGCCTGTTTGATATCGAATCTATCCTTTCCCAAATCTCTGGCGTCTTGCGCCCAACTGGATCGGCGCCGGCTTCTGGGACAGGAGAACAACCGAGACAATAGTCAGAAGGCGGTTCGACACAACCGCGATTGCGCCCTTGTTCGACTAATTGATCCGATTCAGAAGACGCTCCGGGCCGAAAAGTGCCTTGGAGAAGGCCAAATGCCGTGCTCCGAGAACGACATGACTCACTTGATTTTCGAATTGCCTTCCAGTCTACAGATGGGCGATCATTAAGATGCGCCCAGCGGCTGCGACGGTATCAGACCAAGAATTGGGAAGGAATCGCAAAGTGAGCGAAAGACCGGCATCAGATCGCCCGGTCGAGGTTTGGATAAGCCCTCGACTGTATGAGGCCTTGATGACGCGAGGCGGCAGGCTCCGATTGGCGTTCGTCGCGGCGATCCTCATTCTGGGCGTCGCAATTGGCGGCCACATGTACGGCCGGGTGGTGGCTGCTCGCGACATTCTGGAGCGCGATGCCACCATCCAGCAACTCCAGAGCGAAATCCAGAAGCTGGAGGGGGAATTATACGGTCAAAACGGAAAGCTCGCCTTGTTGCAATCCGATTTTGCGACCGTTAAGGCTACATTGGAGGCAATTCGGCCTGCGGAGAACACGTACAACATCGATCCCAATCAGGCGATGATCGTTGCCGGCGGTCGCTTGACCATTGGATTAGTCGGTTCTCCCACGAACGAGGGTATCAACATCAATATCAACGGCAAGCAGCACCCCGCAGCCGCGGGTGACGTCATTCACGTGGCGCTCGATCCGTCGACGAACTGTCAGGTGGGAGTCCAGTCTTTTGATGTGTTCAGGGCCGTCCTGACAGCATGGTGCGCAGAAGTGAAGCCTCAGTAGAATCCGAATTCCGGGTAAGCGTGGCTATTCCCAGATTAAGACGTCGGGAAGAGAACCATCGATACGCCGCAATAAAGTGTAGCCGACGCCGGCAAGGCCACGAAACAGACCCAAATTGAACTGGCCTTTTCCGCTGTTCCAGCGGTAATCGCCCGTTGATGCGGCGGTTTGCAGAATCGACAGTAGCCGCTGCGATGCACGTTCACGAAGATTGCTGCACTCAAGGGCATTGGCGGCCTCGCAGAAGAATTCGATGCTGCCAAGCGTCCCGCAGCAAAGGGTGTCCACGGCGCCCCACCAGCCTCGCTCTACGCCGTCGACCGCGTTCCGAATGTCGTTTGACAGGAGCTTGGCATCCATTCTGCCTCGTTTGATTGTTCCAATCCGCGCCAGACCGATACCGGGCGCTCCGTGACACCATTGGCATGACCAAGACGGTTCCCCTCTCCCGCGCAAATCAGGCCAGTTTTTGCGTCCGGCGTCGTACGTGGAGTTTTCAAATGCAATACATTCCGACGCGGCTCGCGCGAAATCTTCGCGCCCCGTCGCCAGCGACAACGAAGCGAGCGCATAGGCAAAGCCCGCCGCGCCGTGCGACATGCCGGTGAGCCCCCGCGGGCCAAAGCCTTGACCGACCCAAGTTCGACGGCCCTCCGCTCCGAGCCGGCGCTGACCCATCAGGTATTCGCCGCACTTCGTTGCACGGTTAAGTACATTGGGAGATTGCGTGTCGCGATGAAGACGAAGCAGGCCAAGTATCGCACCGGCACAGCCGCCCATGACGTCCAGCTGTGTGTCTGCCGCAATAAGGTCGTCGGTGAATAGTTCCGCTGCCACACCTGCGTCCGCGAGCAAGTCATCGTCATGGAGGAACTTCGACATCACCGTCAGGGCATAGACAATCGAGCCCAGTCCGATGGCACCGCCGACACCGACGGATCGGGCCATGCGCGCGGCGTTCTGCCCTCTCAGGTTCTTGCGAAGATGCGCGATTCCAGCCAGCGCAAGTTCGCCTGAAGGCTTGCATCCGGTCACCGCTGCGTGCGCAGCAAGAAAAACCGCAATGCCGGAAACGCCGTTGTATAGCTCGGGACCCAGGCATACCAGCTGAGAAACCTCAAAGTCGCCCAGCCAGTCGAGACCAATCCAAGCGGCGCCCGGTCCCCGGCGAAATGCATGACGCGACAGCTCACCGGCGATCTTGTCTGCCTCGGCGAGGAAAATTTCCTTTGTCGGGGAGACAGCCGTCTTGAAACATAAGGGTTCGTTCCGTTGCGCTGCCATCGCCGGTGACCCGGCGGATCTTGAGATCGAGCTGGTATTCTGCCGGATGACCTCGATCTGCCAAGCTATATCCTGCTCATCGAAGCTCTGAACCCGAGCTCGAGCGCGATCCAATCCCGAGCTCGCCTCGGTCCGGATCGAAACGCCGGTCGCATCGCGTATCTCGTTGCCATCGCTGGGCGACACGAAATGTGGCACGTTCAACGCCAAGAGAGCTGACCGTTCGGACCGCAGCAACGGCCAAACCGGCTCGGTATCTTTCTCCCAATCCACCAGCCTGGCGATGAAGTCTGCTTGTGCGGACCAGACCACGCCATCGTCCATGGTCCGATGATTTTTCAGGCGTTGGAGCAGCATGTAGTAGAATTGGGTGGCGCGAATGACCTTGCGAACCGGAACGCCGGCAAAGCCGTCGAACAACTTGTCCGGCTTTGCGTCCAAATTCAGACACCGCAAGAATTTTGCGTAATCCGCGAAGCCCGAGATGAAATTCTCGATATGATCGCCGAACTTGGCGTAACGGCCACCGATATGCGGCAGGTTCGGATTGGTTTTGTTGACTTCCTTCGATTTCACGGGCCGCATCGCGTCGGAGTTTACATTGTTCCACCTAAGTCTGGTTTTGAAATTGGTGTCCGGGTTCATTGCGCCGATCGCAACGATACTGTTGTCGGGAGACCGCCCATAGGCGGGAAGCAAGCCAACCGTCATGACCGAGCCGGCGACGATGTCCATGGCAGCGTTATAGGCCTGCCCCTCGGCATCTTGGACTTTGCGCTCTTCGGCAATTGCCTGAAGTATCATTTCCAGATCGATCGGCACCGGGTCATTGCCGGCCGCAATCATGTTCTCCCGATGCATGTCCGTAGCGGCGAAGCAGTGAAAAAGCGCAAGCCAAGCACCGGCACGCTGGAAAAACCGCCTGCAGTGCTCCTGATCGGTACACCCCGTATGGTCGATGAATTCGGTCCAACCGTAACCGTCCCGCGCGATTGCGTGCACCGCCTTCAGTTCGAACGGCGGCGCGGCCCGGTTCAATCGCTGGACTAAGTTGTGCCATGCAACATCGATCCGCAAATCCTTTGGCTTGTACACGACTCGCGAACCGTCCTCGAAGTTGACGATCTGGACCGAATGGCCGTTATTGTGCGGATCGGACAGGTCGCCTTCGACCTTGGTAACCGGGCCGCAGTCGCTGGAATGGAGGATTTCTCGCCGGATAGCCGCCAGATCGGCATCGAGCCGTAGCACAAATTCGCGCGAGGTCTCGATCCATTGCCGCGTGATGGTAGCAATCAACCGCAACAGCACCGGCTTGTCTTCGAACAGATGCCGGAAACCGCCGGCTTTCATTTCGGCGACGAATTCATGGTAGCGCGATGTGCCGGTGTCTTGCTGCGGATGCGGCGCATTGGGCGGCGTTGCACCGGCCTTTCGTGCTCTGTCGAAACGCTCGTAGATGGCGGGAACGCAAAGGCTAGACAACTCCTTGAGAAGCGAAAAGCGCAGACAGGCCCGCGCGGTTTCGTTCAGGTTGTCGAAACCGCGTGCGTCGATATCCGACCAAAGCCGCGCTTCGGCTTGTTCGACCACCGGCGTGAACACGTGTTCGAACGCACAAGGCTCGGTCTGGTCAAGCACCGTAATTGGTTTGGCGTTTTGGGTTGGGCTTTGTAACGCCGCCTCGATCCAGATGGCATCGTCGATCCACGCAGGTGGGAAAGCGGACGCCTTACGGCGAACGGTGGCGAATTTCGTCAGCACCTGACTGATCGTTAATCCGTCCCGATCCAGCCGCCGCCCAAACAGCGACCAGTCGCCGCTGGCACACGACCGGCACCATGCGGCAAGGCGCCGCGCGGCCAAATCGGCATCGCCCTTCTGGCCCAGCAAGGGTTCGAAATCATCGGACAGGAGTTCGTCGATTGTCGCGGCACGAACGATCAAGCGCTCGTAAAAAGCGTCCATCCGATGTTCTCTCCGATCGGGTTTCTTCATCTGTTCCCGTGTCATCCTCATTCTATTGCCGGGGGGCCTAATGTCATCTCCCGTCCGCCTCGAGAGCCCAAGCCGAAAAGGTTGGGCTGGCCGCGTCGGGGGCTAACCGGCGTCCGTGACGGGACATTATCGGGCAGCATGACGGAACATTGTCGGCAGGAATTAGGCGGATCTCTCCGGCATCGCGACTGCTGGGTATCAAGGCAGGCATCAGGGAGGACTGGGCCGTCGCAGCGGGCTATGCGGCGCTGATTCTGCTGCTCCAAAGTGATGGACGCACCTAAGCCGTTGGCCCGCGAAATTAACCACCTGCCGCAGGAACAGCACTATGTGCGGGTGATGCGTGAGGCCATATTGGTCAGACTTTACAAGGTCGGCAGGGGATGATCTAATGTGACGCTGGGGTGGGAGTTTATCGAAATTTTCTCCTGCCTGCTGAGTGCCGGCGCCGCTGGCGAACGAAGGAATCAATGCCATGAACGAATTCGACCAAATTGAAGAAGAGGTCCTCACCTGCGAAGTTTCCGACGAGGCGTTGGAGGCTGCGGCGGGCACTGAGAAAGAGTTGGCAAGCTGGACAGTGCTTTGCAGTGGTGTCACCTGCCCCGGTTGAGAGTTAGACTGGTCCTGGCTTGTAAGTTTCGGAGTGGCGAAATCTCCGATGAGGCGCCGGGGTCTTCGGCGCCTCACTCTCGTTTTACGGGCTGCTGAAAAATCGTCGTTTGAGGGCGAGGATTTCGGGGAGTTAGCGCGGGCCACTTGTTGTCGGTGAGTTCAATGATTGCGCTTTGTCGGCGCCGGGACCCGATATTTGCTCGATAGGGCGTCATCTCCGGTATTCCAGACGGACTCATCCTGTCGCTGCCGGAATTTTTGGAATGCGAACAAGATTGTAGGCGGCAGCGGCGAGGACGAAGAACCAATCGACCAGTTCCCGCCCGCAGTGCCGAGTCTTGCGCAAGTCGCCGACTGTCTTCATCCAGCCGAACGGCTCTTCGATCCGCTTTCGCTTGATCATGCTGACAGCATAGCCGGGGTGACGAGTCGTGCGCGCATCGATCGCCGAGCCGCGGTTGGTATCGTTCTGCGCGACACGCGGTGTGCTGCCGCGTTCACGACAACCGGCGACGAAATCAGCCGCGTCATAATTCTTGTCGCCACCCACGGGGCTACCCGGCCTGGCATTGTCGTCGATCATGTCGAGTCGAGCGTGGTCGTCCGTTCGGCCGTGCCGTTGGCCTCGGTCAGCCGGGCATCGACGATGAGCCCGTTGCGGTTCTCCATCATCAGGTGACCCATGTGAGCAAGTTTGGCCTCCTTGCCGGCGCTTTTGCGAAACACCCGGGCGTCGGGATCAGTCGTCGAGGAATGCGTGGCATTCGTGCGTTTCTCGCCATGAAAGTCGCGCGCGGCGTTGCGCCCACCGCCGCGGCCCGCGCCGGACGACGGTGGAGGGCTGCCATCCTTCGGCACGAAACTCTTCATGCTGGCCCAGGCCTCGATCAAAGTGCTGTCAACCGAGAAGTGCTCGCTCGACAAGAGCGTGCGCACCTGTGGCAGGTTCAGCAACGTGGTCATGAACTTGCGCGAGATATCGCCGTCGAGCAGCCGATCCCGGTTCTTGCAAAATACGGTCGCATCCCACACCGGATCGTCCGCCGACAGCCCGACGATAGCGGGATCGACGGTCGTCCCTTCGCGCGCGTAAAGTCTGGTGAAGGCGGCCGACAACTTCCCCAGCGCCTCATCGACCAGATCGCGGATCGCCCGCAACGGATGATCCGCCGCAATACGCGCCTCCAATCGCACGTAACTGAAAAAACCTTCCGATCGCCGATCCTCGCCGCGCATCGCTCCGCTCCTTCAACTGGAGGTTCTCAATGCACAGAATCACCGACCAACGGAATCGCACCAAAATCGTCGCGTAAATCGCGTTTTTCAGCAGCCTGTTAATATCTCCTCTTAGCTGCTGCCGCCGGCGCCGTCGCACGCTTCGTTGCTCGGGCCAGGATAAACACTGTTTGCGGCGCGAGGAAACCCGCCACGGAAAACTTGCCCCGGCGCGTGAATTTACGCGGGCAATGGCTGGCAAAGTCTGCGGACGCAACGATCGTTTCGCCGAGCGTGGCAGCGATCTTTTCCAGACGCGCCGCCAGGTTGACCGCCGGCCCGATGCAAGTGAAATCGAGGCGGTTACCGCCGCCGATATTGCCGTACATCACCTCTCCGACGTGAAGCGCAAGGCCAAAGCGTATCGCCGCTTCATTCTCGGTCTTGCGCGGCAATTCGGCGATGCGGGTCCGCACTTCAAGCGCGCAGGAAAGCGTGCGACGGCAAACAGTGGCGGCATCATTGTCGCCGGCAATGGGAAAGATCGCCAACAATCCATCGCCCATGAACTTGAGCACCTCGCCGCCGTGATCGAGGATCGCGGGAACCTGGCAGCCGAAATAGCGATTGAGAACGTCGATTACGGCCTGCGGCGGCGCTTGCTCGGAAAGCGTCGTAAATCCGCGCATGTCCGAAAGCCAAACCGCGGCGCGGATCGCCTCGACATAACCGCGCCGGATTTTGCCCGCGAGAATTCGCTCTCCGGTCTGATGTCCGACGTAGGTGTCAATCAGGTTTCCTGCGGTTCGCCGCAGCGCACGAATTTCTGCAACCCGTGCCAGGGGAGCGATGATTGATTCGAGATCGGCAAACTGTTTGAGTGTGAAGCCGCCCGGATGCTTTGTCGTCCACGTGGCGACGTGGATCGTGCCGTCGGTAAACAAAAGTGGGAACGCCGCGTAGTCCGTCGCACCTTTGGCGCGGAGATCGCGGAGAATCGCAAAATCAATCGGACAATCGCTGTCGGCGAGACGTCGCCGCAGCAGCCGGCGGGTCGCGTACACGGTGCTAAACGGGCTAGTCCGAAAATCGTCGGTTTCCGTAATTTCGAACAACGCTTCCGACGTCGTCACCCCCGATTCGGCTTGCCACAAAAATCTGCGACCCATGACGTCAGGATGCAGTGTCGTGACAAACACAGCAACCCGCCATAGTGGTACGCCGCACTTGACCATGCGCTGACACAATTCCGCCAATACGTCTTCGGAGCGGGCGCCAGATAGCGCGCCGCCCGCAAGCCAATCGACCACGGATCGAATATGCTTCATCTCGGGTCGCTTCGACGCTCCCCGGCTAGGGGGTGTCCAATCCAATATAGGGTACTACTATGAGGCAATCACACGAATTCCCCCCGCCGGCCCATCCGTCGATCCACGTACCTGCGGTGGATACCCGCGAACCATCCCTTTTTCTGAAGGTGCTAGGTGTCGAAGGTCCGCAAAGCCGGATGTCGTGTTACCACACCCGTCGGAGGTGCTAGAATATCGTGCAATGGCGGCGCCAATAGCCATATCTCTCGCCAAGGGCGACTTATTTGCCGGAGGGGAAATTGACTAAGGACTCTCCAGATCTGGCTGCCATATTGCATCGCGGACTCGAACGCGTGGCGCAGAACCTTACGGTCGAAAAACTGCTCATTCAAATGGGTCTTGATCCCAGCAACGTGACGTTCCACGAGATATTCCAGCGGTTCATCGACATCACGGTGGCACATATCAATATTGCAAGCGTGTGCGCCCTGGTCGGCGCGGGTTTCTATGCTGCAACGCTGCTGATGCGAACAATGGTGCCGTTGCGCATTTTGGTCATCGTCAGCGCCTTGTTCTTTATGGCCTATGGGGCGCTGGCCGGAGCGATCTCGACCTTTTTGATGTATTTGCTATTGCTGCCCATCAACGGTCTGCGCCTCATTCAGCTGCGTAACCTCGTCAAAAAAGCACGCGTCGCTGCACAGGGTGATCTGTCAATGGATTGGCTGAAGCCGTTTATGAACCGGCGTAACTATCGCCGCGGCGACGTGCTGTTTCGCAAAGGGCAGCCGGCCAATGAGATGTACCTTACGGTCACCGGAAAATTTCTGGTTAAAGAAATCGGCGTCGAACTTCCGCCCGGGCGCATTATGGGCGAACTGGGTTTTCTCACGCCCAACAACAGAAGGACGCAGACGATCGAATGTATCGAGAATGGCGCCGTGCTGACTATCACCTATGACCGACTGCTCGAAATCTATTTCCAGAATCCGGAGTTCGGCTACTACTTTCTCCGTCTTTCCACTGAGCGCCTGCTGCAGAACATTGCACGTCTTGAAGGAAGCATCGCGCAGGGAGAGGTCAAGCTGCAAGCGGATACTGCAAAAAACACGCAGTGAAGGCCAGCCACATCCCCTCTTTGATCGCTCGCAACTTTGCCCGCATGCGATCGAGGGCGGATCGGCTATAGTGATCTGCCGGCAATCGATTTCTCGAAACGCGTGACTGAGAAGAGCTGTGACGGACATGAATGGCCATGTCGCCAAGAAGCCCGGCGACGGGCTGATGTTGCTATTCGGTTATCCGGTGGCGCAGGAGCACGTCTGGATCATTCCATAGGTGACATCTTCCCCTTGATAGACATATTTCATTCACGGCCGCAAACTGAAATCGAAATCGTAGTGGGACGGGCGATATTTATGACCGAGGCACGTGTCAAACGGCGGCTTGCTGCCATTCTCGCTGCTGACGTCGTTGGCTACTCACGCCAGATGGGGGCCGACGAGGCGGGCACATTGGCTGCTCTGAAGCGGCACCGCGAGACCATCTTCAACCCAGCCGTCGCCGCCCACAACGGCCGCATCGTGAAGCTGATCGGCGATGGTGCCATCGTCGAGTTCGGCAGCGTGGTCGATGCTGTAAACTGCGCCCTTTCGGTGCAACGCTCTGGGGCGCCTTTGCCAGGTGCAGCCGTGCGCGAGCCGACCATCGTGCTCCGAATCGGCATCAATCTCGGCGATGTCATCATTGAAAACGATGACATCCACGGCGAGGGCGTCAACATCGCTGCGCGACTGGAACCCCTCGCCGAGCCCGGTGGGATCTGCGTCTCCTCGATCGTCCACGAGAGCATTGGCAATCGGATCGACGTTCGTTTCCAGGACGGCGGCGACATAAGTGTCAAAAATATCGATCGCCCGGTCCGAGTCTGGAAATGGCATCCCGCTGCGACAACCCTTTCCGCCGCCCACTCCAATACCGCCAAACCTGAGCCGAACAGCGCGACTGCGTCAATCGCCATTTTGCCATTCACCAACATGTCGGGCGATCCCGAGCAGGAATATTTTTCCGACGGTATCACAGAAGACATTATCACCGACTTGTCGAAGATCGCCGGCCTGACGGTAATCGCACGCAATTCGAGCTTTACCTATAAGGGGCGTTCGGTCGACGTCCGCACCATCGGCCGCGAGCTTGGCGTGCGTTCAGTGCTCGAAGGCTCAATCCGCCGCTCCGGTCAGCGCGTGCGGATCACCGCGCAGCTCATCGACACGAACAGCGGCGGGCACTTGTGGGCCGACCGTTACGACCGCGACTTGACCGATATCTTCGAGGTTCAGGACGACGTCACGCACCGCATCGTCGAGGCACTCAAGGTGACGCTCAGCCCGGCAGAAAAGGCGCGGCTATCTGATACCGAGACACGCAATATGGCTGCCTACGATTGCGTTCTTCGCGGCCGCGAGCTGATGCTTAGCAAGGAAAAGAATCGCGACACGTTCGAACAAGCGACGGGGTACTACAGGAAGGCTTTGGAACACGACCCGAACTATTTCGCGGCTTACGCCGGTCTTGGTTTTGCGTATATCCTCGACTACCAAAATCGCTGGAGTGACGATCCTGACAGCTCGCTGCTGCTTGCCGAACAGTACGCGCGCCAGGCGATCGAAAAGGGTCCGAACGAAGCACTGGCGCATTGTGTCGCTGCGCTGGCCGCCGGGTACGAAAAGGATTTCGAGCGGGCACGGTCGGAAGTCGATATAGCATTGTCGCTGAACCCGAATTTGGCTCTAGCCCGTAACCTTCTTGGCACCAATCGCCTCTACTCGGGGCACCCGCTCGAAGCTATTCCGGAGATCGAGCAGGCGATGCGCCTCGATCCTGCCGTGAGTCCACAGTTTCTCCACTTTCTCGGGATGGCTTATCTGCTCGCCGGGAAGTATGAAACTGCGGCGGCTCTGCTCAGACAGCGGATTATCCTGGTGCCGAACACCGATTTTTCGCGCGTCCTCCTCGCTTCCGCCTTTGGCCACCTCGGCAAGCTGGATGAGGCGCGTCGCGTTTGGCGTGAGCTTAAAGGGATCAATCCAAATTACACGTTCGCAGAACACATATCCCGCCAACCCTTCAAGAGGCAGGAGGATGTGGAGCGGATTAGGGGTGGTCTCGCCAAGGCCGGGTTAGTGAGCTAAGAGACTGCGCAGCCGCGCCGATTGCGGCGGCGCTAGCGCAACGAGTGCCAATATTGACTGATAGCTGGCGCCGTAGTCCCTCTCGCAACTATAAACGGCGATGGCGGTCATCTCGCCACTATAAATTGAAATAAGCCGATTTTGGCAAAACGAACCCAAAATATGTCGAATATACCATCAGGGATCAACTGAAGGCGAAATTCGGCCGGCAATGACCATCTGCGGGAAACGGAAGCGGGGAGTGGGAGAACGAGACAATGATCGGTAGGCTCAATCACGTGGCGATCGCGGTTCGCGACATCGGCAAGGCGGCTGCCGTCTATCGGGACGTCCTCGGCGCGCAGGTATCGGC
>Ga0208686_1001103_pt1 | contig 11219 bp, 9 predicted proteins | sample June2015DPH_6_50_FD_184694 | JGI IMG/M metagenome (GOLD analysis project Ga0208686, IMG submission 184694) | Peatland microbial communities from SPRUCE experiment site at the Marcell Experimental Forest, Minnesota, USA - June2015DPH_6_40... | ecosystem: Environmental > Terrestrial > Soil >... | reverse complement strand
CGGGGCGGCACTGATCAGGCCGGCACTGATCAGGCCGGCGGGCGACCGGGCCGCTCATGGGCCGGTCGCCCGCCAGCTTCGCCTGCAGCGCAGGCATGCTCCAGACCAGCCGCAGCCGGTCCGGCACCACGGTTTCAGACGGCCGTGTCCGTCGCCGCTGCCTGACCCGGCAGCTCACTGGAGGCCCATGCCGCTGCATCCGCGGCTACGGCGCTAGCGCTGATGTGATCCGCACCGTCCGTTCCCCGGCCGGCCGCGGCGGCCCCTCGGTCCGCGGCACCAGCCGGCTCCCGGTCGGGACTCGGTCGCCTCGACTTGCCGAGCCGCGACATCGCCGCGCCGCGGATGCCCCGGCTGGCCCTGCCCCGGTCGCCGCTGTCACGCTCCTGCGGACCGTCCAGGAACGGGTCAGGCTCCGGGCCTTCATCCAGGTAAGCCGCGAGCTCGGGCCGCGGCCGGAAGGCGACGACCTCCGACGGCCCGGCCACCGGCCAGTCTCCCTCGCCGCCAGCGACCGGATCGCCTGGGGCACCCGGCTGCGGGTAGCCGTAGGGCGGGCGCTGCGCTGCCGCGGCCGGCTCGGCCGGCTCGGCCGGTGCGCCGGGCGGCTCATCGTCGGCCAGGTCAGCCCCGGCCGGATCGGCATGCCGGGGAACGTGCGATGACGGCGCCGGGCCGGGCGGCTGCGCCTGCCCCGTGGACGGCGGGTCCTCGCTGCCGGTCAGTGCGGCCATGACCGCCGTTCCCTGGTCGGCCTGCCCGGGCTCGATCACAGCCGGCTCGCCGTGCGACTCGGTCCGCGGCGGCGCGGCGTCCGCTGCCGCGGCGGGTGGGCCGGCCGGCTCCCCCGCCTGGCCGGAATCCAGCGCAGCCGCCGGGAGCTGCACCGCAGCCGGCTCACGGGCGGCCGCGGCCGCCAGGACGGCACGGGACGCTTCCCGCTCAATCGGCGTCGGCCCGGCCGGGGCCCGGTCAGCCGGGCCGCCCGCTCCTGGCCCGGCGGCCTGGCCGGATGCAGCTGACCTCGGCGGCAGCGCCTGCTTGGCGGTCAGGTACTCGGGCGCCCCAGGCCGGGCGCCGTCGGCGGGCGCCTGCGCGGGCACGTGCACGCGACTGCCGGCGGCCGGGCTCGCGACGACCGCGGCATGCACCGGCCCGATGCAGTCATGGCCTTCGAGCAGGGCGGCCAGATGCTCGGCCTCCTCGGCACAGATGCCGAACACCACCCGCGGCTGACCCCACGGCTCGTCGAGCGAGTAGCCGACATACCCCGAGACCGGCGGCAGCGGGTCCGTGCTCACGCCGTGCGTACTGCGCCAGCTGCGCCACGCCTGCTCCAGCGCCGTTGCAGCTCGCTGCGCGCGCAGCACCAAATCTGGATCACGCATTGGCGATCCTCCCCTCAAAGCGACGGCACGCTTCCGCCAGCTGGCGGACCCCCGGAGCGCACGCCTCACTGGTGACCGATCACACGGCTAGGCCGGGCACGGTGAGCGCGGACGCTTGTACTGTCGCCTCAGCAGCGGCGGCAGCATGCCGACCAGTATGGCTGAGCCCCCGTCTCAGCAGGGGCGATTACGAAAAGTTGCTACCGCTTACGTTGCGTGACCAACGGCAGGTCTGGCGCTTGCGGTGCAGCGGAAGAGCTGGAAGGACCTCCCCGGCGCGGCCGTCGCGGCGCGCGCTCAGCGGCGCTCTGCGGTGCCCGGCGGCTGGTCCGGGTCGGGGCCAGCACGCGCTACGGCCAGCGGGCCAGGAGTGCCGGCGCTGGAATGGCCCCGGCGGATGTCCGCCGATGGCGTTACGGTCTCCGGGCCGCCGGCGAGCGCCCTGGAGGCCGGATCGACCCCGGCATGTCCGCTCAGATCGATGCTTCAGCGCATCGAGCGGACCACACCCCCCGGTGCGGCTTGCTTGCCGCCGGGGCCGACCCCCCCTTACAGGCTGAACTCTGGCCGTGTGCGGGCGCGCGCCCTTGCGCACCTGCGGTCCTGGCGCTCGCCGGCACCAGGCAACGGCCAGTCCTCACTCGGAACGCTGCTGCGGAATTCCCGCCAGCAGTGCGCGAACCTCTGTCTCCCGGTACCTGCGGTGCCCGCCAAGGGTACGAATGGAAGTCAGCTTCCCGGCCTTGGCCCACCTGGTAACGGTCTTCGGGTCAACCCGGAACATCGTGGCGACCTCTGCTGGTGTCAGCAGCGGCTCAGCCTCTGGCGTACGTGCAGACATGTGACGGCCTCTCCTCCTGGACCGGTACTGCGATCCCGCGTTTCTTGCTGTTCCTGGCTCGTAAAGCCAGCCTGCGTTGGATGTGATGTCCTATATCGTCCACTCAGGCCATATTGCCATCACGAGCCGTGACAAGTCGACCACTGGGAGCAAAGTTTCTCGTGGCGAGTCTCCGGACCCCCCGTTTCGCCCGTGTCACGCTGCGTGAGTCTATCGACACGCTCCGTCGCAACGGGCGGATTCGGAAAAGTCATCCGCGCCTCCCATCGGGCACTTAGCTCGGTTGCCTCCAAGTCCTCACCTGGAACGCGGTTTCGCATGCCCGCCCCGCCCGAAGCTTTGCCCGCTTCTGGACCTCCGGGACAGAAGCGCAGGCGGCGCTAACCGCACCCAGGCCTGTCAGGTCGCGGTACTCCCTCCCTTCCTCCCATCCGGCCGTCCTCGCCGATCATGGCCGGATGCAGGCACCCTTCGCCGGCTGCTGCTCCAGCTCGGCCGGGAGCCTAAGCGAGACCCGGCTGCAGCCGGAGCAATTGCCGCTGTCCGCCGCAGCCACGGCCGGGGACACGGCGGGCAGGAATCCGGCCTCTCCCGTTGGCAGCCTGCAACGGCTGGCCGGGCCGGAATAATCCTCCGGAGTGATGCAAGTTGCTGTGCTTCGAGGGTATTTGCCCGCACGGGTCGCGCCTTACACGCTCTGTAGTCAGCGAAGGCTGGCCGCTCCGCCGTCCCAGCGGCCGAAAGCGCCCCATAGATCCGGAGATAAGCAGCCGGTACGACCATGACTAATGGTGACATGCCGTACCCATCATCGGAAAGTATTATGCAGTAGTAGATCGCTACGCTCGGTCTCCTACGGCGACCCGCCGGCATAGGCTGTTCGCCATCCCGCGTCAACGGGGACGCGGCGAGCGATGCCAGGAGTGACCGTACGTGACTACTGTGTTCGGGAGCGCCGTCCAGGCCGACGACGACGCCGCGCACTTGCAGGGTGCCCGCGGGGCCGCCCCGGCCGGCCATGAGCAAGTCGTGTTCTGCCAGGACCCGCCATCGGGCCTGCGCGCGATTATCGCCATCTACTCGACCGCGCTAGGGCCCGGCCTGGGCGGCACCCGCTTCTACCCCTATCCGAGCGAGGACGCGGCGCTAGCGGACGTGCTGAACCTCTCCAGGGCGATGGCCTACAAGAACGCGCTGGCCAGCCTCGACCTCGGTGGCGGGAAGGCAGTCATCATCGGCGACCCCGCCAGGCTGAAGTCCGAGGCCCTGCTCCGGGCCTACGGCCGGTTCGTTGAGTCGCTCGGCGGCCGGTACATCACGGCGTGCGATATCGGCACCTACAGCGAGGACATGGACATCGTGGCGCGCGAGTGCCGCTACGTGACCGGACGGACGGTGCCGAACGGCGGCGCCGGCGACTCGTCGGTGCTGACGGCGTTCGGCGTGTTCCAGGGCATGCGGGCCGCCGCCGAGCATGCCTGGGGCAGCACCAGCCTGGACGGCCGCGTCGTCGGCATCGAGGGCGTCGGCAAGGTGGGCCGCAAGCTGGCCGAGCACCTGGTCAGCGAGGGCGCCAGGGTCGTGGTGTACGACACGAGCGCCAGCGCCGCGCAGGCGCTCGCGGCCCGCCACACCGAGGTGACCGTTGCCGCCAGCCGGGCAGAGCTGCTGAGCGGCGAGCTGGACGTGTACTCGCCCTGCGCGCTCGGCGGGGCCGTCGACGACGACGCGGTGGCCGCCCTCTCCGCGAGGATCATCTGCGGCGGGGCCAATAACCAGCTGGCGCACCCGGGCGTGGAGAAGTTGCTGGCCGACCGCGGCATCGTGTACGCGCCTGACTACCTGGTCAACGCGGGCGGCGTGATCCAGGTCGCGGACGAGCTGCACGGGTTCAGCTTCGAGCGAGCGCAGGCTCGTGCCGCGCAGATCTTCGGCACGACCAGGCAGATCCTGACGATCGCCGACGAAGACGGCGTACCCCCGGCGGTGGCGGCCGACCGGCTCGCCGAGCGCAGGATCGCCGAAATCGGCCGTCTGCGGGGCATCTACCTGGGCCGCTGACGAGCGAAAGCCTGATGATCATGGCCTCAGCTGGCCGGACGCCCCTGCTGTCATGATCATCACGCCGGTACCGCCCGCGCCGGGTAGCCGGGCGGTGCCGCAATGGCCGGAGGCGCCAGTGGCTCAAAGGAGGTACCGTTGTACCTGCACGCCAGGCACAACCGCGCTGCACTCCCGGCGGCGGAGCTGCGGCGGGTGTGCCTGCTGTGCACCAAGGCCCGCCAGCACCGGCGTGGCAGGAGCAACGTTCAGTGCGCTGACCAGGGCCCGACGGGGCCCCGTACGTTCGAGGGGGTCGAGCCAATGGGGCGCGGCCGAGCCAAGGCCAAGCAGGTGAAGGTGGCACGCCAGCTGAAGTACAGCGGTGGCGGCACGGACCTTGACCGGCTGCGGGCCGAGCTGGGTGTGACCACGGACCGGCAGGGTTCGGACGGGTATGCGGATTTTGACAACCGCTACCCGGACGACGACGACGATGACGAGTCGCTCGACGACGAGGACCTTGATGACGAGGACCTTGATGAGAGGATCTTGACGATCAGATGCTCGACAGCTACGAGGACGACGACTCCGCCGTGAACTATGCACGGCGGCCTGGCTGAGGCTGCGGCGGGGCAGCGCCGAGCCTGGCGCGCCGCGGCAGCCGGTCACCGGCCAGCGGCTCAGGCCGGATGGCCTCCCGTCAGCGTGGCCACTCCGCCGCCCTGAACGATCTCGCCCGCTAGCCACGCCGGAACGCCGCGGCGCCGCAGCAGCTCAAGCGCACGGTCGGCGGCGGCAGCAGCGACGACCGCGACCATGCCGACCCCCATGTTGAAGACGCGCTCCATCTCGGCCGGGGCAACGCGGCCGCGCTCGGCCAGCAGCGCGAACACCGGGCCGGGCCGCCAGCTGCTGCGCTCCAGGATCGCATCGGCCTGCGGCGGCAGTACCCGCGCGAGGTTCGCGGCGAGCCCGCCGCCGGTCACGTGCGCGAACGCGTGCACCTCGCAGCCGTCCGCCAGCGCCAGGCAGTCCCGCGCGTAGATCCGCGTGGGGGCGAGCAGTTCCGCGCCGAGGGTCCGCCCGAGCCCGGCCGGCTCGGCGGCCAGGTCGAGCCCGGCCTCCGGGGCGTCGATGATCTCGCGGACCAGCGAGAACCCGTTGGAATGCAGCCCGGATGCGGCCATCGCGATCACGGCGTCGCCGGGCCGCACCAGCTCGGGTCCGAGCAGCTTGTCAGCCTCCACCACGCCGGTGGCCGCGCCCGCGAGGTCAAAGTCGTCAGCGCCCAGGTGACCGGGGTGCTCGGCTGTCTCACCCCCCAGCAAGGCGCATCCGGCCCGGACGCAGCCCTCGGCGATCCCGGCCACGATGGCTGCCACCCGCTCCGGCCGCACCCGGCCGCTGACCACGTAATCGGTCATGAACAGCGGCTCCGCGCCGCAGACCACCAGGTCGTCGACCACCATGCCGACCAGGTCGATGCCGATGGTGTCGTACACGCCGAGCCGCTGGGCGAGCACGACCTTGGTGCCGACGCCGTCGGTGGACGTCGCGAGCAGCGGGCGGCGCATCGCGGCGATCCTGGAGGCGTCGAACAGCCCGGCGAAGCCGCCGATGCCTCCGATCACCTCGGGGCCCGCGGTTCGCTCGACGGCGGCCCGCATCAGGCTGACCGCGCGCTCGCCGGCCTCGGTGTCGACGCCGGCGGCGGCATAGCTGACCGGGCCGGTCGCCGCGCGGCCGGCTGGCAGGCCCTGGCTCACGGCCGCCCGTCCCCGCCCGCGCCCGCGCTCTCCAGCACGTGCTTACCCTGCTCGGTTTCTGCTACCGGGATCGGGTAGTTGCCATCGAAGCAGGCGCTGCAGAGGCGCCCGGCCGGCAACGTGGTCGCCTCGATCAGGCCAGGAAGCGAAACGAAACCCAGCGAGTCGGCCCCGATTGACTCCCTGATCTCCTCGGTGTCCAGGCTGCCCGCGATCAGCTCAGCCCGGCTGGCGAAGTCGATGCCGAAGAAGCACGGCCAGGCGACCGGGGGACTCGAGATGCGCACGTGCACCTCGGCTGCCCCGGCCTCGCGGAGCATGGTCACGATGGCCTGCTGCGTGTTGCCGCGGACGATGGAGTCATCGACCACCACGATGCGCTGGCCCGCGATCACGTCCCGCAGCGGATTGAGCTTCAGCCGGATCCCGCGCTGCCGGATGGTCTGGCTGGGCTGGATGAACGTCCGGCCGACGTAGGAGTTCTTGACCAGGCCCTGGCCGTAGGGAATGCCGCTGGCCTGGGCGTACCCGATCGCGGCCGGGGTGCCCGACTCCGGCACCGGGATGACGAGGTCGGCGTCGGCCGGGAACTCGGCCGCCAGCCTCCTGCCCAGCTGGACCCTGGTCGTGTGCACGCTCCGGCCGGCGATCGCGGTGTCCGGCCGGGCCAGGTAGACGTACTCGAACAGGCAGCCGCGCGGCTCGGCCACGGCGAACCGCCTGGACCGGACGCCCCGCTCGTCGATCGTGATCAGCTCGCCCGGCTCGATCTCGCGCACGAAGGCGGCCCCGACGATGTCGAGTGCCGCCGTCTCGCTCGCCACCACCCAGCCGCGGGACAGCCGCCCGAGCACCAGCGGGCGGAAGCCCTGCGGATCGCGAGCCGCGTACAGGGTCCGCTCGTCCATGAAGATCAGCGAGTAGGCGCCCCGGACCAGCGGCAGCGCGGCCAGCGCCGCCTCCTCCACGCCCTGGTACGGCAGGCCGCCGGACAGCGGCGGCGCCGCGAACAGGGCCGTCAGCACGTCGGTGTCGGACGTGGCGCCGCCAGCCCGGCCCGCGGCCTGGGCGCCGAGCAGGGCGGCCAGCTCCAGGGTGTTGATCAGGTTCCCGTTGTGGCCGAGAGCCAGGCTCGCCGACTGCGTGGCCCGGAACGTCGGCTGGGCGTTCTCCCAGACCGACGACCCGCTGGTCGAGTACCGGCAGTGGCCGACCGCGATATGGCCGCGCATGGTGTTCAGCACGGACTCGTCGAAGACCTGGGCCACCAGCCCCATGTCCTTGTACACCACGATCCGGCTGCCGTCACTGACGGCTATCCCGGCTGATTCCTGGCCACGGTGCTGCAGCGCGTAGAGGCCGAAATAGGCCAGCTTGGCGACGTCCTCGCCAGGGGACCATGCGCCGAAGACACCGCACGCGTCCCTGGGCGGCCGGTCAGCGGGATCCAGATCATCCGTCAGGCGGCCATCAGGCTTGATCACCAGCTAATTCTAGTGACTCCCGGAGCCTGCCGGACCCGTCGGCGCGAGCGGAAGGTAAGCAGAGATATCCGCGCGCGGGCCGCTGGCGCGCACCTGACCGGCCGACACCGCCGCTGCCCACGCTAGCTGGCCGGTGGCCAGGGCCACGAACGTCATCGCGTCGGTCTCGACCACGTTCGGCGGCGTGCCGCGGGTGTGCCGCGGGCCCTCGATGCACTGGATGGCCGCGAACGGCGGGACGCGCACCTCCACGGCCCGGCCGGGGGCCCTGGCCGCCAGCAGTCCGAGCAGGTAGCCGACCGCGGCGCGGATGGCCTCGCGCACCGGCTCGGCGCCCGCGCCGATGGCCCGGCTCACCGCGTCCAGGCTGGCCTGGCCGAGCGCCGCCGGGGTGAGCTCGCCGCTCCATGGCGGCTCGGCCAGCGCGGCGCGCTGCGCGTCCAGCGCGGCGAGCAACTGCTCCGGGTCAGGCCGTCGTGGTGGCATGCTGTCGAAGGCTAGTCCAGCCTCCCGCGGGGTGACGTCCGCGGGCGCCACGGCGGCCCGCGGTTTGCGCACGGCGGTTGTTCCCGGTATTCGTTCGGTATGGCAGGTGAGCGTGGCACGGGTCGCCGCCGGGCGCGGGGATCCTGGACGCTGCGGATCGCCGGGATCGCGGTCGTGGTGCTGCTGGCCGCGGGCGGAGCCACCGCCTACCTGCTCTCCAGCCGCCCCGCCGACTCGGCCGGGGCGGAGCGGCTGCCGAGCCGGGTCACCAGCGTGCAGACGGTCGGCCTGGTCGTCCAGCCGCCGGCCACGGGCGGCGGCGCGCTGCGGCAGCTGGTCCAGGGGCCGGCCGGCCTGGCATTCAGCCCGGTGTCGCCCGCCGCTCAGGCAGCCGGGAACCCGTTGTGGACCGCCGACCTGATGGTCGGCGGCAGCTACGTCTTCATCTATATCCCGGACGGCCGGTGCCTGGCGGCGTCCGGCCGCCAGCCGGGCTGGGCGCTGTCCCTGCAGCACTGCAACCTGGGGCCGGATCAGCGGTGGCACGAGCTTTCCGCCACCGTGAAGGCCGGGGGTCGCGTGTTCGGGCAGTTCCGCGACATGGGCAGCGGCGAGTGCCTGTCCGCGGCCAGCGGTGCGGCCGGGCCGGCGGGCCTGGCCAGGTGCGATCCAGCCCAGCCGTGGGACCAGCTGGTCGCGTTCTGGTGACGCCAGCGGCCGGCGGCTACCCGAACAGCGCCGGGAGCTGGCCGCGGTGCGCCGCGGCCAGCTCGTCCAGGCTGATCGTGAACTGGCCGGTGACCTCCAGGGCAGCACCGCCGGTGGCGCCGATGACGGCAGCCGGGACGCCGCTGACGTCGCAGAGCTCGGTAAAGTCCGCCTCAGCTCCGGGCCGCACGGCCACTACGGCGCGGGCGGCCGTCTCGCTGAACAGCTGCGCGCAGGTGTCGCCCGGCAGGGTGACGGCGCAGCCTGTGCCGCCGCTCAGGCAGGCTTCGGCGAGGGCGATGGCCAGCCCGCCGTCCGACAGGTCATGCGCGCCCTCGAGCAGGCCGCGCTCAGCCGCGGCGACCAGCACGGAAGCCAGCGCACGCTCGGCCGCCAGGTCGACGGCGGGCGGCTGGCCGCCCAGGTGCCCGTGGCGCTGATGCGCCCACAGCGACCCGCCGAACTCAGCGCGGGTCACGCCGAGCAGCACGACCTGGCGGCCCGGCCCGGCGAACGACGCAGGCAGCCGCCGGCGCACGTCGTCATGCACCCCGAGGACGCCGATGACCGGGGTGGGCTGGATGGCGGCGCTGCCCGTCTGGTTGTAGAAGCTCACGTTCCCGCCGGTCACCGGGACGCCCAGCGCCAGGCAGCCGTCGGCGAGCCCGCGGACCGCCTCGGTGAACTGCCACATCACCGCCGGATCCTCCGGCGAGCCGAAGTTCAGGCAGTTCGTGACGGCCAGCGGGCGGGCGCCGGTCGCCGCCACGTTGCGGTACGCCTCGGCCAGCGCCAGCTGCGTGCCCGCGTACGGGTCGAGCAGGCAGTACCGGCCGTTGCCGTCGGTCGCGAGCGCGATGCCCAGCCCGGTTCCGGGGTCGATCCGGATGACCCCGGCGTCGTGCGGCATGGCCAGGACGGTGTCGCCGCGCACGTACCGGTCGTACTGGTCGGTGACCCAGCTCTTGTCGCCCGCGTCCGGCGAGCCCAGCAGCGCCAGCAGGTCAGCGCGCAGCACCGCGCCGCTGCCCTGGCCCGGTCCCGGCCGCGGCAGCCTGGCCGGGTCGTCGGCGGCCAGCGCATCCTGGCTGGCCGGGCGCCGCGCCGGGCGCTGGTAGACCGGCCCCTCGTCGGCAGCGCTGCCCGGCGGGATGTCCACCACGACCTCGCCGTGCCAGGTCATCTCCAGGCGGCCGGTACTCGTCACCTCGCCGATCACCGTGGCCGGCACGTCCCACCTGGCGCAGATGGCGAGGAAGCGCGCGACACTGCCCGGCGTGACGACCGCCATCATGCGTTCCTGCGACTCGCTCATCAGGATCTCGGCCGGCCCGAGCGAGGCGTCCCGGAGCGGCACCTCGTCGAGCCGCACGGTCATGCCGGCCTTGCCGCCCGCGGCCAGTTCCGTCGTGGCGCACGCGACCCCGGCCGCCCCGAGATCCTGGATGCCGACCACCAGGTCCTCGGCGAATACCTCCAGGCAGCACTCGACCAGCAGCTTTTCCATGAAGGGATCGCCGACCTGCACGCTGGGCCGCTTGGCTTTCTCGCTCCCGCCCACCCTCCCGTGCCCGCCCACCCTCCCGTGCCCGCCGCCGAACGAGGCGCTGGCCAGCACGGACGCGCCGCCGATGCCATCGGGCCCGGTCCGCGAGCCGAACAGCACGACCTGGTTGCCGGTACCGGTAGCGGCGGCCAGCTTCAGCCCGTCGCGCCGGAGCACCCCGACGCAGAGCGCGTTGACCAGCGGGTTTCCGGCGTAGCAGGGATCGAACGCCAGCTCGCCGCCGATATTGGGCAGGCCCAGGCAGTTTCCGTAGAAGGAGATGCCGCCCACCACCCCCGGCAGCACCCGGCGGGTGTCCGGCGCGTCGGCTGGCCCGAACCGGAGCGCGTCCATCACCGCGACGGGCCGTGCGCCCATCGCGAGAATGTCGCGGACGATGCCGCCCACGCCCGTCGCCGCGCCCTGGAAGGGCTCCACGTAGGAGGGATGGTTATGCGACTCGATCTTGAAGGTGACCGCGTAGCCCTGGCCGATGTCGACGACGCCCGCGTTCTGCCCGATGCCGGCCAGCAGCACGTCGGTCTGCGGTGCCTTCTCGGCGAACTGCCGCAAGTGCGCGCGGGAGGACTTGTACGAGCAGTGCTCGCTCCACATGACCGAGTAGATGGCCAGCTCGGCGTCGGTGGGCCGGCGGCCGAGGATGCCCGAGATGCGCCGGTACTCCGAGCTGGTCAGGCCGAGCGCGGCGAACGGCTGCGGCCGCTCGGGGGTGGCGGCGGCGCGGGCGACGGTATCCTGCCCGCCCTGCCCGCCCCCGCCGCCCTGCCCGCCCCCGCCGCCCCGGCCGCCCTGCCCGCCCCGGCCGTCCTTCCCGCCCCGGCCGTCCTTCCCGCTGGGGCCGCCCTGCTGGCCGGCCGGAGTCTGCAGCATCTCGCTCATAGCGCGGCGACCGTCTGCAGCACGGACGTGAAGAAGCCCAGGCCGTCCGCCGACGGC
>Ga0208686_1001096_pt1 | contig 11289 bp, 10 predicted proteins | sample June2015DPH_6_50_FD_184694 | JGI IMG/M metagenome (GOLD analysis project Ga0208686, IMG submission 184694) | Peatland microbial communities from SPRUCE experiment site at the Marcell Experimental Forest, Minnesota, USA - June2015DPH_6_40... | ecosystem: Environmental > Terrestrial > Soil >... | reverse complement strand
CGGGCCGAGCTCGAGAACCTCGCCCGGCTCGACCTCGTTGAGCTCGACGTCGCGCAGCTTGTGCTCCTCGAGCTTGGAGCGCGCCATCGCGACGGTCAGCGCGCCGGCGTATACCGGCGGCTGGGCCTGCGCGCCGAGCTCGCGCAGCACCCACGGCAGCGCCCCGAGGTGATCCTCGTGGCCGTGGGTGACGACGATCGCCTCGATCTCGCGGGCGCGCTCGCGCAGGTAGGAGAAGTCGGGCAGCACGAGGTCGATGCCGACCATCTCCGGCGTCGGGAAGCGCAGGCCGACGTCGACGACGATGATGCGGCCGTCGTACTCGACGACCGTCATGTTCTTGCCTATCTCCCCGAGCCCGCCGAGGGGCAGGACGCGCAGCTTTGAGCTCACGCGGGAGCGCTCGTGAGCAGACCGTGGCGTTCGAGCATCGCGCGCACGGCTTCGGTCTCATCGGGGGTGGCCTCGACGAGCGGCAGGCGCAGCCCGCCGACGTTGTGACCCAGCAGGTTCAGCGCCGCCTTCGTGCAGGTCGGGCTGGCGGTCAGGAACAGCGTGCTGTAGACGTCGCGCAGCGACGCGTCGATCTCGGCGCGGTGCTCGGGCTCGTCGACCATGCGGCGCATCTCGTTGCCGACGATGTGGCTCGCGACCGTGATGCCGCCGGCGCCGCCCATGTCCAGCGTCCGCGCGAATGTCGCGTCATCGCCGGCATACAGCGCGAGGCCGTCGATCAGCGCCAGCTCGTCGGCGTTGGCCTGCTTGACGCCCTCGATCCCGGGGATCTGCGCGAGCTCCGCGAGCAGGTCGGGTCCCATGTTCGTGCCCGTCCGCGCGGGGATGTTGTACAGCAGCACCGGTTTGTCGGTGGCGGCCGCCACCGCTTCGTAGTGGCGGCGCAAGCCGAGCCGGCTGGGCCGGTTGTAGTAGGGAGTCACCGACAGCGTCGCATCGACGCCGAGCGCGGTCGCGCGTTCGGTCAGGTACACCGCCTGGCGCGTGTCGTTGGTGCCGGTGCCCGCGACGATCGTCTTATGAGCCGGGCGCTCGGCGACCGCCAGCTCGATCAGCCGCAGCTGCTCGTCGCCGGTCATCGTCGAGGCCTCGCCGGTCGTCCCGGCGACCACGAACCCATCCGAGCCGTTTTCGGCGAGGTGGTGCATGAGCGCCACGAACGACTCCTCGTTGACCCGCAGATCCTCGTCGAAGGGGGTGACGATCGCCGTCAGGATCGTGCCTAGCTCACTCATCGGCTGCAGTATCTCACGCGCACAGCGATTCAGAAGAGCAACTTCTCGAGGCCCACGGTGGGCGAGTGCTCGAGCGTTGCCACGCGGCGCACGGCCAGCAGCACGCCCGGCATGAACGACTCGCGACCGATCGTGTCATGGCGGATCGTCAGCGTCTGAGCGAGATCGCCGAGGATCACCTCCTGGTGGGCGACGAGCCCGGGCAGGCGCACCGAATGGATCGGCGGCGGCTCACCGCCGCTCGCCTCGGCCATCAGCTGCGCCGTGCGCGCAGCGGTGCCGCTGGGCGCGTCGAGCTTGGCGTCGTGGTGCAGCTCGATGATCTCGGCCTTCTGCATGTAGCGGGCCGCCTCGGCCGCAAAGCGCATCATCAGCACCGCGCCGATCGCGAAGTTGGGGGCGATCAGCACGTTCGCGTGAGATGCCCGCCCACCCCCGGCCGCGGGCCCGCCTTCGAGCTCCCGCGCAGCCCGCTCCAGCGGCGCGGGGTCAAAGCCGGTGGTGCCGATCACGACGTGCACGCCGGCGCGCAGGCACGCGAGCGCGTTCTCGAGCGCGGTGTCCGGGCGCGTGAAGTCGACCACCACGTCGGCGTCGTTCAGGACGTCGGCGAGCGCCGTGCCGAGCAGCGGGTCGGCACGGCCGACGAGCTCCATGTCATCGGCGCCGAGCACCGCCTCGCACACCGTCTGGCCCATGCGCCCCGCCGCGCCGGCGACGGCCACCTTGATCATCGTGTGACCGGTCGGGCGAGCGTCTCGACGTCCGTTCGCGCTTCAGTCGCCTCGCCGGCCGGGGCGCTGAGCGGCTCGATTGCCGCCAGGAACTCGCTCTCGGCGGGGCCGACGCCGGCGACCGACAGGCCGCCGGGCTCGAACAGCTCGCCCGCCAGCGCCCGCACCTGCTCGATCTCGACGGAGTCGATCCGCTCGATCATCTCGTTGACGGACAGGATCGGCAGCTCGTTGAGGATCGAAGCGCCGAGGCGGCTCATGCGCGCGCCGGTGGACTCCATGCCGAGCACGACGCGACCCTTGAGGTTCTCGCGCGAGCGCACCAGCTCCTCCGCGTTGGCCGGATCCTCGACGCAGCGTTCGAGCTCGGCCGCGACCACGGCCAGCGCCTCGCGAATGTTGTCCGGGCGCGTTCCCACATACAGCCCGACCTCGCCCGTGTGCGCGTACAGGTTGGAGAACGTGAACACCGAGTAGGCCAGGCCGCGGCGCTCGCGGATCTCCTGGAAGAGCCGCGAGGACGAGGTGCCGCCGAGCACGCCTTCGAGCACGCGCAGCGCGAAACGCCGCTCGTCCGCGCGCGCGATGCCGGCGCCGCCGACGCACACGTGGTACTGCTCGGTGTCTTTCTGCAAGAAGCGCGCGCGCGGCTGGAAGTCCGGTTTGCCGGCCGCCGCCACCGCCGCTGCATGCGCGCGCGCCGATGGCGTGGCGTGACCGTTCCCTGCCGCCGGTGCGAGCTCGATCGCCTGCACCCGCGCCGCCTCGATGCCCCTCGCCATCTCCACGAGCGCGTCGTGGTCGACCGATCCGGCGGCGGCGATCACGATGCTGTCGGGCAGATAGCGCTGCGCGTGGAACGCCTGCAGCTGCTCGCGCGTGACCGCGCCAACGACATCGGCGGTGCCGATCACGGCGCGACCGAGTGGGTGCGAGCCGAAGATCGCCTTTCCGAGCACGTCGAAGACGCGGTCCTGGGGGTCGTCTTCGTACATCGCGATCTCCTCCAGCACGACCTCGCGCTCGGCCTCGAGCTCGCCGAAGCGCGGGTGCCAGACCATGTCGCTCATCACTTCGAAGGCATGCTCGAGGTGGCGGTCGAGCACGCGCGTGTACAGCGACGTGGCTTCCTTGTCGGTGCCGGCGTTGATCTCCGCGCCCATCGCGTCGAAGATCTCGTCGATCTCCCGCGAGCCGTAGCGCTCGGTGCCGCGGAACAGCATGTGCTCGAGCAGGTGCGAGATGCCCGCCTGATCCTCGTGCTCGGCGACCGAGCCGGTGGCGATCCAGAAGCCGAGCGCCACCGAACGCACGCTGGGCACGCGTTCAGTGACGACCCTCACGCCCGAGTCAAGCGTGGTTATCCGATGCTCGTCGCTCACGCCCGGCGACTCTGGGGTCAATCGCGCCCGTGGCGCGCACGCCCGGAGCCGCGCTCGCCGCCGCGCTCGCCCTCACGCCGCCTGCCGCGGTCGGAGCGCTCGCGGCCGTTGCTGGAGGACCTGCCGCCCTCGCGCGGCCCACGGCCCCCACCGGCGCCACCGGTGCCGACGCCGGCGAGCTCCTCGACGGACTTGCCGGCGATGTCCGGGTCCTCGCTCAGGCGCAGGCCGATGCGTCCGCGCTCGCGGTCGACCTCGACCACGCGCACGTTGACCTCATCGCCCTTGTTGAGCACGTCCTCGACGCTGTCGACGCGCTGTCCGGGAGAGACGTTGGAGATGTGCAGCAGCCCGTCGGTGCCCTTTGCCAGCTCGATGAACGCGCCGAAGGTGGTCGTCTTGACGACCTTGCCGACGTACTCGTCGCCGACCTCGACCTCCTTCATCATCATCCGGATGCGCTCCACGAGCGCGTCGCCGAGCTCGCCGTTGGCGGAGTAGATCAGCACCTGGCCGTCGTCGTTGACGTCGATCTGGGATTCGAACTCGTCGGCGAGCCCGCGGATCGTTTCGCCGCCCTTGCCGATCAGCAGGCCGATCTGCGACGGGTCGATCTGGATCGTCTGGATCCGCGGCGCGAACTGCGAGAGCTGCTCGCGCGGGGTCTTGATCACGTCGGCCATCTTGCCGAGGATGAACGTGCGCGCCTCTTTGGCCTGCGCGAGCGCGTCGCGCAGGATGTCGAAGGTGACGCCGGTGATCTTGATGTCCATCTGCAGCGCGGTGATGCCACGCTCGGTGCCGGCGACCTTGAAGTCCATGTCGCCGAGGTGATCCTCGACGCCGGCGATGTCGGTCAGCACGATGTAGTCATCGCCCTCTTTGATCAGGCCCATGGCGATTCCCGCGACGGGGCGCTTGATCGGCACCCCGGCGTCCATCAGCGACAGCGAGGAGCCGCACACCGAGGCCATCGAGGAGGAGCCGTTGGACTCGAGGATGTCCGAGACGACGCGGATCGAGTAGGGGAAGTCCTCGATCGAGGGCACCATCGGCGCGAGCGCACGCTCGGCGAGCGCGCCGTGGCCGATGTCGCGGCGCTTGACGCCGCCCATGCGGCCCGCCTCGCCGACCGAGAACGGCGGGAAGTTGTAGTGGTGCCAGTAGTACTTTTTGGTCTCCAGGCCGAGCGTGTCGATGCGCATCTCCTCCTTGAGCGTGCCCATCGCCACGACGCTCAGCGCCTGCGTCTGACCGCGCGTGAACAGCGCCGAGCCATGCGTGCGCGGAGTGACGCCGACTTCGATCGAGATGTCGCGGATCTCGTTCTCCGAGCGCCCGTCGGGACGCATCTTGTGCACGGCGATGCGCTCGCGGATGATCGCCTTCTCGAGCTTGTCGAACGCGAGCTGGACCGCCGCGCGGCGCTCCTTGGCGTGCGTGAGTTCGCTCTCGGAGGCACCGTCGCCGGCGGGCGGCGCGTGGTGCTCGAGGATCGACTCCTCGAGCTCCTTGGTCGCGTCCTGGCGCTCGAGCTTGTCCACGACCTGCGTCGCCGCGTCCAGGGCCGCCCCATGCGAGGTGCGGATCTGCTCGAGTACCGCTGGGTCGACGGCGATCGTCTCGAAGACTTTCTTCTCCTTGCCGACTTTCGCGGCGAGGTCGCGCTGGAGTGCGCACAGCTTCTTGATCTCTGCGTGGGCGATGTCGAGCGCGTCGAGGATCTCAGCCTCGGGGATCTCGTTGGCGCCCGCCTCGACCATCAGGATCGCCTCCTCGGTGCCGGCGACGATCAGGTCGAGGTCCGAGCGGCCTTCCTCGTTATCGGAGCCCACCCCCCCGCTCAGATCCTCCTCGCTGGGGTTGACGACGAAGTTGCCGTCGATCTTGCCGATGCGCACGGCGCCGACGGGCGTCGGCAGCGGGATGTCGGAGATCATCAGCGCGGCGGAGGCGCCGTTCATCGCGAGGATGTCATACGGGTGGACGTGGTCGATCGACAGCGGGATCGCCACGAGCTGCGTGTCATAGCGCCAGTCCTTGGGGAACAGCGGGCGGATCGGACGGTCGATCATGCGCGCGGTCAGCGTGCCCTTCTCACCGGGGCGACCCTCGCGCTTGAAGAACGAGCCGGGGATTTTCCCGGCGGCATACATGCGCTCCTCGACGTCCACCGTCAGCGGGAGGAAGTCGACGTCGCGCAGGGAGCCGGCGACGGCTGTTGCGAGCACCATCGTGTCGCCCTGGCGGACGACGACTGCACCGGAGGCCTGCTTGGCCATCCTGCCGGTCTCAAACGAAATCTCGCTGACCCCGCCGTCCAGGCGGTGTGCCCCGATCTCCACGGAGACCCGTGTAACGGCATCACTACTCATATTCACTGCCTTCCTGTTCCGCCCGTCGGTCGGCGGTCCGTTTCTCTTTTTCTCTTTTCCCGAACGGACGGAGCTTAGCGGACTGCGCTGGCGGGCAAGGCTAGGACGCGGCTGCGGCGAGACCCTCGCGCAGCAGCTCGATGCCCGGGAGATCCCCGGGCGAGGCGGCCTGATAGCTCCAGCGCACGACCCCGTCGGGGCCCGTGATCACGAGCGCGCGCTCGGGGAAGCCGCCGGCGTGGAGCACGCCGAAGGCCGCGCAGGCGGCGCCCTTGGGCTCGAAGTCCGAGAGCTGCTCGCTGCCGACGCCCAGTTTCTCGACGAACGCGCTCTGCGCCCACGTCGAGTCGCACGAGACGCCGTACAGCGCGTCGCCGCGCGCGGCCAGCTCGGCGCGCAGCTCGTCATACAGCTGCAGCTGGTCGGTGCACACGGGACTGAACGCGAACGGGTAGAACACGAGCACGCTCGTGCGCCCTTGCAGATCCTGCTCGGTGAACGTCTCGCCGTCGGCGCGGGCGAGCTTGAAGCTCGGCGCCGCTGTGCCTGGGGCGATGACGGTCACTACGCTTATTTGCGCAGGCCGAGCTCTTTGATGAGGGCGCGGTAGCCCTCGAGGTCGCGGCGGCGCAGGTAGGCGAGGAAGCGGCGGCGCTGGCCGACGAGCATCAGCAGGCCGCGGTAGGAGTGGAAGTCGTTGGCCTGCTCGCGCAGGTGCCCGTTGAGGTGGTTGATGCGCTCCGTCAGCAGCGCGATCTGGACCTTGGTGTTGCCGGTGTCCTGCTCGTTGGCGCCGAACTTGGCGGCGATCTCGCGCTTGCGCTCACTTGTTATTGCGGCCATGGTCCGGGCACGGTAGCAGACGCGAACCGCTCGGCCCTGAAACCGCGCGGGCCTCGCGCCGGGCCCTATCCGGCGATCTCGCGCGTGCGCGCGACGTCGCGGTGCATCTGCTCGATCAGCGCGGTGGGGTCGGAGAAGCGCCGCTCGCCGCGCAGCCGCGCGAGGAAGCGCAGGCGCAGCTCGCTGCCGTACAGGTCGCCGTCAAAGTCGAGGATGTAGGCCTCGATCAGCTCGCCGCGCCCGGTCTGAAATGTGGGGCGCACGCCGATGCTGACGGCCGCCGGACGCGTGCCGATCGCCTCGCTCGCGGCGATGCACGCGTAGACGCCGTGTCCGGGGCACACAAGCGCCTCGTCGGGCACGAGGTTGGCCGTCGGGAAGCCGAGCTCGCGCCCTCGCTGATCGCCGGGCACGACCTCCCCGCGCAGCTCGAAGCCGGCGCCCAGCAGCCGGTCGGCCTCGGCCACCTCGCCGGCGAGCACCAGTCCGCGGATGTGGCTGGAGGAGACGATCTCGCCGTCGACCTCCAGCAGCGGATGCACGACGGTGCTGAAGCGCCGATCGGCCGACAGCAGCGGCGGGTCGCCCTGCGCCTTGTGCCCGAAGCGGAAGTTCTCGCCGATCGCGACCTGCTTCGCGCCGAGCGCGCCGACGAGCACGTCGTCGATGAACTCGCTGGCGGAGCGGCTCGCGAACTCGCGGTCGAAAGGAATCACGATCAGCTCCTGCACGCCGAGCGAGGCGACCAGCTCGGCCTTGCGCTCGAGCGTGGTCAACAGCTTCGGGGTGTGCTGCGGCGAGACGACGGACACGGGGTGAGGCTCGAACGTGAGCACGCTGTCGGCGCCCTTGATCACCTCGCGATGGCCGAGGTGCACGCCGTCGAAGGTGCCCACCGCGACGCTGCGCTCGGTTCCGCGCTCCACGTCGGGCAGGCGAGTGACCTTCACGGCCGCAAAGCCTATTTGGAGATCACCCCGAGCGCCTGCTCCAGGGCGATCAGGGGCGGATCGCGCCACGGCTGCCCGCGCGCTGGCAGGCCGACCGCGTCGCGCACCTCGAACGGCCCGATCGCGGTACGCCGCAGTTCCAGGCAGTAGGCGTCGCCCAGATCGGCGATCAGCGAGCGCACGTAGGTCCCGGAGCCGCATTCGATCGCGAAGGCCGCACGCGGCGGCGCGCCCGGCGCGACGACGCCCGCCGGGACGTCGGGGTCGCGCCACAGCTGCTCGAAGCGGCTGACGGTGACGATCCGCTCGGGCATCTGGAAGCTCTCGCCGCGGCGCGCGCGCTTGTACGCGCGCTCACCGCCGATCTTCACAGCGGAGTAGATCGGCGGGCGCTGGCGCAGCTCGCCGGTCGGCAACACGGGCGGATCGGGCGGCACGCGTCCGGTGTGCGTGATCTCCCCCTCGGTGTCGCCGGTGCTCGACTGGGCCCCCAGCTGGGCCACGGTCTCATAGCGCTTGGGCAGCGCCATCAGCGCGTTCTGGGCCTTGGTGGCTTTGCCGACGAGCACCAGCAGCAGGCCTGTCGCGAACGGGTCGAGCGTGCCGGCGTGTCCCGTGCGCGCGCCGCCGAGCGCCCGTCGCACGGCGGCGACGACATCGTGCGAGCTGATCCCGGCGGGCTTGTCGATCAGCAGCACACCGTCCATCGCGCAGCACACCTGGCAGTCTCGCCGCCGCGACCCGCTCAGGCGAGCGTGGCAGCGGCGTGCCCGTCTGAGGATGGGTGCAGCTGTGCTGCGATCGCCTCGCGCAGGAACACGATCAGCTCCTCCGGCTCGAGCGGCGTGGAGAAGCCGGCCGCGCGGCGGTGGCCACCGCCGCCCTGAGCGCGGGCGATGATCGAGACGTCGACGTCGTCGTCGGTCGCGCGCAGCGAGACTTTGTACTGGCCCTTGCGCTCGCCGCTCGAGAGCTCGCGCACGAGCACGGCGACCTTCGTGCCCTCCAGCGCGCGCAGCTGGTCGATGATGCCCTCGGAGTAGCTCTCTTCGGCGTCGGCGCGATCGAAGTCCTCGGCGCTGAGCGTCGCGATCGCGAGCTCGCCGCCGTCGAAGCGCTGTAGCTGCGCGAGCGCGAGCGCGAGCAGCGTGAGCTTGCCCAGTGGCACGCCCTCATACAGCCTGCGGTACACGCCGGGGACATCGACGCCCGCTTCGATCAGCTCGGCGGCCATCGCGTGCGCGCGTGGCCCGGTGTTCTCGTACATGAAGCGCCCGGTGTCGGTGATCAGCCCGATGTAGAGCGCCTCGGCAACCGCCGGCGTCGGGCGCACGCCGAGCCCGTGCATCAGGTCCCACACGATCTCCGCCGTGCACGAGGCCTCGGGCACGACGTGGTTGAGCGTGCCAAAGCGCGTGTCGTCGCGCAGCACGCTGGCGGAGTTGCGGTCGATGTTGCCGCAGTCGAGGAACACCACGGTGCGCTCGGCGATGTCGGCCGGCGGCAGCGTGATCAGGCCGTCGAGCGAGAAGAAGCGGTACTCGCGCGGCAGCGGCAGGTCGGCGGGCGAGATGAACATCGCCGAGTCCTTGCCGAGCGCGCTCAGCAGGCCCTGCATCGCGACCAGCGAGCCCAACGCGTCGCCGTCGGGGTTCTCGTGCGCGGCGAGCACGAAGCGCTGGTCTTCACGCAACCGCGCGAGCACGAGCTCACGCGTCTCCTGAACGGGCGGGATCTCGCTCACGAGCCCTCGCTCGTGTCCGCCTCGGGGGCCTGTGCGATCAGCTCCTCGACGCGCAGCGCCCGGTCGGTGGTGTCGTCGTAGAAGAACTCGAGCGCCGGCGTGCGCTTCAAGCGCAGCTCGCCGGCGACGCGCGCCTGCAGGAAGCCGTGGGCGCTGCGCAGGCCGTCGAGCGTGAGCTCGCGCTCGTCCGGGGTCGACGGCCCACCGGCGGCGCCGAGGACGCTCACGTACACGCGCGCATGGCGTAGGTCTGGGCTGGTTCTGACGTCGGTCACGGTTACAAATCCCACTCTCGGGTCCTTCAGGTCCCCTGCCACGGCATCGCCGAGCACCTGCCGGATCGCCTCGTCCACCCGACGCATCCGTCCTGTGCTCATCCTACCCCTCCAATTCCGCGCGACGGCCTCGGTCCCTGCTCGGGTCAGACAGACAGCTCGCGCTCTACCTGGCGTGTCTCGTAGGTCTCGAGCACGTCGCCCTCGTGCAGGTCCTGGAAGTTCGCGAGCACGATGCCGCACTCGAAGCCGCTTGCGACCTCGCGCACGTCCTCGTTGAAGCGGCGCAGGCTGTCGATCGTGGTGTCGTAGATGACGGTGCCCTCGCGCACGACACGCACGTGCGAGCCGCGCGTGATCTTGCCCTCGGTGACGAATGAGCCGGCGATCGTGCCGATGCGCGACGCTTTGAACAGCTGGCGCACCTCGGCCTGGCCCAGCGACGTCTCGACCTCGGCGGGCTCGAGCATGCCCTGCATCGCCGCGCGCAGCTCTTCGATCGCGCGGTAGATGACGGCGTAGGAGCGGATCTCGACGCCCTCGCGGTCGGCGATCTGGCGCGCGTCGCCGACGGGCCGCACGTTGAAGGCGAGGATCACGCCCTCTGACGCCGCGGCAAGCATCACATCGGACTCGTTGATGCCACCCACGCCGCGGTGGATGATGTTGACCTTGACCTCCTGCTGTGGCAGCTTGGCGATCTCGTCCTCGATCGCCTCGAGCGAGCCGGCGACGTCGGCCTTGACGACCAGGCCGAGCTCCTTGACGGTGCCCTCCTGAGCGAGCTTGAAGACGTCCTCGAGCGAGACCTTGCGCCCGGAGCGCCGCGCGAGCGCCTCGGTCTTCAGGCGGTTGGCGCGCTCGCCCGCGAGCTGGCGCGCACGGCGCTCGTTCTCGACCACGCGCACGTGCTCGCCCGCCTCGGGCACGCCGTCGAAGCCGAGCACCTCGACCGGCTGGCCCGGCATCGCCCGTTTCAGTTTGCCGCCGGTGAAGTCGTGCATCGCGCGCACGCGCCCGAAGTGCGCGCCCGCGACGAGCGCATCGCCGACGCGCAGGGTGCCGCGCTGGATCAGGATCGTCACGACGGGACCGCGTCCGGGGTCGAGCTTGGACTCGATCACCGCGCCCGATGCCTCGGCGCCGGCGTTGGCCTTCAGCTCCTCGAGGTCGGTCACCACCTGGATCGTCTCGAGCAGCGTGTCCAGGCCCTCGCGGGTCTTGGCGCTGACGTCGACGAACTCGGTGTCACCGCCCCACTCTGAGGGCTGCAGGCCGTGCTGGGTCATCTCCGTGCGCACGCGCTCGGGCTGCGCGCCCTCCTTGTCGATCTTGTTGACGGCGACGATGATCGGCACTTCGGCCGCCTTGGCGTGGTCGATCGCCTCCTCGGTCTGCGGCTTGACGCCGTCGTCGGCCGCGACCACGATCACCGCCAGGTCGGTGACTTTCGCGCCGCGGGCGCGCATCGCGGTGAACGCCTCGTGGCCGGGCGTGTCGAGGAAGGTGATCTCTTTGCCGGCGTGGCGCACCTGGTAGGCGCCGATGTGCTGCGTGATGCCACCGGCCTCGCCTGCGACCACCTCGGTCTCGCGAATGGCGTCCAGCAGCGAGGTCTTGCCGTGGTCGACGTGGCCCATGATCGTGACCACCGGCGGGCGCTCGATCAGGTCCTCCTCGGCGTCCTCGAATTCCGGCTCGACCTCGACGTCGTCGGCGGCATGCACGATCTCGAT
>Ga0208686_1001078_pt1 | contig 11369 bp, 12 predicted proteins | sample June2015DPH_6_50_FD_184694 | JGI IMG/M metagenome (GOLD analysis project Ga0208686, IMG submission 184694) | Peatland microbial communities from SPRUCE experiment site at the Marcell Experimental Forest, Minnesota, USA - June2015DPH_6_40... | ecosystem: Environmental > Terrestrial > Soil >... | reverse complement strand
GATTGGGACTGCAAAGTAAAGGACTGACCATTAAGCCAGCCAACTGATCGGGCAAGCCAACCGGGTTTCTTCCGCATTGGTCAGCAATTGGGAGCGCGGTATCACCTCCCCATCGCGCAGGATGACAAAGAAGATTCGGGAATTTCTTGGCTATACACCACCCATATTGGTTCCGAGAAAACGAAGCCTCGGTTCATATTGTTGGAAGTGCGGAATTTCTGAAAACTCGTCCGAACGTTGCCTGTTTGAGAGGGTTTGCAAGTATTTCAACTAGCGCACCACTGTACTCGGCCTAGATTTCCCCGCAGTCTCTTTCGCATTAACAAACACCCCAGCCATGATTGGCCGGGCTGGATTCGTCAAAGGATTGTGAAATTAGCGGCCGACCCACAACACGTCGAGGTTGCCGGGACCGCCGCGTCCACCGCCGTAGCGCCGCCGCTCACTGGTGGGGGCGTTCGTCTCCGGCGCCGGTGCTGCCGTGGCCGCCGCCGCTTGCGGCAGACGCTCGGTGCAGATCAAAACAATCCGGTTGTTTTTGGTGTCGAGCGACGAGGTTTTGCAGCCCGCTTTAGTTTGCACGGTCTGTTCTACCGCAAAGCTTGTGGGGCTGCTTTCCTTGATGATGGTCAGCGTGCCGTCGCGCTGTGAGCTCCACGCTTCCATCGTAGCGGGATTGAATCCACCGCCGTCCGTGCCGTTGCCGATGGGCAGCGTGGCCAGCACCTTGCCGTCGTCGGCATTCGCCACCACGCAGACGCTGGGGTTCGCGCACATGGCGAACAGGATGTGATTCTTCACGTCCAGACCAAGGCCGCCCGGTTCGCCGGCCCTGTCGCCGAGGTCATACTTGGTGATGAGCTTCAGCGTTTTGACATCCACGACGGCGATTTTTTTCTCGTTCTCGACATCCGCATACAATTTGCCCTGCCCGTCACTTTGGGCCTGCTCCATCGCACCGCCGACATCCACAGTGCCGACGACCGAGCCATCCTTGGGATCAATCACCGTGATGCTGGGCGCCTGATGGCTGAAAATATAGACGCGATCCGTCAACGGCTCGAGCAGGATGCCGTCCGGCCGGCCCTGGACCTCAATGCTCTTGATCTCCTGCATCGTCTCCGTATCGAACATGCCAATCTGGCTGCCGCTGCAAAAACCGTGATGCGTCTTCGTATCAATGGCCACGCCGTGGCCGCCGATGTTGGTGATGGCCCCGATGTATTTGTGGCTGTCCAGATCGAACACGAAGGTGTTTCCGCCGCGCGGCACATAAACGCGCCGGCCGTCGTTGTCGGCATAGACATAATCAATGCCGCCGTTGCCCATGAGTTTGGTGGTGTCGAACACCTTGTATGGGGTGTCGGTTTGGGCGAGAACGCTGCCGGCCAGCAGGCCGATTTCCGCCACGGACAGGATGCGTAAAAGCAGATTCATAACTTAAATGTTGTGGGCAGGCCCATGTTGTTTCATTTCCACGTCGTAAATCAATGGCATTTTGAATTATGACAAAGAATTAATTTAAGGCCGGCCACGACCATTTTTGACGACTCCGACAACGTATCGGATTTGGCGCCGGCATCCAGCGAATTTCCTCCTCCCTTTCCGCCCATCGGTGGCGGCGGTATTGGCGGCGCATCAAGGCCATGATCACGATGACGCCTAGCAACAAAACCAGCAAAAAACATAGCACAATCTTTAATTTTGACTCACACACACTTCTTGCCGCGAAGTGTAACGTCAGCAACGGGCACCAAAACGGGCACTAACGGTGTTGGCATGGGTTGGTGTTTGTAGGCGTTGGTTGAGCAGTGTTCGCTTGATTCAATCATTTATCAGTGTTAATCTCCTTGTCAGTGCAGCATTTAGAGAAGTTACCGCTGCCGAATGGTTTAGGCGGGATTTTGGATAGTTGAGAGACCGGTTCGATTCCGACCTCCGCCTCCAGTTAAATCGCTGTATTATCAGGGGTTTTATTGGAGTCTGGGGAAAACCTTCAACGAAATCTTCAACGATTTTAGCTCTCGTTCACTATCCGGCACGGACACGTTGCGGACATGGGCGGCGAAAGATATTCCGGCTCGCCTCCTGGCGGGGGAAGTGGCGAAGCTGTTGAACTGCTCTACGGACGACGTTGCTATTCTCGTCAGCGCGGGGAAACTGCGGGCGCTGGGCAAGCCAGGCCTAATGCCGTGAAATTCTTTAGCTCCATCGAATTGATCACCCTGCTCGCAGATCGTGAGTGGCTGGACGATGCCACGAAAACCATCGGCCAATACTGGCGACGAAAGAATGCCCGCCGCAATGGTTTGACCACCGAAGAACAGGCGGATGCGGTCGTCGTGGTTCGTTAAATGTTTTAGACGAGATGGTGGAGTTCATAAAGGATTCATCGATTTGGATATATGACTGATGGTTCGTATATCAAAGAATCGAATGTCCGACAATCAACGGGTTGCAAAAACTAATTGCTAAAAAAATTAAATTTGATATACGAACCAGCGGTCGTATAATCACAGTTAGGCGGCATTTGTGTCTAGCAAGCATCACGCAGACATTATGAATAAAAAAAGCGAGGCCCGTGTTCTGCCAAAGTCGAGATTGCCTTTTTTGGCGATTTTTGCTGGAACATTGGTGTTGACGATGCGTTTGTATGCACCCCCAATCCATCCCGTTCTTTCCATCAGTAAGCCATTGTCGAATAGCGTTACGGTTACGGTGGTTAGTGGCAATGCCTATAATTATGCCCTCCAAATGTCCACTAACTTGACCACCACAAACTGGATAAACATACGATCAAATTATGTGATTCCTACTCCAATTACTTTTACAAATATACCAGCCACAAATAACTCTGAGTATTTTAGGATGGTGAGCCTTCCACCCTGAGTTGTTTGGAATCATGCAATGAAAAGGAAAAAGCCACCTAACAGGCTGCTGAAAAACTCTTTTTTACCTGAAAAACATGCGAATTTCCCAATGAATTTGAGGGTCAATTTTCAAATACATAGCTTTTTCAGCATCCTGCTAACCAGTCGCGAGGCTGTGTGAAAACTCCCGGACTCGGAAAAACTTCGCTCCCATCTGACTTATGACGCATTTTGATGAAGTGCCGAGGCGGATTCGATGATCTAAAATTGAGTTTTCACACAGGCTCTCGCTGCAGCCAACGCGGGATGGACGTTAGGGCTCGTATGCTCACCATGCTGCCCCTGTGAACTCCCTTGCCCCGTCTAAAAAACCTTCAACGAAACCTTCAACGATTTCTTCAATAACCGGGTATACGACGGGTATGTGGCGGGTTAAGTCCGGTAGTGGGCGGATAGTGTTAAAAACCGCTTGAACCCCTGTAAAGTCGGCGTTATAATCCCCTTGTAAATCAGGATATTGAGGCTGGCAGTCGGTGAAGACTTCGTTCGATCCGACCTCCGCCTCCAATCTGAACCCTTTATTTATTTATAGGGGTTTCGTTGGTGTTAGGGGTCTGAGTTTCACCGGAATCTTCACCGGTTTGGCTGCCCGTTCAGAAACTGGTCACTGCACGGTCAACGCTCGCCCACTGCTCGCTAACGTGATAAGTGCCGATGGCTGCACACTCATAACCATGAGTGAAACAATGAAACAAGCATTCGGTCTGGTCCGGCGTCCCTGGGGCGTCTTCTACCTCAAACACAAAATCACCGGCGTTCAAACGAGTCTCAAGACGAGCGATAAGCACGAGGCGCAACGTATCCTCCAGGCGCACAACGAATCGGAGTGTCAGCCGCACTTCAACCTGTCGCTGGCGCGGGTGTATCTCAACGGCGCTGATCCCAAGCTGGCAACGCGGACGTGGCAGGAGGTGATGGAGCACATTGTCGCCAAGAAAACAGATGAGACGCGACGGCGTTGGGAAGTGGCGATCAAGGACAGGAATTTTGACTGCATCTGATTGGTAGCGGGGGCCGGAACGACTTCGTCGGCCTTTTGCATCTCGCTGCTAAGGTGGCGGGGCAAGTGGCGAAGCTATTGAACTGCACGACGGACGATGTCGCCCTTCTCGTCAGCGCGGGAAAACTGCGGGCGCTGGGCAAGCCGAAGCCCAACAACGTGAAATTCTTCAGTTCCATCGAATTGATCGCACTGCTGGCTGACCCTGATTGGCTGGACGACGCGACGAAAACCATCGGCCAACACTGGCGGCGAAAAAATGCCCGCCGCAATGGTTTGATCATCAAAAATCAAGCGGATGTGGCCATCGAGGTTCTTTAGAATTAGCTTGGGTAAAAACGCGATTTGCCGACAAGCTGGAGCGAAATGAAGCCTCCGCAATCCATAACTTGCAACTTGCCAACCGGCGCAAAACGGCGGAATGTTTAACTTGGTCCGGGAACAAATCAAGGAGTTTTACGACGAAGTCGTTGTTGAAACCAACGGAAAATAAATATGAACGAAGTGATTTTAATGGTCCACGTCCTGTTCGGGGTGGCCTGCATGGTCACGGCGGTCTGGCTTTTTGTGGATGTGTTGCACGCCAATGAGGTGAACTTGAACCGGATAAGAAGGATGAGTTGGGCTGCGGCAATTTTCATGTGGCTCGCCTTTTTGATCGCCGGCTACTGGTATGTCGTGTCCTACCACGTGGACAAAGCCATCATCCTAAATGGGCCATGGCCGTTTGCCCACAGCTACTTCATGGAAACAAAAGAGCATCTTGTCATCATGCTGTTGCTGTTGGTTACTTATCTCCCCATTGCCGCCTCCAACAACCTCGCGGCAAACAAGGACGCACGCTGGCTGGTTCTTTGGGTGACAGCCGGGATCGTGTTGTTGGCCTTAATGGTTGAAGGCCACGGGGCCATCATTGCGATGGGAGTGAAAGTAGGATTGCTGGCGAAACAACATTAAACTCTGGAGAACGAACATGGAAAACAACAGCGTCTCGAAATACACGATTTCATTCGGGCTGTCCCTGGCGCTAAACAGCATAATCAATGCGGTACTTGTGGTCGCGAAAGAAAAGAATCAAACCATCATGGCCGGGATGCAAAAAATTACAGGTAATCAATGGGTTACCCACAGTGCCATCGTTGTCATACTTTTCGTAATCTTCGGCTGGCTGTTCGCGAGAGCTAACAACGGCCAGGGATTGAAGATCGTTGTCAACCGTTTGGCCGGAATTATCGTGGCGGGCGTTGTGGCAGGCGGCCTCATTATTACGGGGTTCTATTTGATCGCCGATTAAAAACCAACTCCCCATGCGGACCAAACGATATTCATCCGCTGTTGCTCAACTGACAGCCATCGTCTTGGCCCTGGCTGGAACTACCTACGGAGGACCGCCATTCGTCACCGACGACCCCGAACCGGTGGATTATCAGCATTGGGAATTTTATATCGCTTCCCAAGACGCCAAACTCGGCGGCGATTGGTCGGGCACCGCGCCGCATTTCGAATTGAACTACGGCGTTCTTCCCAATGTGCAACTTCATCTCATTGCGCCGCTGGCTTACGATGCGCCTCCCGCCGGGAGCGCACATTATGGTTATGGCGACACCGAGCTTGGGGTAAAATTCCGTTTTATTCAGGAAACGAATTACCTGCCGCAAGTCGGAATTTTCCCTCTGCTGGAAGTACCAACCGGCAGCGCCGAAGACAATCTCGGCACCGGTCATTTGCAGGCATTCCTGCCGGTTTGGCTGCAAAAGAGCTGGGAATCGTGGACGGTTTACGGTGGCGGCGGCTATGGCATCAATTCGTTTTCTGGCAATCAGAATTGGGGCTTTGTTGGTGCCGTGCTGCAAAAACAGGTTCTGCCCAACGTTCTCCTCGGCGCGGAGGTTTACCATCAAACGATCTTGCAAACCGACTTTCCCAACACCGGCACTGCGTTTAATATCGGTACAGTTATTGATTTGACCGAGCATCATCATTTGCTTTTTTCGGTTGGCCGTTCAATTCACGGCCCGGTGGATTTTCAATGCTACATCGCCTATCAATTTACCTTCGATAACAGTCTGTTCCATTTCTGGAGTGATTCACATCATGGAGGTCCGCCATAAAATCCTCCTTGTTTGAGCCTGATACTGGCAACCGTCTTCGATATTAAACTCGGTCAAAAAACCTTCAACGAAATCTTCAACGATTTTAGCTCTCGTTCACTATCCGGCACGGGCACGTCGCGGACATCGGATACGCTTGTCACTGCCTAGTCGAACGCTCGGCGGCGGTGTTTTCGGCAACCAATTCGGGGAGCGTGAGCGGCGCGCCAGCGCCGCCACGCCCCCGATGGCTTGAAGATGAATTGTGCCCAGATGTAACTGACTGAACTATGATTGACGATGTGATGACAGCGGCGATGGCAGCTTGGGCGGCCAAAGATTTTCCAGCACGGCTACTGGCGGGGCAGGTTGCAAAGTTAATGAACTGCACGACGGAAGATGTCGCCATTCTCGTCAGCGCGGGGAAGTTGCGGCCATTGGGCAGGCCAAACCCCAATGCAGTTAAGTTTTTCTCTGCCGTCGAGCTGGTCGCGCTGCTGGCGGATCGTGAGTGGTTGGATGAGGCGACGAAAACCATCGGCCAATTTTGGAAGCGAAAAAACGCCCGGCGGAATGGTGTGACGTTGCCGAATTAACGGCTCCGGCGATCATCGTTTCTGGACCAATCAAGCCTTAATCCAAGGGTTAGATCGGAGCCGGGTGCCGGTTCCTACGGGCAAAGTTCCAAGCTTGGCGCAAATCAGCGACCTCCCGCAAAGCCGGAGGCTTGGGGTAGCGCAAACCGCTCAAAGCGGTTAAGCGCGGGACAAATCCTAAATCACCGCAACCATTGTCTAGCCATTAGGGGGCACCTCATAGGTTACAGCCACTTTACGAGAACAGGGAAAAAGCATTAGAAGCAAGGCTCCGGCTATAGCAAACACGATAAGCGCGGCAACGGTGGCAAAATCAACCACGAAACCTGAAAATTTCCAGTTCGGAAGAATTTTAGAGAATGGCGCTACAAGCGGCGCCGTAACACCATAAAGCCAGGCAACGAACGGCGTGCCTGTATTAACCACCAAAAACTTAAAGATCAATCTGAAAGTTAAAAGCAGTTCGATAATGCCCACGACAATATTAATAAAAGCCCTTAGAATTCTAAACATAAATATACTTTAAGTCTGTTTTGTTTAAGTTGTTTTTTACAGCTTGTTGTGTTGGTCTTAACACTGGAGCCACACTACACGGTCCGGCATCCCTTCGCTATGGGGTGTAACCCGTAGCTTAAGGTCAGTGCCAGTTTCCGATCGCCAGTAACTGCCATCGTGCGATCGAATTAGTGTCTGGTGCATGCCCATGCAAAAACCTTCAACGAAACCTTCAACGATTTCTTCAATAACCGAGCACGCGCCGGGTGCGTGGCGGGTTAATGCCGGTAGGTGCCGTGTAGTGCCAGAAACTGCTTGAAGGCCTTTAGAATCAAAGTTAAAATGCCCTTGTAAATCAGGGTATTGAGGCTGGCCGTCGGTGAAGACCTCGTTCGATTCCGACCCTCGCCTCCAACTCCAAGTTGCCATAAGGCAACGAGTTGCAGAAGCCAGAGGAGGTCAGTGCCAGTGAAAGTGCCAGTGAAATCATTACCGGGCTACTACTCAACAACTACTCCGGTAAAACTCGGCAATCACTCGCGACGACGGGATTCGCCGCCCGTCTGGTGTGCCTGACACACCAAAAGCCGCGTGCGGCTTCATAACATCGGACAAAGAAAGTCTGAGTTATGAAACGTCGTTACATCCTCTACCGTCGCAAACGCGGCGGCATGTTCTACATCGAAGACACCGAAACCCGGAAGCAGGAAAGCACTGGCACGAGGAATCGCGCCGAGGCCACGTCGCTGCTCAACGCCCGCAATGAATCCATCCGCCAGCCGCATCTGAATCTCCAGATCGCGAAGGCATACCTGGCCGGAACGGATTCAGGCGTCGCGACCCGGACATGGCAACAAGCTCTTGATGCCGTCATCGAAACCAAAAGCGGTTCAACCCAGGATCGCTGGCGACAGGCAGCCAAACAAGCCGCGTTGGACCTGATTCGTCATCGCGTCATTCTTGAAACGCAAGGCGAGCATCTGCTCGCCTGCCTCAAGGCAGGCACGGTCAGCACGAATGTCCACCTGCGAAAACTTCACAACTTCTGCCTTTCCATGAACTGGCTGCCGTGGCCGATTATCCCCAAGCGCCTCTGGCCGGAAGTGCGCTTCAAGGAAAGACGCGCCATCACCAGCGAAGAACATCAGCTCATCATTGGGCGGGAAAAAAACCCGGAGCGGCGCAGGTTCTACGAACTGTGCTGGTATCTTGGCGGTTCTCAAACCGACATTGCCAATCTCAAGGCGGAGGACATTGACTGGCCCAACCAAACCATCGCTTACACCCGGCAGAAAACCGGTAGTCTGGCCATGATTCATTTTGGCCCGGACATTGAAGCCCTCTTGCGGCAAATGCCGGCAACCGGCCCGTTGTTTCCCTACCTGCAATCCGTTCGCTGTGGCGACCGCGCCACGGAGTTTCACCAACGCTGTCTGGGGCTGGGAATCAACGGGGTTTCGTTGCACTCCTACCGCTACGCTTGGGCGGAGCGGGCGAAAACGTGCGGCTACCCGGAGCGGTTTGCACAAGAAGCTCTCGGACACAACAGCAAGGCAGTGCATCGCGCCTACGCGCGCAAAGCCCAGGTGAGACTGCCGTCGTTGGAAAGCTACGAAAAGCAAAACATGGAAGGCCGCATTGTGCCCTTGCTCCCGGCCCTGCCAAAGCCCGAAGCCAATGGTCACTCGTTTTCGGCGGCGGGTTAAGTGTCCGGCTTTCTAAGAATCGCCATAGCCGCCTGCGCCAGTGATAAAAAAACTTAAACTATTTTTTCACCTTGCAAACATTGAATGAAAACGGTGTCGAAGATGAAAATCAGCCGAGTCGCCCCGCGTAAAATCAGCATGCTTTTGTGTCAAGTGTCGGCGGCAACGGTGGTTTTGTTCAATGTTTGCAAGGGTTCGGTCACTCAATTCGCATTTCAACAAAAGTGCCTCTGATAAAATTATGGTGTCGTTGAAAGAATCAGCGACGCAACCAAGAAAGCAAAATATGGAAACAACTGAAATGACGGACACACTCAAAAGCATCAACACAACTCCGCATCTTTGCCGGAGCAAGGTAAAACAAACCGCGCTGGAAATTGCCTCCGCGATCCGGCCAGCCAATAAATTCAGCCGGGTTGGCATGAGCTTCGTTGAACGCATCGAAGCAAAAGTCCGCGTTGCCATCCGTGAGGAAGTCAGGATTCATCCCAGCAAGGGCAAGACGCTTTTATGATGCGTCCGCCCGATGCGTTGAATCGTTTGCATCACGCGCGCCCGCGAGCCTTTTGCTTGCGGGCGTTGCGTTCCCGCCAGTAGCTGGCAATGGCATCGCTGGCGCGGGCGAGCCATTTCTCGTCGCGCCGGAAGTGTTCCAGCGTTTCCGTGGCAAAGAACTTCGTGCTGTTGCGGGCGGGATGGCCGAGCGGTTTCAGCAAGCCTGCCGTTACGAGCCTGGGAATCTCGTGCGGTTCAAAACCGAGAAACCACGCCGCCTGGGTTGCGTCGAGCCGGGCGGGAACGACCTTCCAACTGAGAAATTCGGTTTGCTGGGCTGTGATGTTCATACATGGATGGCCGCCCCGCGCGCGCGCCGGGAAGAATGTTTTTGGGTTTGATTCTCGGAATTCGTTTGTTCGTCATCGCCGGCTGCAACGGCTTCGACCTGGCTCGGTGCTTGGTTCTTGGTGAGATCAAGTTTTTCCTCAATCTCACTCTGGCGCCGGGTCAGTTCCTGAAAGCGGTCCTCGCGCTCAAACTTCGCGCCGACTTTTTCACCAAGCTCCTTGACGCGCTTGTTGGCATCGGTGATGTCCAACTCCAATCTTTCTGCACGTTCTTCAAATCCCTGAACCGTTGCCTCCAGTGAGCGAATGGTGCCGAGCGCCGTGTCCGTGACCCTCGCGCCGTAACTGTTTTTGCCGCGCAAGACCATTTCGGTGGTGTTGTTGAAACCCGGACGCAGAAACAGATCAAAACCGGCAAAGCGGCCGATTTTGATGTCATCGCCAAACCGTGCCTTCAGTTTTTCCGCGCGGCGCATAATCAATTCACCCGCGATGCCCCGGTTGTTGGATTCCTGTCCATCGAGTTCAATGCGGAATTTGTCGCCCGATGTGTCCTGACGAATAACCAAGTCCTGCCGCAGATTGGCAACGCGTGTTGTAAAGATTTCAGCATCTTCGTGCGAGCGGCGCAGATTTGAACGGATGCGGTATTGTTCCTCGGCGTGGGCGGAACGCAGCCGGGTGAGCCGGATCAGTTCTGCATCCACCTGGGCTTTTTCAATCACCAGCGGATTGCCTGATGCAATAGCCTTCACCTCGGCGTAGGTCAACGCCGCTGAATCCAAATCTTCGAGCCGCCGAATCGTCATGTCACCGCTCATCACTTGGGCGATGAATTTGGCCTTCGTTTCCAAGGTCTGCCACATATACGCATCAAAGCTGCCCTCCGTGACATAGCGAAAAATCTGGATGATGGAATTCTTGTTGCCCTGACGGAGAATGCGTCCTTCGCGTTGCTCCACGTCAGCCGGTCGCCACGGCGCGTCGAGGTGATGCAAGGCAATCAACCGTTCCTGCACGTTCGTCCCCGACCCCATCTTCTGTGTGCTGCCGAACAGCACGCGGACTTTGCCCGCACGCACATCACGGAACAGGGTCAACTTGGAAACGTCCGAATCGTAATCCTGAATGAAGGCGATTTCAGAGCTTGGGATGCCGAGCTTTTCCAACTTCTGCGCCATGTCATTATAGACCGAGAAGCCCCGGTCTTTCGGCGTGGAGAGGTCGCAGAACACAAGCTGGGCGGAACGCTCCGGCTTGGATTCCTGCCAGATGTTGAAAATCTTTTCGACCGCCAGATTCACCTTGCCCTGTGGTTCGTCCGGCGTGGCTGGTTTCATCAGGCGGAGATCCAAAGCTGCCTTCCGTCCCTCCGACGTGATTTTGAGCATGTTGTCTTCGCTAGGGTCAACCCGGCCGGTTTTCAATCTCTCGGCACGCGCGGCGAGCGATTGCACGAACTCCTTCAATTCCTCCGTGGCCGGCGCGTTGCGGATGGTTGGCTTTTCGCCGTCCAGCTTCGGGCGCGGCAGATTCAGCATCGCGGCGGTTTGCACGTCGGCGGACTGGCGGAACATCTGCATCAATTCCGGCACGTTGATGAAGCGGGCGAAGCGCGTGTTCAGCCGGTAGCCCGCTCCGTCCGGCGAAAGTTCCATCGCTGTCACCGGCTCGCCGAACGTCGCCGCCCATGAATCGAAATGACGC
>Ga0208686_1001063_pt1 | contig 11492 bp, 7 predicted proteins | sample June2015DPH_6_50_FD_184694 | JGI IMG/M metagenome (GOLD analysis project Ga0208686, IMG submission 184694) | Peatland microbial communities from SPRUCE experiment site at the Marcell Experimental Forest, Minnesota, USA - June2015DPH_6_40... | ecosystem: Environmental > Terrestrial > Soil >... | reverse complement strand
GTGCTCATGTCGTGGGACATGCTGCACGGCAACCTGCTGCTGCACGCCTGGTGGATGTCGGACGTGTCGTTCTACACGACCGAGCTGCCCGAGTACATGCTGATCGACGCGATCCGCGGGCTCAGCCCGGACGTGACCCACATTGCGGCCGCGCTGACCTACACGCTGGCCGTCGTCGCCAACTTTGCCGCCGACTACGGAGCCGACCGCGAATTTACGCGGCAGGCAATTCAGATGCTGCTGGATGCGCGCACCGAGAAAGACGAGCAGGTTTGGTGGAGTGCGGAAGAAACGAGCGTCTATGCCACCGGACCGAGCGCCGCGGTGGAGACCACTGGCCTCGCTGTGCAGGCGCTGCTTCAGTCGGGCGAGGCATCGGGAACCGCGCGCAAGGCTCTCACTTACATCGCGTCGAAAAAAGATGCTTATGGAACTTGGGGCACAACTCAGGCGACCATCATGGCGCTGCGCGCGTTGCTGACGGCCACGGAAAAAGGCGCGGCCGACGTACGCGGCACGGTGGTTGTGCTGCTGAACGGTAAGCCCGCAGAAAAGCTTGAACTTACACCAGAGAACAACGATCTGCTGCATCAATTCGTGTTTAAGGATGTCAGTACAGAAGGAGTATCGACGGTCGGGCTTCAGTTCGAAGGGAAGGGCGGTCTTGCCTATCAGATCGTGGGAAGCTATTACCTGCCTTGGGATGAAAAAGCCGCGGGCGAGCCACTTTCGATCGATGTGGCCTATGACCGCACACGCCTCGCGCAGGACGACATTGCCACGGCGAGCGCCACCGTCAGGAACAACTTGCCGAAAGCGGCCAACATGGTGATGGTCGATCTTGGCATTCCTCCCGGTTTTGACCTGCTCAGCGAGGATTTGCAGGATTACCAGGAGAAGAGCGCCCACCACAAGAGTGGTCATCTATCGAAATTCAGCCTTACGGCGACGCAAGCGCTTCTCTACTTTGATTCGTTTGCTCCCGGAGAAGTGGTCACCTTGAAATATCGGCTGCGCGCCAAGTATCCCATTCGAGCTCGAACCTTCAAGTCGAAAGTTTACGAATACTACGATCCCGAAATAGCTTCAGTTGCCCGGCCAGTACAGTTGGAGGTGCGGAAGCGGTAGCACAGAAACTGGACCCGGGACGGACCTTCAACAAGGCGGGCCAGAAGTCGGCTTCGAGGACATGTGCCATTGATATCCCCGAAGCCCGTTTCTGGATAACTTCCGGTTGGCCGACTAACCATCCAGGGCAGGTTAATCGGCGTCGAGGTCCCAGATGAGCAGGGCTCGGAGTAGTAGAGCGATATCAAATATCCGTCCTCACTCATCTCGCCCCAAGCCAACTTGATGTCTTTCTCACGAATGACAACTCCTGACTCCAGACTGCTGGCTCCTCAAAGCCCACCTCATTTAGTTGCGGCTCCGCCGCGCTGTGTGACCTCAGCGTCCTCCTCGCTCGGCGGTCAAATGAACCTCCTCTCAGTCTCAATCCGCCCAGTCGTTGCCGTGGAAAAGCGCCGCCGGTACGCCGCCGGCGAAATCCCCAAGGCGCGCGCGAAGTGAACCCGCAGCGTGGCTGCCGATTCCAGACCCACTGCCGCCGCGACCTGGTCGATACTTTCCGCCGTCTTCTCCAGGCGGCGCTGCGTCGCCAGCACGCGCTGATGCATCAGCCACTGGTGCGGCGTCGTGCCATTCTGCCGCACGAACTGGCGCGCGAAGGTCCGCGGCGACATCGCGGCCCGCCGCGCCAGATCGTCCACCCGCAGCGTCCGCGCCAGATTCGCCTGCGCCCATGCCAGCACCGGCGCCAGGCCCTCCTCGCGCCGGTCCCGCAGCGGCTCGGCCACGAATTGAGCCTGCCCGCCATCCCGATGCGGCGGCATCACCAGGCGCCGCGCCACCGAGTTCGCAACTTCCGCCCCATAGTCCCGCCGCACAATGTGCAGACACAGGTCGATCCCCGCCGCACTGCCCGCCGAAGTGAGAATGCTGCCCTCATCCAGATATAGGCGGTCTGCTTCCACCTGAATGTGTGGATAACGCGCGGCCAGCCGTTCCGCATACCGCCAATGTGTGGTGGCCCGCTTGCCATCGAGCAGCCCCGTGGCCGCGAGCACGAAAACGCCGGAGCAGATCGAAACCAGCCGCGCCCCCGCCGCGTGCGCCGCCCGCAGTCTGCGGAGCAGCGCCTCGGGCGGAGCTTTGTCCACGTGCCAGCCGGGAACGATGATGGTCCCAGCGCTTCGCAGCACACCCATCCCATGCGGCGCCTGGACGCGAATCCCGCCGGTGCCCCGCAGCGGCGCGCGGTCCAGGGAGAACACGCGGAACTCATACCAGGGGACGTTCAGCTCCGGCCGGGACAGCCCGAACACCTCCGAAACGATTCCCAGCTCGAATGTGCCCATGCCGTCATACGCCATGGCGGCAAGCTTGCGCGGATCGCGGAGCGCCATGGCAGGATTTTAGCGCATATTGGCATTTCTGCCTCTCGACCCCGGCCGCCCAGGCGTGCGAAAGTAATCCCATGACCGCCCTCGAACACTTCGAAAAACTGCTCGAATTCGAAACCGACTGTTGGGATGTCCGCGAGGACCTGAAGTCCGGCAAGCCCGATTACGTCATCCTGGATGTCCGTAGCCCGGAAGCTTATGCCGCCGGCCACGTCCCCGGAGCCATCAACCTGCCCCACGGCCGAATCGTCGAGCGCAACCTCGCCGCATTCCCTGCCGGCGTCGCCTTCGTGGTCTACTGCAGCGGCCCCCACTGCAACGGAGCGGATAAAGCGGCAGTGCGCCTCGCGCGCCTCAATCGAAAAGTGAAGAAGATGCTGGGGGGCATAGCGGGGTGGAAGTGGGATGGGTTCGAGTTGGAATAAGAAGTCAGAAGTCAGGAAACTGGCAACTTGGACGGCAGCAAGATTGGAATTCGGGCTTGAGCCTGGATACGTTCAAGTGCGGGTCTAAAGACCAGACAACCATGATGGGGACAGAAACAAGTCAAGCCGAGGACTCCCGGTACGGGTTTCGATCACTGCCACGCCCTGCAACTACGGTGGTGTCCGACTAGGGTTCATTTGCCGTGGTGGAACAGCACCTTGACCTTGCCCTGACGCCGCAGACCTGCGTATTGTTGCGGAGTGAGATTTCCGCGATGTAGTGGAATTCTGCTCCACATCACTTCTCTCCCCGGCCGCTTCGGCATCGGCGATCTCGGCCCCTGCGCCTACGAATTCGCAGACTTCCTCTTCTCCGCGGGACAGAAGTTGTGGCAAGTGCTTCCGCTGAATCCCACCGGATACGGCGATTCTCCGTATCAGTGCTTCTCCGCTTTTGCCGGCAATCCGCTGTTCCTGAGTCTTGAGCGCTTGCGCGATCAGGGCTTGCTCCAATCGTCAGATTTGAACCTGGCTCAGTCGCTGGCTTTTCCCGAAGACTTCGTCGACTACCGGCCGGTGATCGCGTTCCGCATGGCGGCACTGCGCCGGGCGGCGCAGGTTTTCTTTGCCGACGGTTCCCATGCCGATCGTGTTGCCTTCGACCGCTTTTGCGAAAGCGCCAATCCATGGCTCGACAACTACGCACTATTCATGGCCTGCAAAGATGCGCACCACGGAACCATGTGGCCTTTGTGGGACGCGCAGATTCGCAAGCGAGAGGCGCATGCGGTAAGCGAGTGGTCGAAGAAGCTGGCGCCGGAAGTGAACGCTTACAAGTATTGGCAATTCGAATTCTTCCAGCAGTGGGAGCATCTCAAGATTTATTGCCAGCAGCGCGGCATCCGTTTTATGGGCGACGTCCCGATCTATGTTGCGCACGACAGCGCGGACGTGTGGGCGCATCCCGATCTTTTCTATCTCGACGATCAGGGCCGCCCGACCGTAGTCTCCGGCGTGCCGCCGGATTATTTCAGCTCCACCGGACAGCTTTGGGGGAATCCGATTTATCGCTGGGACTTACTCGCCGCCAGTGGATTCAAGTGGTGGATCGAGCGCTTCCGCGCTGCGCTCGCGCTTTTCGATATGGTGCGACTCGACCATTTCCGCGGCTTTGAATCTTACTGGGAGGTTCCCGCCGGCGAAACAACAGCCCTTCACGGGCGCTGGGTCAAAGGGCCGGGAGAAGAGTTTCTGTCGGCAATGCAGAACGTATTTGGCGAACTGCCGATGGTGGCGGAGAACCTAGGCGTCATCACTCCGCCGGTGGAGGAACTGCGGCAGCAGTTCGGTCTGCCGGGCATGAGTCTGTTGCAATTCGCATTTGGCACCGATCCGCAGGGTCCATCGTTTCGTCCACATAATTACAGTCGCGACCTGGTGGCCTACACCGGCGGGCACGACAATGACACGACGGTGGGCTGGTGGCTGAGTTCGGGCGCCGGGGACAGCACGCGCGCTCCGGAAGAGGTTCGCAAAGAGCACGACTTCGCTCGTGCGTACCTCAACTTACGCGACGATTCCGAGATCAACTGGGTCATGATCCGGGCGGTGCTGGCTTCGGTCGCTGAGGTTGCGATTGTCCCGATGCAGGATGTGCTGGGTCTGGGGAGCGCAGCGCGCATGAATCTCCCCGGCACAGTCAGCGGAAACTGGAAGTGGCGTTATCGTCCAGGCGCATTGAGCAGCGAGTTGAGCGCGAGACTTCGAACCCTGGTCACCCTGTACGATCGGTAGGAACGATCGACCCCCCCGGTGAATGCCACCGATCACCAGCCTGGCGTTAAGCGGGCGTTACGCGCGGAGCAGGATTCTACGGTTGTCACTTCATATAAACTTGCGTATCGCCCTGCTGTGCAGGGAGGTACCGAAATTCGTTCAGGAGGAAGCAGTTTGCCCCTAAACCGGGATGTGCTTTGGTACAAGGACGCGATCATCTATCAAGTCCACGTCCGCACCTTCCACGACAGCAACGGGGATGGCATCGGCGATTTTCAAGGGCTTGAAGAAAAGCTCGACTACCTCCAGGAACTGGGGTCAGCGCGATATGGCTCATGCCATTCTTTCCCTCTCCTTTGCGCGACGATGGCTATGACATCGCGGATTACAACGCAGTTCATTCAAGCTACGGAACATTAGAGGATTTCCGGAAGTTTCTGGGATCGGCCCATGACCGAGGAATCCGGGTCATCATCGAAATGGTGTTGAATCATACCTCCGATCAGCATCCGTGGTTTCAAGAGTCGCGAAGTTCGCGGGACAATCCACGGCGCGATTGGTACGTCTGGAGCGATACCAACACCCGGTATAAGGGAGCCCGCATCATTTTTCTTGACAGCGAAACGTCCAACTGGGCGTGGGACCCGATTTCGAAATCCTACTATTGGCATCGCTTCTTTAGTCACCAGCCCGATCTCAACTATGACAATCCTGCGGTTCGCGAACAGATGTGGACGGTGATGAAGTTCTGGCTGGAGATGGGGGTTGATGGCTTCCGGCTGGACGCGGTGCCGTACCTGGTGGAACGGGAGGGCACAAATTGCGAAAACTTGCCGGAGACGCACGCTGTCCTGAAAGAGTTGCGGCGAAAACTCGATGAACAATTTCCCGGCAGAATGCTTCTGGCGGAGGCCAATCAGTGGCCTGCGGATCTTCGTCCATATTTCGGTGACGCAGATGAATTCCACATGGCCTTTCATTTTCCGTTGATGCCCAGGATGTTCATGGGGCTGAAGTTGGAAGACCGTAAGCCGATCACTGAAATCCTGCAGCAGACCCCGGAAATCCCGCCTACATGCCAGTGGTGCCTGTTCCTGCGCAACCATGACGAGCTGACCCTGGAAATGGTGACCGACATGGAACGCGACTACATGTACGACGCGTACGCCGAACGCAAGACGATGCGGCTGAACCTCGGGATTCGGAGGCGGCTCGCTCCCTTGTTGGACAACGACCGCAGGCGCATCGAGTTAATGAATGGGATGCTGATGTCGTTGCCGGGCACTCCTGTCATCTATTACGGCGATGAAATCGGAATGGGCGATAACATCGATCTAGGTGACCGTAACGGCGTAAGGACTCCGATGCAATGGAACGGGGGAACGAACGGCGGCTTTTCTACCGCGTCCCCAGAGCATCTGTATGCCCCCCTGATCCAGGATCCGGTATATGGTTATCCGGCTGTGAACGTATTGCGGCAAAACGCGAGCGAACATTTGCTCCTCAACTGGATGCGAAGCATCATAGCGGTCCGCAGATCGACCGCGGTTTTTGGCAGGGGATCGATTGAGTTTCTCTATCCCGCCAACCACAGAATACTGGCCTATGTGCGGCGACTGGGAAACGAGGCGGCCCTGGTGGTCAACAATCTTTCGAGCAGCGCGCAAGCTGTCGAGCTCGATCTGCGGCGCTACAAGGGAAGTATTCCGATCGAAATGTTTGGCAAGAATATGTTTCCGCGTGTGGGCGACCTGCCCTATCTGCTAACCATGGGCCCGTATCAGTTTTACTGGTTTCGGCTGCGACGAATCTGAGCGAATGTAGGTAGTGAAAACGCTGTCACGCGCGTCCGCACCAAGGCACGCGGCAACACTTCGAACGGAGACGAAATTGGCAGAGGAGAGCTTTCTTACGGATGATTTTCTTCGCCAACTGATCAACGTTGGCGAAGTGGATATCCTCGTGGGCTTGCCTACTCACAATAACGCCAAGACGATCGGGTCGATCGTCCACACCATTCGGAGCGGCATCCTACGCGGGTTTCCCCGAGAGAGAGCCGTCATCATCAATGCCGATGGGGGGTCGCGTGATGGCACTGCCGAACTGGTCACGGGCGTCTCCATCGATGACGCGCGTCCAGCCTCCAATCTGTACGCGCTCCGCACCTTGCACTCAATCAGCACGAACTATGCGAGCAGCCCGGCGAGCGGAGTCGCGTTGCGGACTATTCTGGCTGCCGCCGAACTGCTCCGCGCCAAGGCCTGCGTAGTGCTGTCGCCCGAGTCCGCGAACATCGAACCGGAATGGCTGTCCAAGCTTCTGCGCCCCGTTTATGACGACGGCTTCGACCTGGTCACCCCCACCTATCGCAGACATAAGTTTGAAGGGCTGCTCATAACGAATTTGCTGTACCCGATGACCCGCGCACTTTACGGTTTAAGAATCCGGGAGGCATATTCGCCCGAGTTCGGATTCTCTGGCCGTTTCGGAAGTCAATTCCTTGGACAAAATGTCTGGAATGATGGAACCGAAGGGGCCGGTGTCGAACTTCGCTTCACCCTGGCGGCGATCACGGGACGATACCGTATCTGCCAGTCGTTCCTTGGAGAGAAGAATCACGTTGAGCGAAGTGCCGCTGACCTGGTGCCGGCGCTGCGACAAACTGCCGGTACCCTGTTCTCCGCGTTGGAGCCAGATTTCACCGTCTGGAGTGAGGTGGCCGGTTCCCAGCCGCTCCCTACTACCGGGGCCGACCGCGAAGTGCTTCTGGATCCACTGCGAGTGAATCGGAAACGGTTGCGAGAGATGTTCTCGACGGGAATTGCCGAGTTGGAATCCGTCTTTCAGTCAATTCTTTCGCCGTCCACACTGGCAGAACTCCAGCGCATCGCCCGTTTGGGAGACGAAGAGTTTCATTACCCTGCGGAATTATGGGTCAGGACAGTTTACGAATTTGCCGCCTCGTATCAGAAGTCTGTGATCAGCCGGGATCATATCATCCAGGCCTTGGCGCCGCTTTTCCGCGGCCGAGCATTCACCTTCCTGATGGAGAACCGCAACGCTTCTGCGGACGACGTCGAGAACAATATCGAAGGTTTGTGCCTTGAGTTCGAGCGATTGAAACCGTATCTGCTGCAGCTGTGGAAATCAAGAGAGTGAGGCAACTATGCGGGAAATGATTATCAGCGAACTGAGTCAGGCGCTGCACGAGATTGCCAGAAATTTCGCCCACTTCCTTCCTCGTCTCATCGTGATGCTGATCCTGGCATTTGCGGGTTGGGTGATCGCATACGTGGTAAAAGCGGTTCTGCGCAGCATTCTGAGGCTCATCAAGTTCGACAAGCTTTCAGAGAATGCGGGCGCTTCGCAGTTGCTCAGCAAGGCCGCTTTGCCTTCGGCGACGGAGCTGTTGAGCCGGTTCGTCTTCTGGGTGACCTGGCTCGGCTTCATTCTGCTGGGTGTGCAAGTGCTCGGTATCCTGGGCCTGCAGGAGCAAACTGCAAGATTCTTTCTTTTCCTGCCGCGTCTATTCGTAGCGATGTTCATTCTGTTTCTCGGACTGCTCGGAGCCAGCTTCTTTTCTCGCGCCGCTCTATTGGCTGCGGTAAATGCGAATGTGCCTTCACCCCGGGTTTTGAGTCTCGCGCTCCGCAGCATCATCATTGTTTTCGTATTATCGATCTTCTTTGAAGAACTGGGTCTGGCAGAACAGACCATGCTGGTTGCCTTCGGAATTGCCTTCGGAGCCCTGATGCTCGGGTTGGCCATCGCATTCGGCATGGGCGGCAGAGACTTGGCCAAGCGTTTCCTGGAGAAGAGGTTTGTTCGCGAGAAGAAGACGGAGAGCGAAGACGAACTGTCGCCGCTCTAGCCTGAAACATGGGGCCCGAAAGTGCCAACCCGCGCCCATTGCGGTACGATGAAATTTGCTTCCTGCTCCATTTGAGCGGCGACTGCCATGCGACTACTCAGCATCCGGCTCATTGTTTCCCTCATCGTGGGCATCACGCTGGTCTCGCTCTCGTCGTCGTATTACGAGGCGTTGGGTGAGAAACGTGCCCTAAGCCGGGACCTGGAGCGGCGCGCCGAGGTCTTGGGCGAAAGCCTCGCGGGAAATGTGGAACGCGACCTGGAGAAAGATTCGCTGCAGGATTTGCAGCTCATCGTAGAGCACTACGGGAACCGGGAGCATCTCTCGGGACTGGCTATTTACGATGGGCAGGGCGATTTGCTGGCAGTCACACCAGAGCTGAAATCCACGCTGGCTACCGTTCCCTCTGTAATGTCTCAAGCCTTGCGTGAGAACCATGGAGCAGGCGCGTTCCAACGACTGGGCGATGCCTCGTTGCACATCTACGCTCTGCCTCTTCACCAGCACGACGAAGTCATCGGCGGCCTAGCGATTGTTCACGACGCCGGCTATATTCGCGCGGAGAGCTTTCACATTTGGCGCGAAACATTTCTGCGCGCGCTGGCGCACGTGTTTCTCATCGTGCTGATCACGCTATTGATTGTGCGCTGGAGTATTGCCGCGCCCATCGCACGTACGGCACAGTGGATGCGTGCTTTGCGGACGGGGCAAGTCTCTTCACAACAGCACGCCGCCGATCTGGATCTGTTTCGTCCTCTGGTGCGGGAGGTCGCTGCCTTCGCGGAAAGCCTTACCCAAGCGCGGTTGGCGGCCGAGACGGAAGCCCGCCTGCGGGACACGGGGGAATCGCAGTGGACGGCCGACCGGCTAGCCGTGCACGTGCGCACGCGATTGGATAATGCGCGTCTCTTTGTCGTGTCGAATCGCGAGCCTTACGTGCACACGCGGCGCGGCAAATCAGTGGAAGTGATGGTGCCGCCGAGCGGAGTGGTTACTGCGATCGAGCCGGTACTGCGCGCCTGTGACGGAACCTGGATAGCCCATGGCAATGGCGATGCCGACCTCGAAACGGTGGATGAGCACGACCGTCTGCGCGTGCCTCCGGAAGATCCTCACTACACCTTGCGGCGAGTCTGGCTGACCAAGGAAGAAGAAGAAGGCTATTACTACGGACTTGCCAACGAGGGGATCTGGCCGCTCTGTCATATCGCGCACACCCGCCCGATCTTTCGCGCAGAGGATTGGAAATACTATCAGGCCGTAAACCAGAAGTTCGCCGATGCGCTGCTCGAAGAGATAAAGGACTTGGAAAAGCCCATTGTGCTGGTGCAGGATTACCACTTCGCCTTGCTGCCCCGGCTGATTAAAGAAAAAAGACCGGAGGCCAGAGTGGCCATCTTCTGGCACATCCCATGGCCCAACCCCGAGGCATTTGACATCTCCCCGTGGCGACGCGAACTTGTGGATGGTCTGCTCGGTGCCGATCTGATCGGGTTTCACATCCAGTCGCACTGCAATAATTTCCTGCATACGGTGGACCGGGTAGTGGAAGCGCGCGTCGATTGGGAGCACTTTTCGGTACGACGTCTGGATCATCTCACCCTGGTCCGACCCTTCCCTATCAGTGTGGACTTGACAGATGTGCGACAAGATGCGCAACAACCGGAATCGACCTTGGATTCCTACACCGAACGCGCCACTTTGCTCAAGGCCCTGGGGGTTGAGGCTACCTTCATGGGTGTAGGTGTTGACCGGGTCGACTATACCAAAGGTATTCTGGAGCGTTTTCTGGCGATTGAGCGTTTTCTGGACAAGTATCCTTCCTATCAGGGCAGGTTCACATTCGTGCAGATTGGCGCTCCCAGTCGCAGCTACCTGAAGCGCTATCACGATCTGATGGTGGAGGTGGAAGCGGAAGCGGCGCGCATCAACCGGCGGTTCCAGACGGACAAATGGAAGCCCATCGTCTTTCTGAACCGGCAGCATAACCACCAGGAGATTCAACGCTACTACCGCGCCGCAGACTTATGCCTGGTTACGTCGTTGCACGATGGCATGAATCTGGTGGCGAAAGAATTCGTGGCCGCCCGGCACGACGAAAGAGGCGTTTTAATCCTGAGTTGTTTCACCGGCGCCGCCCACGAATTGCGCGATGCCTTACAGATAAACCCCTATGATGTCGACCAGACGGCGGAGGCGATTCGCATCGCTCTCGAGATGGATCCGGAGGAAAAGGAATTGCGTATGCAACGCATGCGGAAGACGGTCAGGGAACACAACGTTTACCGCTGGGCAGGAAGCCTCATCGCGGAACTCTGCGATCTGCGCCTGGACGTGTCGGAAGAAAGCAAGGAGAAACCCGGCGCGAGTACTGCTGCCTGGGGATGAGGAGCATGTGTTTGTCCCGCGCGGTCAATTCAGTCGAAATCGGGCAGTTCATGAACACGGTGGCACAGTCGCCGGTTTCCGCGCTTCTGCTCGACTATGACGGTACTCTCGCACCATTCTGCCTTAATCGCCTGCAGGCTCTCCCTTATCCGGGAATGACCGAACTCCTGCAGGAGATCGTCGCCAATGGCCGCACCCGTGTGGTTATCGTCACCGGCCGGAACGCCCGCGAAGTGATTCCTCTGCTTTCGATTCACCCCCGTCCCGAGATCTGGGGATGCCATGGGTTGGAGCGGTTGAAGCCGGATGGAACCTGCGAGGCGCCGCGCGTCGAAGAGCCTGTGCTGCACGCATTGGCTGAAGCAGATCGTTGGTTAACGTATCAGGGGCTGCACAACCGGGCTGAGTTCAAAACCGGTGCACTCGCCATCCATTGGCGCGGGTTGGACGAAGCGACAGCGGCGGTAATCCGCAGCCAAGTCTTGCTGGGTTGGTTCCCAATTGCTCAAAGTACGCCCATGGAACTGCTGGAGTTCGATGGCGGTATTGAAATGCGCATGCCGGGTCGTG
>Ga0208686_1001061_pt1 | contig 11498 bp, 10 predicted proteins | sample June2015DPH_6_50_FD_184694 | JGI IMG/M metagenome (GOLD analysis project Ga0208686, IMG submission 184694) | Peatland microbial communities from SPRUCE experiment site at the Marcell Experimental Forest, Minnesota, USA - June2015DPH_6_40... | ecosystem: Environmental > Terrestrial > Soil >... | reverse complement strand
CATCGGAAAAATCGCCGAAGGCGACGGCATCGAGTATCCCTGCGTAAGTCTCGATGATTTCTTCGGAGATTCAGTTGGGGAGCCCTGCTTCATGAAAATGGACATTGAGGGTGGCGAATGGCTTGCGTTGCAGGGTGCCCGCCGCGTATTGTCGTATCCAAAGTTTCCGGTGTCATTGCTGATTGAGGTCCATCCGGAACAAATCACCTCCCTGGGAGGCTCAGTGCCGGGACTAAAATCCCTTCTGCAATCGATGGGCTTCCATGTGTATGCCCTCACGCCTGCGGGCGTACAAACATTGACGACTGGCTTGAACGCCAGATTCTGGTGGGCCAGTTCGAATGCAGAATAGTTCCGGAATGGCCCCTCAGTCCGTCAGTCCGAGTACTCGCGCGCAGAAAACTGTTCTGATTGTCTGTGCCGATTTCGCCCCCAGTAGTTACCCCCAGGCTTTGCGGACCCGGTTCTTCGCTCGGCACCTGCCCGACTTCGGCTGGAAGCCCTTGATCCTGACCACCGAGCCATGTTTTTACGAGTGGTCTGTTGATCCGGAGAACGAGAAACTGCTTCCGCCAGATCTGGAAGTCGTTCGCACACGGGCCTTCCCCGCGGAGATCACGCGCAAATTTGGTATCGGGGACGTTGGAATGCGTAGCCTGTGGCACCACTGGGTGGCGCTCCGCCGGTTGTGCCGCCAGCACCGCGTGGACCTGATTTTCATTCCCATTCCTCCGAATGCAACGATGGTGCTCGGCCGGCTGGCTTATGCCTGCTTTGGTATCCCCTACGTCATCGATTACAACGATCCCGTGGTGACGGACTATTACTGGAAGCTTCCGCGGTCGCAACGTCCCCCGAAGTACGCGATGGCCTATGCCCTAGCGCGCCTCATGGAGCCGTTCGCCTTAAAGAACGTGAGTCAATTGGTAAGCGTAGACAAGTCGTATATGACGGATGTGTTCAAGCGATACCAGTGGTTAGGGGTTGCAGAGGCTGTGGCGATTCCCCACGGTGGCGAACCCGCTGACTTCGACTACCTCCGCCAGCATCCGCGCAAGAATGCGTTCTTCAACAAGGATGACGGATTGCTCCACGTCAGCTCCGTCGGACGCGGCGGTGTGGATATGATTCCCACACTGCGGGCCGTTTTCCAAGCAGTGAAGTTAGGCCTGCAACGCGCGCCAGAGGTGTTCGGCCGGCTGAGGCTACATTTTGTGGGGACCTCCTACGCGCATGCTGCAGCGAGCCGGCCGGAGGTGCTGCCCACGGCCAAAGCCGAAGGTGTGGAATCACTGGTCGATGAGCACCCACTGAGAGTGCCTTACCTGGACGCGATTCAGGTCATGCTGGATTCGCACGCTTTGATCGTATTGGGCTCAGAGTCGGCCCACTATACCGCGTCCAAGATTTTCCCTTGCATTCTCGCCAGCAAGCCACTGCTCGCGATTTTCCACGAGAACAGCAGTGTGGTCAGAATCCTGCACGAGACTCAGGCCGGCCATGTGATCACTTTCGGAAACGGGTGCTCCCCAGGAGAAAAGACAGAGGAGATCGCCGAGCTCTTGGAGCAGACGTTGAGCCTGCCTCGCGGCGCTAGACCGCCGATACGTTGGGAAGCCTTTGAACCTTATACCGCCAGGGCAATGACGTCGCGATTGGCACAGGTATTCGATAAAGCGTTCGCCGGAGCGTCGTGATGCTACATCGTGCCCAGTCCGCTATACTTTCTCGGATGAATCTCTCCTCAATTCCCTTCACATCGCCTGTGGGTAAATTATTGCGCCTGCCGCTCCGTGTTCTGCCGAAGCGCGCCGTCGTGCCTGTGTTGCAGGGCGAACTGGCAGGCAGGAGGTGGATTGTCGGTTCCTCTACGCATGGCTGCTGGCTTGGCACCTACGAGCATGAGAATCAACGCCTGTTCGCCTCGCTTGTGCCCGCGAACGGCACGGTGTACGACATTGGGGCGAACGTGGGCTTCTATACGTTGCTTGCTGCGAGCCGAGCCAAACGCGTGATTGCTGTTGAGCCCCTTGCCGAGAACGTCGCCTATCTCAAGCGGCACCTGGACCTGAATGGGGTGTGTAATGTGGAGGTTTGGCCCGCGGCTGTTGCCGACAAAGAAGGAGACGAACCATTCGCGGCTGCTAGAGATCGCAGCCAGGGCAAGCTCGGGGGGGAGGGCCCTATGGCTTGCACGGTCACGCTTGACCGCCTCTGCGAGATCTGTGGGCCGCCCGCCCTCATCAAAGTTGACGTGGAAGGAGCTGAGTACCGTGTGCTCCTGGGAGCACAGAAGTGCCTTGCTGCGCACCGCCCGATTATTTTCATGTCTACGCATAGTATTTCGTTGCACCGCGCCTGCGTCACTCTGCTCACTAACAGCGGATACGACGTGCAGGAAGTTGGCAATGACGGATTATTGGCGCGCAGGCAGCTCCAAACCACCGACGGCTTGGGAAGCCTTTGAACCTTACACCGCGCGAGCAATGACGTCGCGATTGGCACAGGTATTCGATAAAGCGTTCGCCGGAGCTTCATGATGCTCCATTGCAGATTGCCTCGTCCTGCTGCTGCAGCACTTCTGCCGCCTGGGTTAGCTACTTCAACGTAGGGTCACACTTCAGGGTGCGAGACAGAAAACACAGGTTCCTTCAGCATCGTTTCGATAAACCACGCCGGTTGGCGGAAGACCTTCGCAGGCAGCTCCACGGCCCAGGAAATAATCCGCTCGATACGGCAGAGTTTTTCCCGGGCTCCAGGTCAGTGCCGTTCGGTAACGCAGATCGAGTTCGCGATTCGACATGACGTACTGAAACGCGTAATGAGCAATGTAACTGCGATTGTGGGTGAACAAAAGTAACGATGAAGTGATGGTGACTGGCGCTAGAAGCACAGACCCGGGAGGCGTGTGGCGATTTAGCCACTCTAATGTCTGCGGCATCAGCGTATTAAGCGCAAATTCTTCCGGATCAGCCGCTTGGGTGCGTTGCCATTCAAAAAAGGACGATATCTGCACGAAAAGCCCAACGCCCACGACCACACCTGCTGCGGCCAGCGTCAAAACCGGACGGGCTCGCATGATCGTCTGAAATAAACCGACGGCGAGGATAGCCCAGACTGGGATCAGACAGTTGATCATGTGATATGCCTGGATCTGGCGGTTCGTAATTGCATTCTGAACCAGCATGAAGCTGCCGGCGACGGCGAACGGGAAGAGAAACTGGGCCCAACGGAGCGACTTCCTGCTGAACCACCATGCCATCGCCACGAACCCCAGTCCCGGCAGGAGACGCGGAAGGGCTCCAGATTCCAGTGCCCTCCCAGGGACCATCAGCGTCAAACGGGCGAGCGTCTCCTTGACCTCAGGATCGGCTGCCATTCGCTCTGAACGAACCAGATTGAAGCTGCCGATCGCGATGGCAATCACCACGGAGAATAGGAGGGCAACTCGTGCAGGCCGGTGCGCAAGCAACGCCAGAAGGCCCGTTCCCAACACGGCAAAACTCCAATAATAGACCGGTGCGTAAAACAACAAGCCCAGGCCCATACCGGCCAATACGGCGAATTTCCTGGAGCCATCTCGCCAGGCCGCAAAGACCAGCCACAAGGCTGTCATCAGGAGGAAAACATGCGCCACGGGACTGATCACGCGGAAGTATCGCAACGCGCCCATCTCCAGGGAGAGCGAATGCGCCAGGGTGGCGAGTAATCCTGCTAGGAGTGCGGACAGCGGTTCCAGGCCCAGATTCCCGCCCAAGCTCCAGACTATTACGAAAATCAGTGTGGGAAGCAACACGCGAGAAATCGCCACCACAACCAGAGGTGTTATACCGGTGACCCGGCTTGTACCGGCGAAAGCTCGCTCCACAAGTTCTGGCATGTACCGCGGGCTGTCCTGATGCTCGGCGAGGTAGGGGTTTCCCAGAGTACCTCCGCGGTAGAGATCAATAATGCGGGTTTCGTAGAGGGTGTCGTCCAGAGTCTCCGCATAGAGGAGCTTGCCTTGCCGGACGTAGGTCAGCACCAGAGGTAGAGCATACAGTAAGACGACCGTGACCAGCCCCAGGAGAAATAGGCGGAGCTCGCCTGGCGTCTTTGCTTGCGCAGTTTGGCTCAATGGCCGTCGTTCGTTCGCTATTTGATCGGTTGGCAGACCCATATTTCTCGAAACTCCTAGGCCGATACACTCGCTTTGATGTTCGCGATTGCAAGTTTACCAAATCACTCATCGAGGCTCCGCAATCCTTTCAGTTAGGGTGGTTCTGGAGAATTGCCAATGCTATGATTACGGACATTTGAAGCGTGATGGTCTTGCGGCGCCCCATGCCGACGGCCCGGCTTCTAAACTAAGACCTTGCTCCGCAGGTCGCAAATGCTGAAGAAAGAGCGGTCTTCCAGAGCCTGCGAGAATCGTTGAGGCAATTCGAATGAGTCCTAGTTCGACGGCTGTATCATTGACCTCGTCCAGAGGACGTTCCCCAAGTCTGAAACAGCGCCTGGGGGCTTTGCTAATTCCGCGTCTGCCGATTACCCGGTTCCTGTTTGACCAATTGAGAACCGAGATCAACGGCGGAAAAGTCCGCCTGGAAAACGCGGTATTGCCTTCGCGTCAACGGACTCTCAAACGGATTCAGAAAATGCGAGAGATCCGCGCCAACATAGCTTGCGGTCCTCATGCCCTGCCTGGCCTTATCAACTTGGATCTTTATGTATTGTGTCCTGGAGTTATCGCATGGGATTGCCGCGGGGATCTCCCCTTTGCGGATGGCTCCGTCGCCGGGCTGCGAGTCGAACACTTCCTCGAACATTTGGAGCCCCGGGAAGAATTACCTGCATTCTTGAAGGGGTGTTTGCGTGTGCTTCGAGCAGGAGGTGTACTGCGGATCATTGTTCCGGATGCGGAGCGATATGTGCGCGCGTATTGTGGAGGCGACCTCTCCGGTTTCCGAGAACTTGCTGTTCCCGTGCCATTCCCAAGCGACTTGCCAACTCGTATGGACGTGATCAACCACGTGTTCCATCAATGGCACGAACACCGCTGGGGATACAATTGTGAAACGTTAGCCCATCGGCTGCGTACAGCGGGATTCTGGCGCATCAAAAGAACTTCTTTCCAATGCTCTCTCGATCCTTTGCTGGCGCAAGATTGCGAAAATCATTCTCCGTATTCCCTTTATGTGGATGCCGTCAAAACCTGAGTGCGGTGTTTGGTGGAAAAGGGATCTCCTTAGGTTCTTATCTGTCGAGAACGTACTGTGAGTCGTGGTTCTCGCAACATCGAACGACGATTTTCCGGAAGAGAGAACCTCGCTGGGGCTGGGGACACTGGGAAACGATTCAGAAGGACCAGCCGGGGCGTCCTGACCGGAACCTCATTTAAGACCGCCAGTGGAAATGACGGACAAGGTCCTATACCCTGAAAGGGTTCTCTACCTGGAAGAGCTAGATTTGCTCTCGGATTCAAACGCGCTGTTGGTAGTCGGATCAGTCGAGCCCGATTACACTACGTCCAAGATTTTCCCTTGTATCCAGCTGAGAATCTTTACTGACGGGTCTTCACGAACGGAGCAGCAAACTGGCCACCGTGGAACGCTTAGAACCCAGGGACGAGGGCAAAGCTATGGCACCGGCATTTCTTCGAACGTAGCTCGAGAGCGCTTTTAAGCTCGGGCAAGGTTGCGATTTTGTGGCGGAGCAAGTGCTTGCGGAGGGCTTGGGGCAAGTGGTCTCATAATGTTATGTTATAGTTCCGACTGATTGCGTCCTTCAATCGGAACTATAACATAACACAACTGCCTGACGTGCAAGGGCGCCAGCCACGTAAGTGCCGAAGCTAATGACTACAGTGCTTGCAAGTAATCAGATCCTCAGGAGTAGCGGCCAGCCAAGCCCTAGATAATGATTGCTATCCGACTCTCAGTGAGTAGTTGTTTTTGCGTCAGCCCTAAGCGTTCGGATCCAATTTTCGCCCGCGATGTGCCTCGTGTCCGGGGCTGCCCCTCATTTTGAGATTTCCACTTCGAGCCCATTCGAGCCCAAAACAAAGACTTCTTGCAAGCTGATCTTGCTGAACAGGTGTGGTCTGGACCTCAATTTTTGATGGGGCGACCAGACTGCTGATACCATACTATTATTGTGCCCCCAGAGAGAACGAGGTTGGCCGTCATTAGCACCCACCCGATCCAGTATCACTCTGCATGGTATCGGGCCATGGCTGCCCATCCTGGGTTGGCTCTCCACGTCTATTACTGCCACCAAGCTACACGTCGGGAACAGGCTGGTGCTGGCTTCGGCGTGGAATTCGATTGGGATATCCCCTTGCTTGAAGGATATCCTTACACCTTCTTGGAGAACGTCGCCGATTCACCCGGCTATGGAAGATTTGGCGGGTTCGATACGCCTGAAATTAAGGAAATCATTCGACGGCGTGAATACGATGCCATGTTAGTGAACGGTTGGCATTACAAGAGCGCGTGGCAGGCGATCTGGGCCTGCTGGAAATCGAAAGTGAAAGTCATGGTGAGGGGCGACTCGAACTTGCACATCCCGCGAGGCATCGCGAAGCGAGCCGTCAAATCTTTCACATATCGACGTTTCATTCCGCGGTTTGATGCCTGTCTGGCGACCGGCCAATGGTCGCGGGAGTACTTTCTGCATTATGGAGCCCGCCCGGAGCGCATTTTCTTGGTGCCGCACGCCATAGATAGGAGAAGATTCCAGACCGAGGAAGAGTGTCTGGAGCCGCGGCGCCCCGAACTGCGAAAAGAAAAAAATCTGGACGAGAATGCCATAGTATTCATGTTCTCGGGAAAGTTCATTCCTAAGAAGCGACCTAAGGATTTTGTATGCGCGATTGAACGGGCCGCGCGACGCAATTCCCGTATCCAGGGTTTGATGGTGGGGGATGGTCCGCTGCGTGCTGGGTGTGAGGACCTCGTTCGAAAGCGGAACGCACCGATTCGGTTTACAGGATTTTTGAACCAGTCACAAATCACCAAGGCGTACGTTGCGTCCGATGCGCTCGTGCTTCCCTCAGATGGAGGAGAAACCTGGGGTCTGGTCGTAAATGAGGCTATGGCTTGTGCGCGACCCTGTATAGTGAGCGATAGAGTCGGGTGCGGCCCCGATCTGGTCATTCCGCAGGAGACTGGGGGCATATTTCCGCTAGGGGATGTAGACGCATTAGCGAATTCGATGCTTGAGTTGGCAAGAAATCCTGAGCGCATGATTTCAATGGGTATTGACGCCCAGAGCAGATTGAGAAACTATTCTGTCGAGACGGCCGTTGATGGCATCATCCAGTCGCTGGCGGCGACACTGGGTCCCCGAGTTTTGTATGCAAGTGCTTGAGATCGCGAATAACGCGAGAACCTCGCCTGTGCTGCTCTATACAGGCGTCCCGTTAATGATCACTGCAGTTCTGTGGGCAACTAGTCTTTATGACGCAACCCTGCCGCAGGTCATTGCTGCGTTCATCCTGTGTTGGATTCCGTGGGCCGCTTACCAGAAATGGGTCAGAGGAACGCGAGAAAAGATTCCGTTGTTCGTTCTAATTGGTGTCATGTACTGGCTGGCCTACGCGGTGCCATTGTTTTGGCTTAGACACGACATTGGTCTGATTACGGGAAGGCATCAACTATCCGAGAACGCCATAACGCAGTCGCTTTACTTGGTCGTTTTCGGGGTGGCTGCGCTCGGGATTGGCATGGGGGCGGCTGGGCGCTTGCGCTTTATGGAATCTTTCAGGCTGGACATCCATCGGAGTCCGGCACGATGGCATTACTTGAGATTTGTATTGCTAGGAGCGGCATTGCTGAAAATTGCAGTGCCGATCAATATGCTTGGCGGGGGAGGCCGCCAGTTCCTAGCCATTATTGAGACGATTGTTCCGTCGGTCGCGTTTGTAATTCTCTTACGCTATTACTTACGCGGCACGGCGATTCCTATGGATAAGATCCTACTGGCGGGCTACGCCGGCATAGCGCTGGTCGCGGGAATCTCTTCGGGCTGGCTGGGAAGTTTTGTTGGCGTGGCAATCATGGCTACGGCGGTTTATGTATACGAAAGACGAAAACTCCCGATCGTTGCGATCATGATAGGTATTCCCATTGTTCTTTTCCTGCAGCCCGGCAAAGAGAAGTTTCGCCAGCAGTATTGGCGTACAGGTGCTTCGGAGAGCTACGTCGAGCGAATCAACTTTTGGATGAATAGCTCCTGGAGTGCATGGGGAGACGTTCTGTCGAATGCAGATGAGGAACAAGCGAGGAATTTGTCCAATGAGACGCTAGGGCGACTCTCGTTACTGCAGCAGACTGCGAACGTGATGGAATCAACACCCGAGCGTGTTCCATACCAGAACGGGCGGCTGTATTCGTATATGCTGGTCACATTCGCCCCCCGGATTTTCTGGCCTGACAAACCTTCCGTCAATGATTCGAACAGATGGTACCAAGTCGCATACCGACTGACAGTGCGCGACAATTTGAACGGCGTATCGATTGCCGTGGGGTACTTGCCTGAGAGTTACATAAACTTTGGCTGGTTTGGCCCGCCCGTGGTGATGTTCTGCTTGGGAATACTCCTTGGTCTGTTCGACAAGATCTTTCTCCGCCCTGGTTCGGGGTTGCTGCTGAATAGCATTGGCGTGGCTCTATTACCCCAGCTTGTGCCGGTGGAAGCACAACTAGCGCAGTACATAGCAGGTTTCGGGCAGCAAGTCGCGGTTGCGTTGATTGCGTTGGCTCCCATGTTTGATCTACACCGGAATGAGTCCTATCGAGGATCGCGATCTTTCTTTGCCGCCGGCACCAATTACAAAGAGGGGCGACCCGTGCTGACTGGAAATCGCTCACAGGCAGAGTTTTTACGTCGATCTTGATTTCAAGTAAAGAGCGAGCCTCTGCGTCTCTGCCGACTTTGCAGGCGCCTCCTTACTCGTCATCATTACCCGTCATCATTCCTTCCAATTGGAGGAGGCGACTTGCGCGGATGCCGAAGCATCTCTTTTTCGCAGATCTGTGCGCGGCATGTCTGTGGAAACTGCCTCGTATACGGACAGCTGCGGCGCCAACGCTCGCCGAAGGTGGCCAGCAAAGTGCTCTTTTAGAAAGACTGCGTTAACTCTGGCGGCCGCGGCGCTTCCCAACGCTTGCGCGTACTGAGCGCTTCTCAAAATAGGAATTGCGGCTTCCGCGATGCTCTCCCTCGAAGGATCTTTGGCGATCACGGCGCCCGTGCCGGTTGGAAAAAGCTCTTCTGTGACGGTACCGGCTAGTCCCAACACAGGTACGCCGAAGCTGGCTGCTTCGACTCCCGCCAGTCCGTATCCTTCCTGCTTGGAAGGATAAAAAAGCATACGACAGGACCGATACATCTCATCGCGCCGTGCGTCATCGATCCAACCGCAAAATTCGATACTTGTCAGGTGCTCCGTTTTCGCTCTATTTTCTAAGCGGTGCTTATCGTTTCCAGCTCCCACGATCATCAGCTGGGCATCAGGAACGGAAGACTTGATGAGCGGCCAGGCATCCATTACAGAGTCATGACCTTTGCGCTCAGAATCGGCCATCCGGCCGACAATTAGGCCGACCGGAGGATTGGATCCGACGTTCGTAATTTCATTTTGGCGCTCAACGCCAAGCCATGTAACTTCCACTTTCGGCAACCACGGATTGAAAACTCGGGCTTCGTTTTTCGTCGTGGCCGAGTTTACGAGGAGAAGGCTTGCGCCTAAGAGCGCTTCTCGGCGCCGACCAACTATAGGCTTCCAAACTTCTATGCCATGCAGGAACACAGCATAAGGAACGGGTCGCAGGCGGGGTATGATAGCGTGCAAAACAGCGAGGTCGACGTGGTCGTACAGAACAAAATCGGGAGTCTTCAAACTGCCCCAGAGCGTCCTTCCCACAGCTGCAGGGATGCGTACAAATCGGGGCCAAAAGGCGTGGTGTTCCCACACCGATATATCGGAATCCTTTTCTAGCGCTGAGGCGATCAGATCGGCAACCACGCCAATGCCGCCGTGTGTCGTACCGCGGCCGGAGGTAACCAGAGCGATTTTAGGACGCACTGTAGCCCTGAAGAGTTCGGAAACATTAGTATCATCTTCTAGCGACAAATGGAAAGAGCTTTTTGTAAGATATCGACAGTTTTTGGACTCTCGACTATCCTTGATGAAAGTTTTGCATGTGGTGCCGTCGTTCTACCCCGCCTATTCCTACGGCGGCCCGATTCGCTCCACATTCGAGCTGTGTCGGAACGTAGTGGAATTGGGCGGTGAGGTCCGCGTTCTGACCACGGACGCCAACGGCTTAGATCGCATATTGGACGTGAACAAGAACGAGGAAGTGGAACTTCCAGAGGGGTTTCGCGTTCGCTATTGTCCGCGCCGGCTGCGGCATTCAGTTTCGCCCACCCTGATGCGGTTGCTCCCCACGTACATGCGGTGGGCTGATGTTGTCCATCTCACGGGAGTTTACAACTTTCCGACCTTCCCAACTATCTTTTGGGGCCGTTTATTGAACAAGCCGCTGATCTGGTCACCGCGGGGGGCTCTTCAGCGCTGGGAAGTCTCATCACGAATCGGCCTAAAGGCGGTTTGGGATTTTCTGTGGTATCACACAGCTGATCGCGTTGAGTTGACGATGCACGTTACATCAGAACACGAGAGCCGCGAGACTTTGGCTCGTTTCCGGAAGTTGCGAATGGCCATGATTCCCAACGGAGTGGATGTCCCAGTCGACCTCAATCGAGTAGAGAGAAAGAGAAATGCAGAGCTTCGATTGCTTTTCATCGGACGTTTGGACCCGAAGAAGGGAATTGAGGCTTTGCTGAAGGCTTGTAGTCTCGTCGATTCAGCACCTCTGTGGCGTCTTGCGATCGCGGGTTGGGGAGCACCGGAGTACGTTTCGCAACTCAAAGAGCAAATTCACGCGCTGGGAATGAGTGGACGAGTGGAGATGTTGGGAGCAGTTTTATCGGAAGCCAAGAAAAGACTATTCGAATGTTCTGATGTCGCTCTGGTGCCGTCTTACACCGAGAATTTCGCTATCGTCGTAGCCGAGGCCCTTGCCCACGGTGTTCCGGTGATTGCTAGTAAGGGGACTCCCTGGAGCCGTTTGGAAGAGATGAGGTGTGGCTTGTGGGTCGACAATGATCCTGAAAGTCTGGCCGATGCAATTCGTGGCATTAGCGCGATGCCGCTCCAGGATATGGGTCGGAGAGGACGAGAATGGATGCAGAACGAGTTTTCCTGGCGTTCTGTAACCAACCAGATGCTGGCCTTGTATCATCAGTGTGCCCGGCGCTATCGTAGCAAATGAATTCAGGGATCGAATATCGCTAACGTCGAGGAGTGATCGAATGTGCGGAATTGCTGGAATCGTGGGTGCACTATCACGTAGGCACGTGGAGGGGTCTCTGCGATCAATGCTCGACGCGCAGTTGCACCGCGGTCCTGATGACGGCGGTCTAACCGTCATACCTGTTCGCGGCGGAAC
>Ga0208686_1001060_pt1 | contig 11515 bp, 12 predicted proteins | sample June2015DPH_6_50_FD_184694 | JGI IMG/M metagenome (GOLD analysis project Ga0208686, IMG submission 184694) | Peatland microbial communities from SPRUCE experiment site at the Marcell Experimental Forest, Minnesota, USA - June2015DPH_6_40... | ecosystem: Environmental > Terrestrial > Soil >... | reverse complement strand
ACTTTACCACCGCCTCGACGGCTACTGGCTGAAATTATGAAACCGGACACTTCATTTGCTACCAAAAGCGGACATTTCTACTTGCTAACGACACTGCCGAGTAGGCGACAAACCAGGAGTTGGCCAATTCAGCTACTGTCAGGTGCCCTGGGGACTAATTCCGTCTCAGTGCAGATGCAGATGCAGCTGCAGCCGCCAGGCGGTGTAGCTGAGGATCTCGTGCGCAAGGCGCTCGGTTTCCGCAGTGCCGCCCCCAAAGGAGACGCGTGTTCGGGGTGAGGTGAGTACATCGAGACCGTCGGCGGCGCAGATTTCGTGAATTCGAAACACGTGGGTGCCGTCGCTGACGACGACCAGGCGGCGCAGACCGTTGGCTCGGGCGATGACGGCAATGCGGTGGGCTTGTTCCTCGGTGTCTCGGCTCTCGGTTTCGGGGATAATGGCGGATTCGGGGATGCCCAAGCTCACCAGGTAGTCGCGGCCCACCACACCCTCGGAGTACTCATCTCCGCTGGTACCGCCCAGCACGATGATGAGCGGTGCGATGCCGCGGTTGTAGAGATCGAGCGCGTGGTCAAGGCGTGCGCGGAAAACCGGGGAGGGCTGTCCATCATATTCCGCCGCGCCCAGAACGGCGATGGCGTCCGACGGTGCGGCCTGATCCAAGCCGGCGTAGTCCTCAATTTGCACGTAGACCCAGCAGGACCATCCCAGAAACCCGAGAATCGAAGCGAGAAACAGCACAACAATGACACGAAAAGTCCAGTTGCGGCGCTTCGGCTTAGGTGGGCCTTTCATGTGCACCATCTTACTGCTGCAAGACCGCGAAGATTTCCCGGGTGGGAGTGGCGCCCGTGCGCGGAATCTCCTAGCGTGTGTGGCCAGCGTGGAGGGCAACCTCTGGATGGTCAATCCGGACTGGAGCCACATTGACAAATCCTGGGTCGACGCCGATCCCCACCACTGGGGCTCCCAGCCGGGTGCAGAGTCCACGCACAAGCCCGGCGGAGTTGCGCCTGCACCAAAGGTTTCCCCTACGCACTAAACCGGACCATTCGAAACGGGAAGGGCGTCATTCCGAAACGACGCCCTTCCTATTCTCATTCACAGAAGCGCTCGCCGTGACTCGCGTTTCCTGACGGGGTTTTCTCCTTCCGAACCGCGCTGGCACAACGCTTAGACACTCAAAAACTGGCTCCCAGCGATCTTCTTGACGGCCTCGACGGGAAACCCCAGATGGGCAGCTTGCATGCGACGTGCGTATGCGCGCGAGAAGGAATGCATATACGATTGCGCCACACGATTCCAGACCATCCTGCGCGCATAGAGGTAGGCGCGCTTGCGCATTGCGTGGCGTTCCGCATCGTTGTCCAGAAGGTCAATTGCAGCGGCTGCAATAGCAGCCGGATCCTCGAAGGGGACCAGTGTACCGCGCCCATCGTTGAGGAGTTCGACTGCGTGCCAATAGGGAGTAGAAATGATGGCCTTCCCTGCACCCATGGCATATGCCAAAGTGCCCGATACAGCCTGTGCCTCGTGGCAGTAAGGCGTAATGTAAATGTCGGCTGAACCGACGAGCGAGGCCATTTCCTCAGGGCTGAAGAAACGGTTGTGGAATATTACTTCTCGCTCGACTCCCAGTTCTCGGGCTAGGGCTTGCAACTGATCCCGATATCGATCGCCTTCGCGAGCCCTGACGTGCGGGTGGGTGGCGCCCGCGATGATGTAGACAACGTTCCGGTGGCGGGCGATGATGCGCGGCAAGGCGCGAATCACGCTCTCGAATCCCTTGTTGGGAGACAGCAAGCCGAAGGTAAGCAATACCAGCTTTTTCGCGACCGCGAGTTCCTCCTTGTAAGTCTCCGGCTCCACAAAGGGTAAGTTGGGGATGCCATGCGGAATAAGGTCGATCTTTTCGCCTGGGACTCCAAATACGCTCTGCAGAACGTGAGAAGAGTACTCGCTCATCACAATAAGACGATCGGAGCGCCGGGTAATTTCCTGCATGACACAACGCTGGCCGGCGTCTGGTGCGCGAAGCACTGTATGTAGAGTTGTGACGACCGGCACGTTGAGGTACTTAAGCAAATGTAGGACATAAGTGCCAGCTTCGCCCCCATAGATCCCATACTCATGCTGCAAACACACTAAATCGACGTCGCGGGCATTGAGGAACTTGGCGGTTACCCGATACGACGTTAAATCATCTTCGGCAATCTGGAACCGCACACGGGCAGGGTAAGCATACGAGGATTGCGGATCGTTGACGGCCACAACCGACAATCCTGCAGCTCCGTACTCTGCGCTGATTGCATCGCTCAGATCAGTTGTGAAGGTCGCAATTCCACATTGCCGGGGGAGATGGTTCCCGATAACCGCTACTCGGACCGGAACTGAACGGCTCGGCGCCTGTTGCTGAGTGAATACTTTTTTTCTTCCAAATTCTGGAGTCCGCGCGTCGCGCAGGACCAAGGTCCTGGCCTGCGCACTCACGGAGATGTTCGGTGCGGACATCGCAGGCTCCTGAAAACAACAGTGCTAACGGCCAATAACAAAGTTCTAATACTGCAAGACGAGATCAGCGGCGAAGCGCTACAACAGTCGCCACAGCCTCGCTCGCGACGAAGGCCAGAAGAAAGAGTGCCGCGCCAATACCCGCCAATTGCTCGCGAGGCGTACCTGCGGCACGAACGGATTCCGCCTTGTCCGAATGGTTTTTCTCGATTGCCACCAAGCGGAAGCCGCGCATCAATGCGAAGCATCCATAAGCGGACACTAAAACGTCGCCCATAAACGGTCCAATCTTACGAATACGGCGTGTAAAGCTGCTCCTCATGGCCCGAACCTACTCCAACCAGGCGGGGATGGATGTGCAATTTTGAACTATGAAGAAAGTTCGATGCGATCAAGTCATGAAGCCTGTGAGAGGGGCTGCAGTGCCGGTGGAATCGCGACCGGGATTGACCCAGGAATCATCCGCCCCGCAACGATAGACCGCAGTGCCCCTCAAGCCTTTATTCACGCCCGATCCAATCCGCGGTGAGTGCGCAAACCACCAAGCAGAAGTAGCTCACCGGAGGCTCGCCCGCCTATTGATCTACTGTCGAATCAGCAAGATGGATTCGTAGCACCTTGCGTTGGATCACCAGTATCAGATGAGTTATCCCAACGTGAGCAAAAGAGGACTGAACTGTTGTGCAAGTTCTTGAGATTCTTTGATCAATCTCGTCTGGGATGGTTCTTCGGACTCCCGAATTCTAGGCAGGCAGCTCGAGGTTGCTCGTGCCGAGGTGAAGCCGATGAGGAAAAACCGAGATAAGACCGTTCTTCTGATCGAGAATGACACCGAACAAGTCCGCATCATCCGCGCAATGTTCGACGACCAGGGCTCGCACTCTTTCAAGTTGACCCACATCGAATGTTTTAAAGACGCCGAGACGTATCTTTCAGGGCATCGTGTTGATATTGTCGTGCTGGACCTGAGCGTGCTGGACCTGAAATCGACTGATCCCGACGCACTGCATGCGGTCAGACGCATGCGCGTAACTGCGCCTCACGTCTCCATTGTATTGTTGTCCAGCCCGGACGACGAGCCAAAGGCAATTCGTGCCATTCATGAGGGCGCGCAAGACTATCTCATCAAGGGCCAAATTGAGGCGCGCAGACTCATGCAAGCCCTCGGTAATGCCGTTGAACGCACGACGAATGAAGAGATCCTGATCAATGAGAAGGATCTCGCCCAGGCCACGCTCAACTGCATCGCCGATGCTGTGATCTCCACCGATATGTCGGGTAACATCACATTCTTCAATCCCGTCGCCGGCAGCATGATGGGCTGGCCGTTGAAGGAGGCTTCTGGTCGGCACTTGACCGAAGTCTTCCGCATCGTGGACGCCACCACGCGCAAGCCAATCCTGGATCCGATGGCGAAGGCGGCATCGGAGAATGTGACGGGGAATCTGCCGCTGAATTGCTTACTGATCCACCGCGACGGTCATGAAGTCTTCATCGAAGACTCCGTCGCCCCCGTTCACGACCGTGAGGGGGCAGTCACCGGAGCAGTGATCGTTTTTCGCGACGTGAGCGTAGCGCGGGCCCAGTCAGAGCAGATCACTCATTTGGCCGAACATGATTTTCTCACTGGCTTGCCCAATCGATTGCTTTTTAGCGACCGAGTTGGTCAGGCAATCTCCCTTGCTCGAAGACACAGAGGCCAGGCCGCTGTCCTGTTCCTGGATTTGGATGGCTTCAAACAGGTCAACGACTCCCTCGGACAGACGATGGCCGTCAACGTCTCGGGAGTGCAGTTTCAGAGCGAAGACTTTCTCGATGGGCTATTCGCGGCCCTCAGCAAAAGCGGCATGGATCCGGGGCTTCTGGAACTGGACCTGACCGAAAGTGTTCTGATGCGCCATCCCGAGCGCACAGCAATCATCCTCAAGAGCCTCAGCGACAGGGGGGTGCAAGTATCGGTCGACAATTTTGGCACTGGCAACTCCCGCTTGAGCAATATGCAGAAACTACCCCTCAAAGCCGTCAAGATCGACCGGTCGTTCGTCCGCCAGATCACCACGATTCCCGGCGGAACGGCTGCCGTCGAAGCGTTCATCGACATGGCTCGGAGCCTTCACCTCCGGGTCATTGCTCAGGGAGTTGAAGCGGCTGAAGATCTCGAGTTTCTGTGGGAACACGACTGCGACGAAGCACAGGGGAACTTCTTCAGCCCGCCGGTTCCGCCGGACCAGTTGACCCGGCTATTTCAGCCAAACTGAGCTTGGATGAGGAGCCTCGGGCCCTTTCCATAAGCCGCCGCCAGCTCGTGGCGCAGGTAGGGCGCCAGTTTGCCCACTTCAAACAAGGCCCGCTAATTGCCCGGAAAGCGGCGTGAAGCTTCCATGCCAGTTCGTCTCACGCCAAGTGGGCAGAATTCGCCGGACGGTCCATGAGCAAGGGGACAAACCAGGACCTAGGGGAGATGAATCTTGAGCTTGTAGCAGATGAAGAGAACCAGGATCGCACCCATAGTTGAAAAAATGAGGCCGGCGGGATGATATCGTTCGTTTTTCGAGCGAGAAATCATGTGGGTAATGCCGCCGCCGAGGAGCGAACCAACGACGCCGAGCACGAGTGTCCAGAACAAAGTTAAGTGCTCATGCATCACCGATTTCGCGATAAGCCCCGAGAGTAGCCCGATAATGACATACCAGAGTATGTGAAACATACCTTTTCCTCCATGGTTTAACTTCAGCTGGGATCTCCATTTTGAAACCAATTCCGGAAATTCTACTCCGTTGGCGCAAATGCAGAGATTGTTGATACTGGCGCCTTTCCTATAAGGAATGATCACCGCCATCTGCGATCCGAACCCCGGTTGGCTCCCATATAGGCTTCAGAACCATTCAACGGTTGCCGACGGCTAGCCAGCGGTGATCCGGCGCATTGACTCCGAATTACTCACGACTTGACTTGGCCGTCCCATATGCTTCGCGGCCAGCCTCGACAGCTGCGGATACCCGGTTTGATTGGTCGTCCACGAGGCTCCGGCCACGCTCCACATACTCACCTACCTGTCCTTTGCCCTTGTCAACCAGCGTGCCCACATGTTCGGCGACCTGCTTTGTATGAGTGCGCAAGTACTCCGATCCCTCGCGAGCACCACGAGCAATGTCCTCCCTGGTTTCGTGACCGCTCTTTGGGGCGTAAAGAATCCCCACCAGTGCGCCGATGCCGATTCCCGCCAGCAACCATACCAAACCCTGTCGATTGTTCTCCTCAGCCATGATGAAGCATCTCCTTTCGCTTAGTTCCTAGAAAGCCCAAACGTGCCAGATTCGATGACCCGCCGATGGAGCCAGAACTTCTCGATCGCTCTGGGTGCCGGTGGCTCATTTGAGTCCTGAATCACCAAATGCCCAAGCTCCTGCACCGAGGGTCTTCCACCTCAATCGCCACGCGCTTGCACCGAGGGTCATCCATCCCGATGGCTACGCCCTGGAGCAGTGCACCTCGGAGCAGGCCCGCGCATCGGGGGTCTTCCATCTCAATTCCCACGCCCCTAAGCATGCCCTTGCACCGAGGGTCTTCCATCGCAATCGCCGCGATCCTACACCGAGGTTCTTCCATCTCAATCGCCACCTCATCAGGCAGGCACTTGCGCCCGATAGCCTTTCCAGCGGGCTAGAGTCAGATTGGCGCGATCTGCGGGGCCGGGACTGATCAATATTGCACACTTAGCCTTCAATTCAATTCAAATCCGGCAATTCCAGGTTCTCCGAAGGCGATCCGATCGCTGCACGCGGCGCGCAGCCGCAACACAGCCGAAGATGCGTTGTCTGGTACGAGTCGCAAAGGCTCCGGAACCCCTTCGCTTAATCAGATTTTGTGCGGCCCATACTTTCCCTGGAGCGAGGCTGTGAACAAAGCCAAACTGCGACTGCGCTGCGGTCAATATTGGCCAGCATTCGCAGAACACCTGCGTAACACTGGCAATTGAATGACGCGCCACGGATTCCAGGCTGCCGGATTTCCCGGCGTGCGATCTCTAGCGATCCCGACAACATCTAGAGGTTGCATTTAACCCCCGTGGAAGTGAGTCGGAGAGAAATGCGGAGATCAATGAAACTGCTCAAAGGATTCGGAACAGTACTGTGCCTTATTGTGCTTTGCGTAATCGTCGCGCCGAAAGCAAAGGCTGACCAATGGAACGAGAAGACGATTGTCACCTTCAGCGGGCCAGTCGAAGTTCCTGGTGTGGGCCAGCATATCCTGCCGGCGGGCACCTATGTCTTCAAGCTCCTGGATTCAAACTCTGACCGGACTATCGTTCAGATCTTCAACGTGCGCGAAGACCATGTGTACACCACCATCCTCGCGATTCCCAACTTTCGGCTGAAGGCTACCGATAAGACGGTTATGACTTTTCATGAGCGGCCCGCCGGAGAGCCAGAGGCCCTGAAGGCGTGGTTCTATCCAGGCCGTGAATGGGGAGAGCAATTTGTCTATGAAAGACCCCGGGCCATCACAATAGCCAAGGAAACCAATGAGACTGTACTTTCGACACCTGTCGCACTCGATACCGCGTCCACCGATGTTCTGAAGACGGCGCCGGTTGAGGCAGTGAATCCGAGCGGCGATACGGTTGATACAGCCACAGTTGTTGACGCGCCCCCGGCTAAAACGGCAGCGGTCGCTCAAGCACCTGCTCCCGCGCCCGCTGTTGCAGCAGCACCCGTAGAAGTCGCGCAGACCGCTCTCCCCAAGACGGCCAGTGATCTGCCCCTGGTTGGATTAGCTGGGCTCCTTATGCTGGGTGGCGGCTTCGCCCTGTTTGGCCTGTCGAAGCTGAAGGCATAAATCGATGTGAGGGCTGGATCGAGCGCGCTCTCACATTGGCGGTAACGATCCTTCGAAGGAGGCGTTACGCTAGTATCGCCTCCATTGTTCTGCCGGTTTCATGCGCGGGCTCCAGGGCGAATCGCTCCCAGTTGTATGAAATGGCCGGACTGGTGACTGAGATGACGATGTCTGCGAGAGGAATGCAGAAAGAAGGGGACTGGCAAGCCCCTGAGCGCTCCAACTCATGCATGCACATCCCATGGAACCACACCATTGCGTGCCGTTGTCTGATTGCTTTCATTGGCCTGATCGTTACGCCACTTGTTTCAGGGGCGCAGGTTTCCCAATCGTCACAGAGTGGACCACTCGATGCGTACACTCTCGAAGTAAATGTCAACATGGTCATGCTGAGCGCAACCGTCGTGGATCGGCACGGCGCGCTTGTCTCGGGGCTCAATAAAGGCGATTTCCAGGTTTATGAGGACGGAATACTTCAACAAATCAAGGACTTCAGCCGCGACGATATCCCTGTCACAGCCGGCATTCTTGTCGATAACAGCGGAAGCATGTCGCCGAAACGCGGCGATGTAATTACCGCCGCGCTTGCCTTCGCCCGCGCCAGTAATCCGCAGGATCAGATGTTCGTGGTCAATTTCAACGATCGCGTGTCTTTTGGTCTTCCCTCCGATGTTCCATTTACAGATCAACCGGACCAACTGCAGCGCGCCTTGTCTGGAATCCGCGCAATCGGCCAGACCTCGCTCTACGACGGAATTGCGGCCGCCCTCGATCATCTCAAGTTGGGCAACCGCGACAGGAAAGTGCTGATTCTGATCAGCGACGGCGGCGACGACGCCAGTAAGCACACTTTGGCGCAGGTGCTTGGCATGGCCACGCAATCAACTGCAATCATCTACGCGATCGGCATCTTCGATGAACAAGACGGCGATCAAAAGCCTTCTGTGCTGAGGCGGCTTGCGAAGGAGACAGGCGGGGAAGCCTTCTTTCCGGAATCATCAAGAGACATCACCCCAATTTGCAAGGAGATTGCTCTCGACATCCGAAATCAGTACACGCTGACCTATGTTCCGACGATTGCCTCGCAGGATGGCAGATATCGAGCCGTCGAGGTCAGGGCAAGCGCACCGGGCCGTGGACGCTTGTCGGTTCGTACCCGGACGGGATACTCGGTGCCCGTAAACGCTGCCGAAAGCGCTAGCCAGGGGGCTCGACCATGACACGCGCAAGAGAGCAGCAGGACTTCGCAGCGCGAGGTCGTTCGTTTCTTCGCTGGATGCAGAGGTTCCTCTTCATCGCGGGGACCCTTGCAGTCTCCTATGTTGCGCTGACTCTGATCCAGGCAAAGCTCTACCAAAATGCCGCAGGCAATGCTCTGCAGAGGCAGATATCTGCCCAGGAACAACACCGAGTGAGCCTGACACGGACCGTGGCCAAAGAGGGCGATGTTCTGGGCCGAATGGAGATTCCGCGGCTGGGGGTGAAAGTGGCAATTCTTGAGGGCACCACAGCGAAGACATTGCAACTCGGTGTGGGACACATCGCGGGCACAGCTCTTCCCGGAGAGCTAGGAAACATCGGAATCGCCGGCCATCGCGATACATACTTCCGAGTTCTCAAGGATATTCGCACTGGTGATGAGATTCGGATTCAAACTGCGACGGGTCTTTCAAGGTACGAGGTCGACTCGGTGCAGATCGTCGCTCCTGGCGACACCGAAGTTCTGGCTCCCTCGACGGGATCTGCCATTACGCTTGTGACTTGCTATCCGTTCTACTTTATCGGCCCAGCTCCGGCACGATTTGTTGTGCATGCGCGAACGGCCGAGCTTAAGTAGCATACGGGATGGGGAACATGGCAGGTTTCTCCGCGTTGTGCTCGGGCAATTGGTCGAGCAGAACCACGTTGAGCAGCGACTTGTGTACCTGGATGCGGCCGTTGTAGCTGATAAAACCGTGCCTGCGGAAGCGATTCATGAAGAAGCTGACGCGGGATCGAGTGGTGCCGATCATCTCCGCCAGGGCTTCCTGCGTAATGGGGGGAATGAAGGTTTCCGGGTCCCCCGGCTTGCCAAACTCTGCCATCAACAGGAGAATCCGCGCCAAGCGTTTTTCACTGGAGTTGAAGAGCTGATCGACAAGATCGGCCTGTGTTCTCATACTTCGATCCAGCAGGAACTTCAGGAAGATGTCAGCGAACTTCGGTTCGCGATGCATCACTGAGATCATCTCCCCCCTGTCAATCTTGAGCGCCGTGCAAGTGTCTGTCGCTGTGGCCGTGGCCAGGCGCAGACCGGGCACCGCCGCGAGGGACTCTTCTCCTACGAAATTGCCGGCAGAAAGAAGCGTAATCGTGGCTTCTTTGCCTTCGTGCGAAACCACAGTAAGTTTTGCCCGGCCGCTCTGAAGATAATAGACAGAGTCTGCCCGATCTCCCTGGACAAAAAAGTTCTCTTTCGGCTTCACGTCGGTGATGCTTCGGCCAATCCCTGCCCGCGCAAGGTAGGAGATTGGGTCGAATGTCAAGTTACTCGCCGCAGTGTTTACCATGGAACCTCCCTCGAGGCAGTTCCGGCGCAGATTGCGGACTGTAGCAGGTTGATCGAAGGGTAATGGGGGAGGGCTTCAGAGAACAGGAGCAAAGCATCCTTCGCAACCTAACAGCGCAAGGTGAAGCTACACTTTTGCAGCTTGCATATAGTGTGCTGCACACGGAATCGTCACGCTATCGGGGGATGCTTCTAATAATGAGAGGCTTTGTCCGGGGAAACCCTTACAAGAGGCGCATGCGCTGAATATATCGGGCAGAAAGCCCGTCTGAAACGGAACACCTACCGAGCCGAGCCGCTGGGCTCACTCTCCAGCGCTTCCGGGGTCAATAGACCCATCTGCACGGCAAAACGAATCACATCCCTACGCGTCCGAAGTCCGAGCTTCTCAGCAAAACGCGAACGATATGTCTCGATCGTCTTCACACCCACAAATATCTGTTTCGCTATTTCCGCACTTGTGTAACCCCGCGCCACGAGTGTAAGTACCTGCAACTCACGTTGGCTAAGGATGTTTACCGGCTGCGTGGGACCAGCTTTTGTACTTCCCTTCGCTAGCGCGTCCTGGACAAGAACGTTGGCCAAACGCGGATCTACGAAGATCCCACCGCGATGCACTGCTCGTATTGCGGCAATCAGTTCCGCATCCACTGCCCTTTTCAACAGATAGCCAGACGCCCCGGCAGCCAGTGCCGATCTTAAGTACGCAGGATCATCGTGCATCGTGAGGACGAGCACCCGGGTTTCGCGGCAGTCTCGCGCCATCTCCTGGAGCGCTTTCATGCCCCCAACCCGAGGCATGGTGAGATCCAGCAAAACCACATCCGGCTTCGTTTCCCGTGCCGTTTGAAGCGCCTTCTCTCCATCGGGAGCTTCCGAGACAACTTCCATATCGGCCTGGACATTGACCAGCATCCTCAGTCCTGCACGGAGAATTGCGTGATCATCCGCAATCATGACTCTTATTTTGTTTGTGTGCGCCGGCATTTCAGGTGCTCCTCTGCCCCGTTATGGGCTGGGAGTCATGGTGGGCAAGTGGGACTTGCACCAGGATCTTGGTTCCCTTGCGCTGAGAAACGAAACTGACCGTTCCGCCCAATATAGCCGCTCTCTCGCGCATACTCTGAATCCCCAGGCGATGCGAGGAGACAGCCACTGCCTTGGCATCAAAGCCGCATCCGTCATCGATTACTGCCACCTCGATTGCCTCGGGCATACGGGCAAATCGAATGCTGACTGCCTTGGCTCCCGAATGTCGGGCTACGTTGGTCAGCGCTTCCTGCAAAATGCGGTACAACGTGATCTGGACCTCTGACGGCAGGTCGCTGGAATCAAGCTCGTTGAGTGTGAGATCCACAGCTATTCTGTGGGTCTTTGTGTACTCAGCAGTGTATCGGCTCAGCGCAACACCCAGGCCATGGTCGTCCAACACTGTCGGGTGAAGGCCGCGAGCAAGCCGACCGATCTCGTCGATGGCCTGGGCGGTGATTTCCCGCAACCGCTGTCCCTGTACCTTAACATCTGCCAGTTCACGAGCGTCTTCCAGGGTACGCAGGCCAACCAACAGAGCGGTCAGCATCTGGCCGGCTTCGTCATGCAATCCGCGCGCGATCC
>Ga0208686_1001044_pt1 | contig 11701 bp, 11 predicted proteins | sample June2015DPH_6_50_FD_184694 | JGI IMG/M metagenome (GOLD analysis project Ga0208686, IMG submission 184694) | Peatland microbial communities from SPRUCE experiment site at the Marcell Experimental Forest, Minnesota, USA - June2015DPH_6_40... | ecosystem: Environmental > Terrestrial > Soil >... | reverse complement strand
GCACCACTTGCGGATATCTACTATATCGATGCGTTCGCCGTTCGGGCCAGCGACGTGAGAGACGACGTGCCCCTGCTGCATTAGGTTACACGCTTTCTGCATTGCATCCTCCTGGGTGCTGATCTCGCTGGAGGAGATGTTGCGGTTATTGATCTCATCCCAGTAGTGAACGAACCACGCCATTTTGCTCGTGCTCCAAAGGCAGCACCCGTTCAACGTGGGGCGGGTGCCGGATGCTCATATCCAAGGCGGCGGGAAGCCACGCGCGGAGGACATGGGCGCTTCTAGCACGGCAAGGACGCGAAGACGGGGGTCAGCGACAAAACGCACCCAGCGCGACGGCTGACTCAGCGCGGGGCCTTTTATGAGACTGTCTTCTTTTCGGCGCAGCAGCTCCGGCAGCTTGGCGAAGTTCGCCGCCATGCGCCGCGCCTCGTCGCGGGTGAGCAGCTTGGCCGCCGAGCGCTGCCCCAGGGCATTTGGTGCGAGCGCAGTCATGCTCTCGTGGTAAAAGCTCGTAACAGACTTCGGAGAGAAGGACCCACGGTGACGCGCTACACACCCACGACCATCGACGATGTCAAAATCTGCGTCGCCGACTGCTCCGATGACATGAAGGTCGAAGTTCAATCCGGCGTCCCGTTGGTCGCAAAGACCGTCGCGGACCTGCGCTCGCTTCCCGCGTGGCCGCCCCGCTTGATCTTGGATGTCCACAAAGACCCTGACCCCCGATTTAGCGTCGTGAAGGTAGAGCGGGCCTGATGCCCGGCAGGCTCCGCACTCGCTCTGGCGGTCCCGGGAAACGAGCCCAGCCTCACGGCTGAGTCAGCGCGGAGGCTTCTACGAGCGGCGCAGCATCTCCGGCAGCTTGGCGAAGTTCGCCGCCATGCGGCGGGCATCGTCGCGGTCAGCCGGTTGGTTGTCGAGCGGCGCTGCGGTGCACCGAGATGTCCGCAACTGGGTGATAAGCGGAAGTCGCTTGCGCACGCTCGAAATGACGTGAACGACCCACAACGTCACTTTGCTGCGAGACTTCGGTGCAATGCGGCGCGGCAAGCGTGCACTGACCGAAGATTGGCGTTACCAGGTGTAGCGGAGCGTGCCGCTGCCGGCGTAGGTCTGCGAGCCAGGCGCGAACTCGCCATCGAACTTGGCGAGGAAAGACCAATTCGGCGTGAACCACAATTGCGCGCCCACAGTCGTGAGCGCAGAGTTTTGCGGGATCGGTGCGCCGTTGACGGTGAAGCTCGTGCCGGGCAGCGACTCGAAGGAGGCGTTAAGCGCCGGATTGCTCACCCAGTCGTGCGCCCAGGCAAGCTTCGCGCGCAAGATCAGGGGCATGGCGCCGAGCAAGGTCGGATCGTCGAAGCGCGCGCCGAGTTCGCTCCGCGTATCGGTGCCGTTCATCGCCGCATAGGACAGGCCAAGGCCACCGCCGGTGAGATCGGTCTCGCTGTAGGACGGCGTGTGGAAGTCCTGCGCCTGCACGGCGGCGTAGGGCGCGGTGCCGACGAGGCCGTGATTGATCGGCACGACGAAGCGATAGCCGGCTTCGAGCCGCGCGCTGTAGTCCTGTCCCAAAAAATTCGCGGTAAGCTGGTCGCCGAGCGCGGCGCGGTTCGTCGTGAACCAATCGTTGCTGAAGGCCAGCGCGGCAGCCAGATAGGCCGGCCCGAAATGCGTCGTGCCATACACGCCGGCCAGGAAGGCATCGCTCCTGCCGCTGCCCAAGCCCTGCGCCAGCCCCCAATTGGTACCGCCGCCGGCGAGCGCAAAGCCCAAAACGGTGTCGGACGAGAGGTGATAATCCATGCCGGCCGCATAGCCATAGGTGCTCGTCGCGACATTGTTCGATCCGACCACAGGATCACCGCTGGTCTGATTGCTGCCGCCGAAGGCGGAGCCCCACGCGGTCCAGCGCTGATCGAATGTTTGCGGCGGCGGCGCCTTGAGCACGCCCGCATAGGCGAGCGCGATATCGGGCGGCAGGCTCGCCTCTTGATCCGGCGCGAAGCCGAGCGGCTGGCCGCTGGCGCTAAAGCCGCCGCGGCCATAGACGAACGGATCGAGCATGAGGCCCAAAAACTCAGTCATCAGCTCGAAGGCGCCGCGCTCGGCGCCGGTCGTCACCTCGCCATCCAATTGTGTAAGCGCACTGGCCAGATTGCCGCCGGTCAAGCCAAAAACATTGACAAAGTTCGGCGGCAGCGTGCCGCCGGAATTGAAGAAATTGTTGAGCGCGGTGGCGACGTTCTGCTGATTGCCATTGAGCCCGCCGGTCGAGAGCGCGCCGAGCGATGCGGTGAGGTCCAACATTACATCATCGCCGGTGTAGGCCAAGCTCGCCTTAAAGCCGGCCGGCAGATTTGTCGTGCTGAGTCCAGAGAACATGGTGCCGCCGAGCCCGGCCGATTCCAGGATCGTGTATTGGTTTTTCACATAGTTGCCGGATGCAAACACGGCGTTCACGGCGCCGGCGAGTGCGGCCGTGCCAGTGACGGTGGCAAACGTGGATGTGGTCGGATTGAGATAGATCACGTACAGCGCGCCGGACTGGAACGCGAGATTGCCGGCAATCGTCATCGACGTGCCGGGAGTGCCCGAGCCGGGCGCGAACGTGGCTCCGGAGGCGATGGTCACGGTCGGCGGATCAACAAGTCCGGTGCCGGTGAGCGCGCCGCCTGTGTTCACGGTCACGCTGCTCGAATTGGTAATCGAGCCGATGAGATCGAGTGTGCCGCCATTGATAGTGGTCGAACCGGTGTAGGCATTGACGCCTTCGACCATCGTGGAGCCAGCGGTGGTCGTGAGCGTCGCGCTGCCGCCGATGCCGTTGACAGTGCCGCCGGTCGAGGTGATGGCGCCCGCCAGCGCGCCGTTCTGGAGCGTGCCGCCCGCCAGCGACACTGCATTGATCCTCTGGGCGAAGCCGCCGAGATCAAGCGTGCCGCTGGTATTGACGGTGGTGGCGCTCGCCGCGCTGAACGCGCTCGCCGCGCCGCCCAGCAGCGTGCCGTGATTGATGGTGGTCGCCCCGGTATAGCTCGATGGGCCCGAGAGTGTGAGGGTGCCCGCTCCAATCTTCGTCAAGCTGCCGGTGCCGGATATGGCGCCGCCGAGCGTCGCATTGTTGCCGTCGGTATCGAAGGCGCCGCCGCCGGCGTTCAGCGTCACGGTGCGATTCGTCGTAAAGCCCGAGAGGAATTGCAGCGTGCCGCCGCCGAAGCTGAGCCCGCCGGAAGCGGCGCCGAGATTGTTGTCGGCGGAAACCGCGAGCGTGCCGGCATCGGTGACCGTCCCGCCCGAATAGGTGTTGGCGCCCGACAGCGTCAACGTGCCGAGCCCGATCTTGGTGAGCCCGCCGGTCCCCGAAATGCCGCCAGAAAACGCCGTGCTGGTGTTGTCGTTGCCGGTGGTCAGCGTCGCCGAGCCGAGCATCACATTGCCGGCGCCGGCGAGCGAGCCGATGGCCTGGTTGAAGCTGTTGAGGTCGAGGATCGCGCCGCTCGACACGGTATAGGCGCTGTTGGGCGAAAAAGCGCTCGTGGCGCCGGCCTGCAGCGTGCCGGCGTTCACCGCGGTTGGACCGCTATAGGTGCCCGCGCCGGAGAGCGTCAGCGTGCCGAGCCCGATCTTGGTGAGCCCGCCTGTTCCGCTGATCGCGCCCGAGAGCGTCGCATTGTTGCCGTCGGTATCTAAGGCGCCGCCGCCGGCGTTCAGCGTCACGGTGCGATTCGTCGTAAAGCCCGAGAGGAATTGCAGGGTGCCGCCGCCGAAGCTGAGCCCGCCGGAAGCGGCGCCGAGATTATTGTCCGCGGAGACCGCCAGCGTGCCCTGGTTGACCGTCCATGGTGTCACGGCCGTCGTCGTGCCGGTCAGGGTCCAGGTGCTGGTTCCGGTTTTCAGGTAAATGCCAAAGCCCTGGTACTGTGCAGAGTTGCCGATCTGCGACACGGCGAAACTCGCATTCGTGGCGCCGCCGAGTGCGAACGTGTCAGCCGTGCTGAATGCCACCACATTGCCGGTTATCGTCGAGCCGGCCTGAATCTGCAGCGTATTGCTGCCGCCTGTGAAAGTGATGGCATTGCCGTTGGCGCCGGCGGTGCCAGTGCTGTTTCCCGTGCCGCCTGCGCCGCCCGTGCCCGCGGTGATCGTACCGGCATTAATGATCGTGAGGTTGGCGCCGGAGATAGCGTCACCACCGCGACCACCGCTACCGCCCTGTTGTAGAGACGTGGCCCCGCCTAGTCCTCCGGCCCCGCCGCTAATCGTGCCGGTGTTTGTGATGGTCAAGTCCGCACCCGCAACGCCGGCGCCACCAGCGCCACCGGAGCCTGGCGATCCTCCTGCACCGGCCCCATCAGAGGGTCCCCCAGTGCCCCCGCCCCCGCCGGTGATGATATTGGAATTGTTCAGCACGCCTCCGGTTGCAAAATAAGCGCCCACGCCGCCATCGCCGCCGTTGCCGCCGCTGCCAAACCCGCTACCGCCGCCACCGCCACCCTGGCCCGCCGAGATCGTACTTGAATTGGTTAGGCTGCCGGACCCGGTGACAATGGCGCCATAGCCGCCGGCACCTCCACCGCCGCCGCCGCCGCCCGCTCCACCACCAAGGCCGCCGGTGCTGCCGCCGGTGCCCCCTACCGTCCCGGCAATTGGCGTTGCGTTTGTGTTGCTCGATGAAGAGAAGATTGCGCCGTTGTCGCCTCCGGCCCCTCCGCCTCCACCGCCCTCTCCACCCGTAAAGCCTGTCCCACCAGTGCCCCCAGCACCACCTCCCGCGCCTCCACCACCACCGCCGCCGCCGTAGTTTCCCGAAGTGCCGTTGTTTCCAGAGTTACCAGTGTAGCCAGAACCGCCAGTCCCACCGGTTCCGGTGGCACCACAGCAAGTGGAGCCTGTGCCGCCTATTCCCCCGCTCTGTGCGAGCGCCGGCAACGCGGAAATGATCGGCAGTACCGCAAGGATTGAAGCGGCGAGCAAGAATTCGGCCCGTTGCCGCCGCGGACGACACGGGGGACAGCGTCTGCCACCCACGCGCCCGTCTGCCAGCACGGCCAACGCCATCATCAGCGAGACGGACCATGCAGCTCTAACCAGCGCCGCACCTGCGCGCGCCGCGCTCGCTACCATCGTAGCGAACAAAAAGGCGATATATCGCGTACCGGAAACTCTGCACCGGTTAGAACGTGACGCTATCAGCAAATGATGCCCTCAGAACCTGAGGCCATTGCCCCAACACCCCAAACCAATTCGTTAGTAAATCAATAACGGAGCGCTTACTCCAGTGGGCCAGCAAGATGTCATTTGTTTAACCAGCTCTCGTGATGGCCCCAACCGGGAACGACGTAAGCCGTTGAGGCCACACAGCGATTCGATTTCCAGTTACTCCGGGTGTAACCAGGTTTGGCCGTGGCCATTCAGCAACAGTGGGGCTAAATTCTATTTTCGCAACGTGGGATGCGCATTGCTCTCTCTTTTAACTCCTGCCCACCAGGACAAAGCGGGATGACCGAAACCTTCAACTTCACGGATGAGGTTCGGTCGCAATCGACTCTGTCATCTCTCCGATCATGAGCTACAGCGCTTTTCAAGCAATGCCGATGCTCAACAAGCATTTTATTTTATGAGAGGAAGCGCCCCAGGTGATTGAACTGAGATGCTGTTGCTGCGTGCATGAGTCTCTTCCTGGCCATCACGTCACTTGCCGCGATGCAGCGATACTTCCGGAGTTGGACGATAAGCGGACATTGCGCAGACTGTCGCGAAGCGTGCGGCTGCAATTTCGTCACGCCTCGCTTTTCGGCGGCGGCCCGCGTAGCAGCTCCGGGGCAGCCTAGCGAAGTTGACCGCCATCCGCCGCGCTTCGTCCCTTGGTTAGCCGGTTGGTCGCCTTGGCGGCCTTTGATTTCTTGATCTGACGGCACGTACCTGCACCACGCCCACCCTCTCAGTTACCCCGCTTATCCAGCGCCGCCTGCCGCTGCAGCTCCGGCAGCTTGGCCAAGTTCGCCGCCATGCGGCGGGGTTAGCGGCGGCGAGGCATGGGTGACCCGGAAACGGGATAGGGACGCCGTTTCGCTGACTATGATATCGTCAGCCCATGAACAGTATGCGTCGGCGCCAAATATTAGCCGTTGGCGTGATCGCCACGCTCAGCGTGAATTTTGGCTGCGTGACGAGTAAGCCCGAAATGGCTTGGGTAAGGACCGATGGCCAAAGAATCGTGGACGACCCGGCGCTGCTGCAGCAAGGCAAGACCGACATAGCCTTTTGCCATGCCAATCTTGATGCCGGTGCAGCGGACGAAGCGGCGCGCCAGTGCATGGCTCAGAAGGGATATGCTCTCGTGCGGAAAGATCGGGCCGAGGAGGCGCGAGCAGCGTACGCCGCCGCTACGGTTCAACGCGGGCCGATACCGTCTGCCAGGTAACTATCGATCCATGTCTTACTAATTGGCCGGCCGATCTCCGCGAGGCGCGACGGCTGGCGGCGAACTTCGCCAAGCTGCCGGAGCTGCTGCGCCGAGGCGAGTAACGCCGACTACGGCGTAGCCCGTCTGCTTCGCTGCTTCCTTGGGAGACCACAGTGCCATGCTCAAGATTGATGACGTGATGCAGAAGTTCTGCGACGTCGGCGCGCAATCGGTGCGCCGCTATATCCAGGTCGCCGGCATGGACCCATGGACCATGCCAGAGTACTTCAGTAGGTCGGATCGACCTGGAGTCGCAACGCCGACGGGGTAGCTAACGCATTTCATCTTCGCAGAACGAGATAGCCGCGCTGATCATAAGGAAATCCAGTCAGTTCGGTGTTCCCATTTTCGTCGTACATGAGATATGCCCTCACCTCAGAGATAAGGGCGTTGCGCATCACATACCATTCGCTTCCACGCATCATGAGCGGCGTTTGCGTTCCCCTCGGGGTCCAGATGCAGCTCCATTCGCTCACCACTTCGTCGCCTTGACCGATGATGTGGTCTATAGACCAAACAGGGCTAAGCACGGCCTTGTACTTACGCCAATATTTCGCAAGATGTTCAGCACCCCTGATTGGAGGCAGGCGGGGCGGAAGAAAATAGTGAGTAACGTCCTCTGCGAGGGTACTTAGCAAGACATCAAGGTGACCGGAGTTGCAACCATCAAAGTACCGGCGCACGACCTAAATGTTCGTCGTCTCAGTGGTATTCACGAGAGTTTGCTCCTCTAGCTAGTTCTTCGCGATATAACGACCGGCTTAGGTACCTCAGTCGATGTCCAAGCCGAAAGCTTTGGCGCGCTCGACCAACCGGCTTCCGCGGCACGGTGGTTTGTCCCGAAGAGGGGCGATGTGGCCGAACGAACGGCAAAACGTAGCGGATAGCGCCAGCTCTCGTGCGTAGGAGGGTATGATGGCCACAAACAAGAATTTCCCGTGGGCGATGCTCGCCCATAGCCTCTTCCAGGAGCAACAATGGGTATGATCAGGCTGCTTGCGGCTCCGATCCGCAGCATCGTGAGATTTCCGCTTTTTCAGCTCGCGGTCGTCGTCGCTATTATTCTGTTGTTGCAGGCCGCCGATGACAACTCGGCGTTCGGTCAAGTTTTCAATGGCCTGGACAGACTCGTCGATGCTAGCGTGAGGTTGTGTTCGGAGCTTTTCAACGTGAAGTCCTTCACCAGATCGGGGCTCACGGCAGGCTTGATGATTGGGTATGTCTATCTCACCTGTTTGCTAATTCTGTTCCTCGTGCGTGTCACAATCAGAGCAATGGTTGATCTAATCGGGTCGACTAATGCCTTCGGCCTGCGAAACACCATTGCGCGGGAGCGGGGCATTGCGGCTTACCGCGCGTGGGTGCCATTCGAGAGAATCAGACCAGCCAACATTCCTCAGGAAAAATGGGAAGAGGCATTTGCATGGCCCGCCAATAATAAGCCGCCATACCCTCCGCTAGCGAAGCGGATGCTGCGCGGCGTGATGAGCTATGTGACCGTGGTTCTGGTCGCAGCGGTTCTGCTGCAGATCTTTACTCCTTTTCCGGTCCTGACCTGGCTTGGGAAACTGATAGAAATGTTGGGTGGTTGATTCAATCCCACTGACCTACGTGACGTTCACAGTGCGCAGACGCTCAAGACCGTGATGCAGTGACGGAGACGGTGGCACGCGGGGCATGAACTGTCCCAATACTGATAAGGAAATGCTAGTTTCCTTATCAGTTGTTATGGAACGATTTTCTTAGTTGACTGCTGTTGAGAGCTATCAGCCATTTTGCTATACAAAATAATGATCAACTTGATTACTCGGCATGGCTGGCAAGCAGGCGAAAATACTTTCGCTAAACGACGTCAACGACCTCCTGGTTTTTGCCAGCTGCACCCGGCACCCTCTCCGCAATCGGGTGATCGTGCTGCTTGCTGCCAAAGCGGGCCTGCGGGCCAGTGAGATCGCGAAGCTGACCTGGGACATGGTGCTCGATCCGACCGGCAACATCGGTTCAGTGATCGAGTTGCGCGATGCCGTGGCCAAGAATGGTAGCGGCCGATTGATTCCCGTTCACCCCGACCTTCGCCCGGTCCTCGCGTCCTATCGAAGTCTGTCGCCCGGCGATGGTTCAGTTATTCAATCAGAGCGCGGCGGCGCCATGACGCCACTCAGTATCGTGGTTTGGTTCAATCGCGCATTTCGCAACATCGGTCTCAACGGCTGCTCTTCGCATTCTGGTCGCCGCACCTTCATCACTCGGGCGGCCCGGCTGGTGCATAAGGCCGGTGGTTCGTTGCGGGACGTTCAATTGTTGGCCGGTCACCGGTCGATTCAAACCACCCAGCGGTACATCGACGGGGACACCGACGTCCAGCGCAAGCTCGTATCGCTGATCTGAATTTCTGATGGTCGCCCGCCGCACCGCAGGTCAGGTTCAGGTGCGGCCGACGGCAAACCAAATCGATTTCGACACTTCTGCCGTCGATCATGCCACTCGCCTGATTCACCAGGTCTGCTGCTTGGCGGGTTCGTTCGACCTGATCGAGCGGTTTGCCGATCAAGACTTATGTATCGCAATCGACCGGCGCGATACCGCGGCGTTGTATGATCGACTGATCTACAGTTTCAGCTTTCAAGGGATTTCGGACGAGGTCGCTGAAAATTACATGCACCGGCATGGTCGCCCGACTTGGGCCGCGATCCGCAAAAATCTCGCTCAACACCCAACGTGCCCTAAGCTGAAAACCTATTGGCATTTCTATGACTGCCGATACGAGAAAACGAATCGCACCTGTGCCGAACCTGACCACATCGGCACCTGCCCGGTGCCAAACCATCGCCGGAGAAACGGCCATCTCAATCAGCTTGCCTACAGCCTTTACCTGTTCATGCGCGAGGTTGCCGACGGTGATCTGGTCGGTTGGATCGATAATCTGTTGGACCGGGCGAACGACCCAGGGACTCCCGACCGGCTCGGGCAAGCCCAAAATGCCCTGATTGATCCATTGCGCAATGTTTACGGCGTATCTGACAAGGTGCTCACCATGGCATTGTCCGGCATTCTGATTGGTGCTGCTGCCGTTCGCCCCAGGTGGCTCGAAGTCGGCGTGGCGCTGATCGCGGTCGATACGTTGGTGCACAATTTTCTGCACCGAACCGGGATCTTGAACCGGTTCAACGCCGCCCATCCTTATGGCGCTGGCTGTTACCGGCCAGACGGCTGCGCTGACATCATCCGGGCGGTTGCCAGCCAGATCGATGCCCGGCAGTTCAACCGCGCCTTCCCGAAGGTGTTTCCGCGGTTCGTGCAGCACGCGATCTGGCGGTATTGCAGCCAGCAAGGCCTCGATATTTGCAACGGCAACCGGGTCGATGACCGGCAGCGGTGCCAAAACCGGTACTGTCGGCTGTACGGCATTTGCGACCGAATTCGTCTGAAATAAGCCAAGCAATTCAATAGCTTATCGGCGTTAGAGCAAGTATTTTCGCTCGTTTCTTGGCTTCTCTAGCGTATAATCAGCGTCGTTGCAGGCATCACGTCTGCGGCAAGACAGGCGAAACCTTAGGAGTTACTTCCAATGCCACTCCATAAACCTTCTGGCCCACCCGGGCCGCAGTACTCAGATCGCGTTATTCAACCGCAAAGGGGGCCGCTGGCCCCCTTCGGCTTTCTAGGAGACCGGTCATGACCAAAGAGGCGAATGGGACTGCCCCGGACCTGATCGTTTTGGGCCCGGACGACGACGGCAGACCGCGGGCCGCCCGGTTTCCGGCAGGCCAAGCCAATCTCGTGGCGAAAGCCGCCAAGGCCATGAACCTCACCGTCTGCAACGCCGACGGTGAGGCGCTGGCTGAGCTTGCGAAGAAGTTGCATCCGGGCCGGCTGTACGCGACCGGCCGTGCATTCGTGCCGCCGGTGAGCCGCAACCTGTACGGCAAGATTCTCGAGCAATTGAAACTCGCCGGTCAGCCGGTGCCCGAGATGCCTGACCAGACGGACACCGACCAGTCAGCCACGGAGGCGCCCGCGCCGGGGCTACCGGCCACCTGGGACGACATTGCCGTCGGTCACCTGGTGATCGCCCACGAAGGGGCAAAGGAAGGCTGGTGGGAGGCAATTGTGGTCGCTCGGGACGGCGACATGCTCACTTTGAAATGGCGTGACTATCAGCAGCCAAACGTCGTGCGACACGCCGGCTCGGTCGCGCTGTTGAAGCCAACCCCCGTCAACCCCTGAGCCCTGTCATCCCAGCTCGGGTCGTGGTCTGCGACCCGAGCCTTCCCCCTCCCCCAATTCCCTGATCGAGGCAAAACCATGAATCTCACCACCGACCACATTCGCGCGCTCAATGATGAGCTGCGCCGCAACCTGCCCCACGGCCATGCCGTCATGACCACCGGACTGGCCGCCTTAGGCGCCGAGGCTGTCGCCCGAATCATCCACGCAATCGCCGCGTATGACGATTTTTGCCATGCCAATGACCCGCATGAAGAACACGACTTTGGCTCGTTCGAAGCCGACGGCCAGGTGATCTTTTTCAAGATCGATTATTTCGACAAGAATCTCACGTATCACTCGCCCGACCCGTCCGATCCGTCGGTCACCGAGCGCGTCATCACCATCATGTTGGCTGAGGAGTACTAACCGAGGCTACAAACAAATAAGGCCCAATCCGAGAGCAGACACCGACGGAGATGTATCAATGAGCGGAGTCGGGGATCACTCCGGCGTCGGAGCGTGGTCCACCGCACCAGGCTAGCCATCATACTCCGTCGATGTTTCCGACGCTACGATACAGCGTCTTTGGCAGCCTTTACCGGCCGAGCCCCGGGTGCCGTCAGGTGGTGAAATCCGGGGCGTTCAGTGGCGCGACGGGTTGCGAGGGCATCCGCAAGAGCGTGAAATTCGAGCTGGCCGCCGCGCCATTCATCATCGAAATCAGTGGCGTGACGGCGCGTACTATCGCCATCGTAGTGACGCCGGAGTGAATGCGGAAATTTGGCGCGATGACTATTCTTAGCCTTTGGGGGATGCACGAGAGTGCACGATCTTTGTCTGCTTTTGGGGCAAGAGCAGACCTCAGAATTAGTGGTCTTCATGTCGGCTTTTGACCGTGGCTGTGTAAAAACGCGCTGTATGTGATTCACTCCGCAGTGTGATTCTACCGTTGCGGAGGAATCGGATGAGGCGCTTCGTTGAGGGGATTGATCGTGGGCAGGCGACGCTGTTTCCGGA
>Ga0208686_1001037_pt1 | contig 11750 bp, 12 predicted proteins | sample June2015DPH_6_50_FD_184694 | JGI IMG/M metagenome (GOLD analysis project Ga0208686, IMG submission 184694) | Peatland microbial communities from SPRUCE experiment site at the Marcell Experimental Forest, Minnesota, USA - June2015DPH_6_40... | ecosystem: Environmental > Terrestrial > Soil >... | reverse complement strand
GGCTGTAGTTGTCGTCGCGGGTGACAAAGTTGATCTTGCGGCCGTTGACGCCACCCTGGTCGTTGATCATGGCGAAGTAGGCGGCTTCCGCCTTACCGACGGAGCTTAAGGCTGAAGCCGGGCCGCTATAAGGCATCGTGTTGCCGATCTTGATCTCGGTATCGCTGACGCCGGGTCCATATTGGCCCGCGGCAAAAGCCAGTCCGCTTGCAAGAACGAGGCTGGCCGCTGCCAGGCCCCTCACGATAGTCTGTTTCATTGGCATGACATCCTCCCTTTGCACTCTTCGCCACTTCCTCCGAATACCGCTCGAAGCAGTTGAATGCCGCATCGACTAGACGAGCCAAGATACGACTGGCCGGTCGCCGCCACCAGCCCTCGTTTCATTGGGTTCGTGCAAATGAAAAAGTGAAAGTTTGACTCGGTTGTTCCACTCGGGTCGTTGGGCCCGGCGTCACGAGTAAAGATGTTTACACGCCCTCACTCGCCAGTCGGCGCTACTGACTGAACTGGTCTGCTGTACTGATCCATGACGATTCCAGGACCATATGCGTCTGGAATGACGTTGCTGTTGGGGTTTGCGGGACCGTTTACAAGTAACGGCTGCCAACTGAATAACCGGCCAGTAGCGTCGCTATTGATACCGGGGCCAGATGCAACGGATTGGTGGGGCTCCAGAAGCCCGCGCCGCGCCATTCGCTGCACACCCTCGTGACCTCTTTTAAAGAATTTGTAGCCGGCGCATCATCGCGCGCTTGCGGACGCGCCAGTTTTGTTTCTGCCGCCGGATGGCAACAAGATGAAGACCTTATTTAATCTGAAAAGCACGCGCACGAAATTCTATAGCTGCCGTCGCGTCCCAGTGCATCCTAAAACTCAGCGAGATAGGAAAGGTGCGCGACGGGAACGGCCGAATTTGGGTCTTGCCCAACTGATGCGAGCCACGAAGGCACCGGCCGAATTCATATATTAGCGGTCATCATGCCCGCCGCACGCCACCGCACCCGCGTCCTTCCCGAAAATCATATCCGCGCGTAGCGATGATGCAATCCGGACAAGATCGGTGTGGTGACGATGGTTCCAGATCGTTGGACGGCTCGTCGTAGCGGCGCGTCCTTGCCCAACCCCAAGTGCGTGCGCGTCTCGTTGTAATAACGGGAGTATAGTGTCAGAACCCGTCGCAAATGCCGCTCGCCGAAGATCAGGACATGATCCAAACAGTCACGCCGAACTGTCCCAATCAGGCGCTCAGCATAGGGATTCTGCCAGGGCGACCTCGGGGATATCGGGCGGTCGCGAATTCCCATCGCCCGGACTCGCCTTGTGAAGGCTTGCCCGTAAGCGCCATCATTGTCGCGCACCAAATAGGTCGGTGCCGTGTCCCACGGGAATGCCTCCACGATCTGTTGCGCCAGCCACTCCGCCGTCGGGTACCGGGTCACCGCGAACCAAAGCCGAGCGGGTGCGCGAGGGCCTGAGCAAGGCGCCACCGCTCGGCCGGCTCGGCGAAGCGCGCGAAGTCGCCGCGCCCTCGTTAGGCTTCCGGATGAGCATGATTGGGGCATCCACGCATGAAACGCAATTGACTGTGCGAGCGGGCAGGTCGCCCACGCCCAAACCTCGCTCTGCGGGCGTAGTAAACCTGCGCCCTACGATTTGGGCGCTGTGCGCGTCGCGACGTTTGCTTTGCTCACCGTGACGAGGCTGTCCGCATTCCGGTCTTGCGGCGTTGTTATTGCCAGATTTTCCGGCCACGCCGTCACCTTGCGAAGGTCACCGACGGTCTTTGCCGATACCCCGATCCCTGCGTCAACTTTCACCCGCATCCCGGAGCCAATCCAATCGCGTTCACTATCTCGAAGCAACACCTTACACACTCGAAGATCATCGATATTCTCAAAGAGGCTTACGAACTGGCCTAGGATCGTAGAGTTATTTTCGCGCTGTGCTCTGTTTCGAGTAGCCAGGCCGCGCCGAGGTGCGCAATCAGTACATTGGGCGAGCAAATGAAGACCCAGGCTTTGGAAAAGACCATGAAGATCCCGACGATCATGCGAGCCGTGACCATTCTGGTTTTGCTATGCGCCGGAATATCCGTTCTATCAGAGAGCGTCTGTGCCCAAGTAATGGACTTCAGCCAGATCGACGCTTTCGAATCCATGGGCACAGGAACAGTGCATGGTGCCTCACCCCCGAAGACAATTATCGATGATGACGAACGGCACACCATATTCATCACGGTCTTGGAATCAAATACCGATGTCAAGGTTTATTGGAAATCGCTAGATGGCAACCCTCAAACAACTATTCTGCATGGACCAGGCGTCCATGCATTTCAAACTGCCGGAGAACTCAAGCTTGAAGCCCTCGGCACCGAAAATCAGAGTGTCAAATATGGGTATTTGTTGCTCCGTCTTAGAAAATAACAGAGTTCTCCGATAGATTGATCATCATGTGAAAGAACATGTGCGGCAGAGTCATTCAGAGCAGCGGGCCTATTCGGTACGCCATCGTCGAGGGCATGGACGTGCGCGACAGTCGGGTGCACAATTATCCGCCCCGATGGAACGCCGCACCCAGCCAGGACCTGCTGGTAATCCGGCGCAATCATCAGACCGGCGAGGTATCGCTCGATCCCTTGCGCTGGGGTCTAATCCCTTATTGGTGCGAAGATCCGAAAGGCGGACGCAAACCGATCAACGCCAAATGCGAGACCGTCCACAACCTACTGACCTTCCGTGATGCTTATCGGCGAAGGCGCTGCATTATTCCAGTGGACGGCTTCTTCGAGTGGAAAGCGATTAAAGGGAAAAAGGCCAAGCAGCCCTACGCCATCGCCATGAAGGACGGCAGCCCCTTCGGCCTTGGTGGAATCTGGGAAAACTGGAAGGACCCGGCATCGGGTGAGTGGGTCCGCACGTTTGCCATCATCACGACGGATGCCAACGAACTGTGCGCTCGAACGGATCCAGGCGCAGGTTAGTGATGTAAGGCACGTCCGGGTGGGTCTTTTCACCCAGCCAGCCGGCGGGCTGGTCGATGAAGCGATACTTATAGTCGTCAATGCGCACCGCGCCGACCGTGCTTTCACCGAGGTAGAAAATTTCGTGCCGCGCGGACGGTCCTTTGCCAGTGATGGCGGCCATCTGGTTGTAGCCATCCAGATGGTTCTTGTAAGTCCGGTCGCCGATCTTCTTACCCTTCAACAATTCTTCGGTAATGTTCGGATTACCGGCCGCGGCCACGAAGGTCGGCAGCCAGTCCAGACCAGAGAAGATGCCGTTCTGCACCGAATCCGCCGGGACATGGCCAGGCCAGCGAAGGATCGCGGGCACGCGGAAACCGCCCTCCAGGACTGTTCCCTTCGACTGTGCGAACGGCGTCTGACCGCCGTCGGGCCAGGTAAAGACTTCGGTGCCATTGTCGGTGGTGAAGAGGACGATAGTGTTGTCGTCCACGCCCATGTCCTTGATCTTCTTCATCACCAAACCGACGTCGTCATCGAGCTGGGCCATGCCGGCTTCCTCCTCCGACCAGCCATTCTCCGAGTTGCGGCCGACAACCCGGACGTCAGGGCTGGAAAAGCCGAGACGGCAAGAGGACGTACATCGCGGAAATCCTCGTGGGTTCCCTGTTTTTTTCCCGAAAACAGGGAGATTTCCAAGAAAAACAGGGAGGCGATTGAGCACGAACGGGCAATTCACTGAGAGGGATTAGGGACTTAGATGATTTCTCCAAAAGCAAATAACAGAGAAAAAACAGGGAGGAAACAGGGGCATCCGCTGTTCTTGCTCTTCGCCCTACCTTCGGATCATCTTTGTGAATCCGGTTGGCGCAGACGGGGCCGGCTGCTGGGCTCGACATCATCGAGGAGCGCGAGCGAGGGCGCCCTTCCGTAGGCGTCTTAACGAGCGAGCGGCTGGCGGTCGGCGAGTGAGCGGATCGTGCTTCCGCTCTGAGCAGCCGGAGGCGCCGGCCTTTTGGGTGCCCCGCAGCGGCGGCGGGGGAAACCCGCCGGTCATTCACATGGTCGCCCTGCGGTCGAATCTCGCCCTCTGGCTCCACATAAACCGACCCCAGGCCAGTCCCTGGGTCAAGGCATCGACTTGGTCGTCGTGGCGGCCGGGGAAGGCCAGAAGTTCGGCCATGAAATCCTCAAGCCACGGTGCCCTCTTCGGAAGCCGCACCGAACCACCCGTGAACAGATCGCACTGGGCAATCACGCGAGCAAGCTTGTCGGTGTCCGGTGCATACTTGGTCACGTTGATCGAACTCTCCTCAAGGCTTTGGATAAGGCCCTTGCTGATGGGCGAGTCCTCGATCAGGAGCGTCCCCGCCCCGTAGCGTCTTTTGACCTCCAAAATCTTGCGCCTGAGGTCGTCAAAACGCAGCCGCTCGCGAATGACTTCAAGAACGAAGAACACTTCCCTTCGGCGCAACAACACGACGCAGGCCGAATAGTCGCCCTTCTCTTGCTCGCTGAACGCGATGTCCAAACTCATAATGAGATGATCGCCGGGGGCGTGGGTGGGAACATAATCGTAGGAAGTGAGCCATTTCCGTTTGATGATCGTGCCACCCGGCGGGATCGGGCTCTGTTGATACTGCGCGGAAAAGGCGATCGGCCCCATTTCGCGCTTGAGTTCGCGGAGCACCGATTCCGGTTCATGCGACGGGTGCAAGAGCTCGCCTTGCTGCCGCACATAGCTGCGGCCGGCGCCGAGCTCATAGGCTTTGGTCTGCGTGGCAATGGCGGGAAGGTTCAAGATTTCAAATCCACCTTGCTCCTCCAGGTAACCGGCGAGATCGTCCTGATGCACACGCTGCATGACGAGAAGAATGCGTGCGACCTGCTTGTCGTCCGGGCGGCTCAGCAGCGTGGAACGATACCACTCAATGGTCCGCCTCCTGACCGCTTCGGAGTGCGCATCCTCCTGCTTTAGCGGATCGTCGATGATCACCAGGTTGCCGCCCAGCCCGGTCAAGGTGCCCTCGATCGAGGTGGTGTAGCGCTTGCCGCGCATCGTGGTCACGATCTCCCGGTCGGTGTCACGGGCCAGTCGCATGGCCGGGAAGGTGGCCTGATAGATGGGATCATGCACCAGCCGGCGGAAATCGTTGGCATGCGTGCGCGCGAGCTGGTCCGAATACGAGACCGTGACGACGCGTTCCGATGGGTTATGGCCGAGAAACCAGGCCGGTAGCGCAACCGAGGCGAACAGCGATTTCAGGTTGCGTGGCGGCATGGTGACGATCAGCCGCCTGACCTCACCGGAGGCAACCTGAGACAGTTTGTGCGCCAGGACCTCGAGGTGCCAGTTGGGTTTGAACAGCGTATTCGGCCGCACCACGCCGAATGCAAATTCGGTGAACGCCATGAAATCGAGCGCCAGCGTCGCGCGCAGCACAAGGCCCGGCGGATGGTCGTCCGGAGTATGCAAGAGTGTCGTCATGGCTTCTTCTCCTTCGCGTTCTGCCGCCTCAAGTCGGTTTCCCGGTCGTCAGTGAGAAGCCACCGGGAGGCGGACGACCAGCACCGTACGACGCTTGATTGAGCTTTTGCGCAGGCTGGGTCTGTTTCACTTCCTGTTCGGCTTTCTCCTTTGGCGTCTCTTTCGCGCCGGGTTGGCGCAGCGGCTGCGATGATTCCGGCTGCTCAGTCTCATCAGGCTCATCACCAAAAAGCTCCGCCGGCGCCAGCACGGGCTTGGCCGCGGCAACGTTTGCCGCGCCGGTTCGGCGTGCGAAATACGCATCGAGGATAGCTTGGTAGTTTGGCGTGAGCGCCTGCTCAAGGGTTTGTTTGTATTTGGCTAAGAAATCGATGCCCAGCTTGTCGGCGTATTCTATGAGGTCCCGGCGCGCATACCTCTCACCTTTGGCGAATTGGTTGAGGAGCTGCTCGAGGCCGATTTCGACCCTGGTCATCAGAACCATCTTATCGCCGCGGGGAACCGAGACCTTCTTGTTGATGGCCTGCTCGAATGCCTTCCTGACGTCCGGAAGCATCGACTGTTCCTTGCGCGGCCGGCCACGGGGATTGGGCGATGGACCGCCTTTCTGCCACCGCTTGTCCGCGGGCGGACGACCCCGGCCGACCTTGTAATCTTCGGCTGGCTTGCTCTGCGATCCGTTGGCCTGAGATTCCAGCGGCGCGCCGTGTGTGGGATCGGATTTTTCGGACATGTCAGTGACCCCCTGAGCGCTTGGCGGTGGACACGCTCTGCCCGAGAAGGCGCACGGCTTCCACCTCCGCAAAGGTCTGGTCCGACCCTGCAAGCCGTGCCGCCTTGCCGGTGTATTGCTGCCATCGCCGGATGATGACGTCGCAATAGAGCGGATCGCGCTCGATGGCCCGACCAAGCCGCCCAGTCTTCTCGGCGGCGATGATCGTCGTGCCCGTGCCGGCAAACGGATCGAGGACGATGGCACCACGCCCGGTGACGTCCCGAATCGCATCGGCAACGAGCGCCGTCGGCTTTGCTAGGGGATGCGAGGCAAGATCCGTGCGCGCCGGCAAACTGCCGACCGCCGCATAGTCCCAGATGTTGGTCCGGCGGCGGCCATGCTGACCCGGTTCGCGGGTATTGGTCTGTACCGGGTCGCCGTTCTTGAACACCAGCACCAGCTGGTGGCGGCAGCGGTAGAAGCTGCCCTTCGCTGCGCCCGCCGCGCCGCCTTTGGCCCATACGACGATGTCTGTATGCGCAAGCCCCACTTCACGGCTCGCCGTGATCAGCTCGTAGAGGTGGCGCCAATCCATGAACACGACCAGGATGGCACCGTCCTTGGTGTTTTCCTTGGTGCGCTGCAGGAAAGCCGTGAGAAAGGCGATGAATTGGTCCTCTGACATTTCGGCTGATGCCGTCGCGATGTTCCCGTCGCCGACGCGATCGAGGGCGACGCATCCCTCGACGGCAACATTGAAACGCGGATCGGTGAGGACGAGATCCGCTTGCTTTGCCTCGAGCAAAAGTTGGTAGCTGGTCAGGTTACGGGCATCTCCACACAGCAGGCGGTGCGGCCCAAGGACCCACAGATCGCCGGCCCTTGACACGGCCGGGCCCGACAGGCTGTTCGCCGGAAGTTCGTCCTCGCGACCGGGCTTCTCTGCCTTCTTCTCGACGGCCTTGTCCAGCATGAGGTCGATCTCGCCGAGTGAAAACCCGGTCAATTCGATGTCATCAAATTGCAGTTCGAGCAGCCCTTGCAGTTCGGTCGCCAGCAAGTCGCGGTCCCACCCCGCCAGTTCAGCCAACCGATTATCAGCTATGACGTAGGCGCGCCGATCGGCCGGGGAGAGCTTGGACAAGCGAACCGTCGGAATCTCGCGCAAGCCGAGCATCTTTGCGGCTTCGACCCGGCCATGACCCGCCACGATCTCGAAGTCGTCGGAGATGAGGACGGGATTGACGAATCCAAACCGCTCGATCGATCTCACAATCTGTTTCAGCTGCTTCTTGGAATGGGTGCGGGCGTTGGTCGGGGAGGGATGCAGACGCCCGGGCGGAAGGTATGTGATCTGAAGAGCAGATGCAGACTTGGACGGCGCTGTTGCGCCGCCGGCTCTCGTAATTCCACTAACGTTCTGAAGATCCGCGCGCCTGACCATGGTCGTCTCCTCGGTTTGGGCTTTGCGAACCCCAACCAGGCCCCATGGTCCGGTACAGGCGTCCTGTTGCGGCGAGGGGATTGCCTGAGCACGATCCATGGCGGCTCAAAGGAACGATTGGTCAACCGCAATGGCCAACATCTAATGAAAGACAATCGCTCTTGCAAGTGACAAATGATTTTTGTTGTTTGAATCGCGGTTGTTAACGACGTCATATTGTTCCTCGCGTTCTGACGACTCGCGCGCCAGCGGCAGCTGCGCCATTCGTTTCTCGGCATTTTGCTAAAAAGAAAATATCGTGCGTCGTGCATTTCGCTAAAAAGAAAAAATGGTGGCGTCGGTTGTCGTTTGCCTCGGAGTGAATTCGCTAAAAAGAAATCGACGAGCTGACAAGTGCAGCGCCGACAGGTGCGGCGTGCGGACAGCGAGTCGCTCCGCTTGGGGCAGGGGGTGGGTCAAATGCGGGGCACCCAAAGGGCCGGCCCCCGTCCGGCTGCTCAGATGATCCGCTACGCTCACTGACCAGCCGCTCGCTCGCTAAGGCGCTGCGCGGAAACGCGCCCCGTGGGCTTGCTCCACCCATGTTGAGCCGGGGAATGCTGCCGCGGAACATCGGATGCCGGCTTGGCGCCCCTTTGGCATTCACCGTTGAGGCCATGGTGGGGATCAATTGGCTTCATGTCGCCGACAGCAAAGCGGCCCTGTCTGCGCCACCGAATTCCAAAAATGATCCGAAGCGGGCAAGAGCGGGAACAGCGGACGCTTCCTGTTTTCCTCCCTGTTTCTTCTCTGTTATTTGCTTTTGCAGAAATTAGCTAAGTCCCTAATTTCTCTCAGTGATTGCCCGTTCGGGCTTTATCGCCCCCCCTGTTTTTATTGAAAATATCCCTGTTTCCTGTTTCCCTTTGTTTTTTCAAGCAGTTTCCAACGCGGAAAAACCCCATGAGCGACGTCGGTCAGCAAAGCGACCCGCGATCGGGCCAACGCATCCAGCGCATCGTGCTGGCGCCATCCGCGCATCGCGCCAACGTTTGACGTTGCGGCAGACCTGCCGCAGCACAGCCATCAGGCTCTCGATTGCGTTTGCAGCCGAGCGAGCGTCGCAGCTGGTCAGGCAGGCCCAGGCGGATCCGATTGCGACCGTTAGCCATCAAAACGTGATCCGGCGCTAAGGGCCATGTGTGGACGGCTCCGAGTTGGCAAGGGTTTTCTTCACGGGTGCAGGATTGGTCGGTGCGGCCATGTGTTCGGCCTTTGAGCGCGGTTCACGTGACCGCTGGCCATAATGCCCTCCGCGGATCAGGTCCCGGTCAAAAGGACGCATTCGACAATGCTATGGCCCATGTGGGTTGTCCTGATCGCCGGATCGACCGGGTCTGCATTACGTGCTGTTCGCCCTCCCAACCGTCACATCACGCCGGATACCCGGTGCGTGATCTCGTTCAAGCCGCCAGCGCGGCTGGTTCCTTGTAGCGTTCACCCTTGGCCATCATCGCCCACGCCATTCTGGCGATCTTGTTGGCAAGCGCGATGGCCGCGACCTTGGTGGGTCGCCGCACCAGCAACGCGGTGAGCCAAGGCCGGTGCTTGGTGCCATGGATTTTGGCATAGCGGATCACGGCGAGTGCGCCGGTCGTGAACAGGCTGCGCAAATAGCGATCGCCTCGTTTGCTGATACTGCCGAGCCTGTCCTTACCTGCACTCGAGTTCTGCCTTGGGACGAGACCGATCCACGCCGAGAAGTCTCGCCCCGACCGGAAAGCCCGCGGATCACCAACGCTGGCAATCAGAGCGGTGGCCAGTACCGGACCGACGCCGGGTATATCGTCCAGTCGCCGGCTTGCCTCGCTGGACCGGTGCCAGGCCCTGATCATACGGTCGAACTCCAGGATCTGAGCCTTCAGTGTCTGCAGCTGCGCGCCGAGAGCGGCAACACAGGCACGGGCCACTTCGGGCAACCGTTTGTCACTTGCATCAGCGACGACGCCGAGTAGTTGTTCGACACCATGGCGCCCAACCGGCGCGACGATGCCGAACTCGGCCAGATGGGCGCGGATCGCATTGATCACTGAAGTCTGCTGGCGGATGAACAAATGACGGGTCCGATGCAGCGTCAAGCAACTCTGCTGCTCTGGCGTCTTGGTCGCAACGAACCGCATGTTGACCCTGGTGACCGCTTCGCATATCGCCTCGGCATCAATGGCATCATTCTTGTGCCGCTTCACATAGGGCTTCACGTAGGCCGGCGGCATCAGGCGCACAGTGTGGCCAAGCGCCTGGAGCTCGCGCGACCAATGATGCGACGAGCCGCAGGCCTCGATACCGACCAGGCACCGCGGCAGCTTCTGGAAGAATGCCATGACGTAGCGCCGCTTCAACTGGCGTCGAATGACCACATGGCCACCAGCATCAACGCCGTGGACCTGAAATACCGATTTGGCAATGTCGAGACCGATTGTCGTGACCGTTTGCATGGTAGATCCTCCGAATCGTGGGAGCCTCAACAGCGCCCACATCTTTGGCACTCTCGTGCCGGGTGGAGGAGCCGTCCACAGCATCAATAGGCGACATCAAAGCCTAATCGAAGGTATGGCCAATGCGACGGAACCGAGCGGCCGTATGGTGGCGTCAATGCGCGAACCGTGCCGGATGAATGAAGGAGGGTTGAGTGAACCGCAGATGATATATTCATCAGCTCGAAGCCGCTCGCCGAACCGGGCCAGCGCCCGGTTCACGAAAAACACAATCTCCCCTGGATCGCCGACGACGAGTTGGGGATTTAGGCCTGCGACAACGTCACCGTCGCGCCTGAGCTCAACCTCTAGCTGAGCGGAGGTAAACCCGGCGGGGAGCGGCTGCCATGCACCAAATCTGACGCCGGCATGATAGATGTTTTTCTGAGCCAGGAGGTCGAGGTCGTGCAGCGGCCCATCAATTGACAGCACTTCAAGTGCAGGAGCGATTGCATCGATTGCATTTTGACATTGCATGAGCCCGGCATCCGTCGAAACTTCTTTCCGAAGCCGGAGGGCCATTTCGGCCTCTACCAAAAGAACTCCGCCGGCTGGAAGCGCTATCGTCTCCGATGGGAAGACTCGAGCAGCAGTCAGAAAGCCAAGCAGCGGGCCGGAAAGGCCCAACCTTGCCTGGGTCGACGGATCATTTATCGCAATTTTCCAGCCCACGGGCGGATCACCGTTCATGGAAGCCGCCGCGCGGGTCTCTAGCATGAGTTCCAACGCGCGCCGAATGCGCGGATCTTCGAAATCAGGATCGAGATTCTGCGCCATGGTCAGCTCAACCCCTCCTGTGATCGGTATCGAATGTCAGCCTAGCCTAGCCTCTCGTCGTCGAGATTCCGTCGATGCGGGCTCAGCCGAAGGCGAGCCGTGGCTCTGTTTGTGCTTGAGCCGTGCGGACTCACAATTGTAACATTAGAATGCTTACCACACTGAGGAGATGCCACATGAAGAAATTCCTTGTCTTATACCTTGCACCGGCGTCGGTACTCGAAGAGTGGTCCAAGACCGATCCCGATGAGAGGAAGACGGCCGAAGAGAAGATGAGAGGCGACTGGAATAAATGGACGAGCGATCATGCGAAAATGATCACTGACACGGGGGCTGGCGGCAAGACTAAACGTGTTTCATCAAGCGGAACGTCTGACACCAAGAATGATATTATGTTGTACTCTTTCATAGAAGCGGAGTCGCATGAAGCGGCCGCGAAGTCTTTCGAAAGCCACCCACATCTGCAAATTCCGCAATCATCCATAGAAGTCATGGAGATTAGGGCGATTACCGGAATGTAGCGGAGAAAATATAGCCTCTTTGAGCAAATCCGACTGAGCTTGTGCCGGAGCGCCGTGTCATTGCCTCCCCCAGGCTTTGGACATGGCAGCCTAGTCTAGTCGGTCAGACCAGCAACGCACTCATGTGCATTTAAGGGATAGTACCACGCCCGCATCATCCGGTCTGTGACGTATTTGCAGATGACGGCCAAAATGCCGGTCTTGCGAGTGGTTTGGAATGTCTGTTTGGGGTCTTGGTCGTGTAAAAACACGTGCGGGCTAGGGTATCAGTGCTCATCGAGCTAGCGAAGTCGGCCCCTACTCGGTTCTGACTATGCCGTGATTGCG
>Ga0208686_1001036_pt1 | contig 11760 bp, 15 predicted proteins | sample June2015DPH_6_50_FD_184694 | JGI IMG/M metagenome (GOLD analysis project Ga0208686, IMG submission 184694) | Peatland microbial communities from SPRUCE experiment site at the Marcell Experimental Forest, Minnesota, USA - June2015DPH_6_40... | ecosystem: Environmental > Terrestrial > Soil >... | reverse complement strand
ACACGCATTCCGAAGGCTTCAGCTATTTCGTCACCTCCATAGCTGCTCCGGCTGCTTCCGGCTGGAGCGTTCGCCGGGTGGGATTTGCACCCACTGGAAAGCGCCGCCTTGTCACGGCGCACACCCTTAGCGGACTCTCCAGGCCGTCAATTGACGCATTGCGAAAGGCTTATTCGCGGAAACCTTCGACCCGAACAAACCGAACCGGCGCGCTGACACCACGCAACGTCGCCGATTCTTCGAGTAGCGTCCGACCCGCCAGTGCAGCTCCCGCAGCGGCATCGTTCGCCACGGCTTCCGACACGATCACCTCGCCGCCGCCACACTGATGTTCGAGCCGCGCCGCAATATTCACGGTCTCGCCGAAGTAATCGAGCACGTCGCCCGTGGTCACCGCTATGCACGATCCGGCATGAAGTCCGAGCTTCAGCACGATGGGCGTCGCACTCTTGCCTCCGCCACGGGCGGAATTGAAGCTTGCTACATCGTCCTGGATCGCGAGAGCTGCACAAACTGCGTCATCGGGGCGGGAGAAGGCGGCCATCACGGCGTCGCCCACGGTCTTGACGACGAAGCCATGATTGCGCTGGACCCGGTCTGACAGGAAAGCGAAATGGTCGCGCACGAGGTTATAGGCGGTGGCGTCGCCCAACGCACCGTAGAGCTCGGTCGAGCCCTTCAGATCGGTGAACATGATGGCGATCCAGCCGATCTCGGCGTTGTCGCCGGGACGCAGCAACTGCTCCGGACAGAGCCGACGGAAGGCGGGCATGGCAATCACGCGCTCGCCGGTCAGCGCGTCTTGGGCCCAGTTGCGATCCTCGACGACGAACACGAGCGGCCGGTCGCTCTCGTTGCGGATCGCGAGCTCATCCCTGCCGCTTGCCCCTTCAAGCAGAATGTCGGAGCCGCGCGCCACAAGCGTCGGGACGACGCCGTCGGCGCCGATGTCCCCATCAGCTTCGGCGCCCGCCTCGACGGTGCGAAAACGGTATGGGCCCGGAGCCAAGGATAAGTCGAAGCTCTTGGCCGACCGCGCCGCGACCTCGGCCTGAAATTTAACGTGCCGCGCAGCGCCCGGGCCGAGCAGGCACAGCTCGCCGTCCGGGAGCGGACGAATCCAAGGCTCTGGATGGAAGGTCAATTCGACGTTGCGGCTGAAATTGCGCTCGTAATCGATGTTACAGGAGGAGCAATGCGCACCTTTCGGCAGTTCGTTAAGTCGGCTCACACGCGACTTCGCACCGCGGCAGCGCGGGCACAACAGATCCCAGCCCATCGCCATGATGCCGTTCCGCGCCGCCGCCAAGAACAGCTCGATGGAATGGTCATGCGGGACGGACCATAGTGTCGCGAGCGCCATCGGGCGAATGCTGCGGAGCGCAACAATCGGAGCATGCCGCAGGAAATCGATGAGGTTCGGCGCTAGACCATGCGAGGCAGGATCGCTCGCCAATTCCGCCGCAAGCGCATCAAGCCGGTGGCGGGCCGCCGGCTCCACCAGATCCTCTGCGCTGGCGCCTGGGACATGGGCGGGACCGTCGCTCTCGCGAACGAGCCGCTCGATCGCCGCCATGGACTTGCCGAACTCAACGTCCATGATACCGGCATGCCTCGCCACGAATCCCAAGAGGCCAGGGGTCTCGGCCATGCCGGTCAAGAGCAACCGACAGCCCTCGCCTTCGGCATGTAGCTCGCAGCCCCACTCCCAATGCCGCATCGGACCGTTCCGGTACTCTCGAACTTGGAATAGGCGGCGATTTTCCTGCCATTCGCCAAAATCTTCCTCCCAGCTCACCGGGAAGGGACCGGCCTTGCCATGGGCGTACCGGCGGACTCGGCCCTGCGCGTCGACCCGTTCCTCGAACCGGAAGGGTGCAAAGCCGCTCAGCTCCCAGATGCGGGCGGTGTCGGAGACGAACGGCCATATCGCCGCCGGAGGCTTGGCGAAATGTCGTTCTTGGCGGTAGCGGTAGATTGCCTTCATTCGATCACGTCGCGAAGTTGGTGGAAATTTTGCAGAGGCGGTCATCTCCTGTCAGGAGGTGAAGTGTTCAGGCGGCCGGGTCAAGCGTTTGCTTGTTAGCAACAACATGCTCGGCAGCGGCAATACCAAGCGCGCGGGCCTTGTAGGACACCGAGCCGATAAGTTTGCTCCGCCACCTGTACGAACGTTGACTGTGAGGTCCCGAAATGCGACTGCGCCGGTGGCGAGCGCAACAAGTTTCTATCTTGCCGTTGTTATTGCTATCGGCTCCTCCTTGGCGGGAGTCAAACCCCGCACAAGCAATAATATCCCGTTCAAAATTGCGTTCCGCGTCCTAATTCACGATGATCCGCCGGCGGCACGGCTCGCCGCTTTTCGGCAGCGCAAAAGATAGTTGTTGGCCCTTCGCGACATATAGAGCAGTGCAGCAATATGTCCGGTTTCGGGGGTGGAGCGGAAGTGGCTGACGCACGTTCGAAATGACGCGATTGACCCAACTGCGACATTGCGGCCCGCCACACTTCGCTTCTCTTGCAGGAAGGGTGGAAAACATGAATCTTCATGCCGGTTCGAGACTCATCCGTTACGGAATATCGGTTTAATGGGTGCACGAATTCTTGTCGTCGACGACGAGGAAATCGTCATCAAGAGCTATTTGCGCATTCTCGGCGGCGGCGACTACGAGGTCGAGGCCGCGTATGGCGGTCGAGAGGCGCTGCGGAAAGTCGAGGAAAACCCTTACGACGTGATAATCCTCGATATCATGATGCCCGACATGGACGGCCTCGAAGTCCTGCGCCGCATCAAGGAGACGCATCCCGACTTGGACGTCATCATGGTCACTGGTTTGCCCCAGAACGCCACCGTAGTGGAGGCGAAGAAGCTTGGTGCCAGCGATTACATCTCCAAGCCGTTTGAGCCAGACGAGCTAAAACTGATAGTGCAGCGGGCGCTGGGGCGGCGGTAGTTGTTGCCGGTATGTCGGCTATTGCGCCGTCCGCGACGCTACCGGGCAGGTTCTCAGTTATTTCTATTTCGAGGACGAGCCCGGTCGGCGGTCAGCGGTCAAGCTACTCACCAAGCACGAGGCCCGCCGGATGGCGGCGCACAAGTTTAACAGAAAGGCCCCAATATGGCTCACACACGACAGCGGAGCATCTCAAAAAATGGACTCGTCCTTTTTTGCCGCGCGCCGGTGTATGCCGATCGCTATATTCATCCTCGTCACAGCTTGATGCAGGTCTTCTTTGGTCAAATCTATCCGCGACTTCTCGAACGGCCGTGCCGCATCCGATATTCTGACAAATTGCTCGCCGACGTTGCCAAATCGTCCCTGCATCTGACGACGATAATGATCGCATGTGTCGCACAGACTTTTTGCATTTTCAGCAGTGGGTGCGTCTGCAAGGGCTCTGGCGAGATTGTCGATTTTTGCAGCGGCCTGCTCCACCTTCTCCAGACTCATCTCAAACATTGTTTCTCCGCTAGCGATTATTCGCCCTTCATTTCCCGGAGCACACACGCTCTCACTTCCATATACTTCGCATGTTCACCCAATTCGGCCCGGCAGTCTTTGATCGCCTGTATTTTGGTGCTGGGGCCGGCCTGGATTGCGGCAATAGAAAAAGTAAGCACCGCAAATGTCGGCGAGTCCTGGAAAAATCGCGCGCCAAAGCACGGTCTTAAGGCGGTGCATTCTTCCACCGACCATCAATGGTTGGTTGTGGCGTAGAGCACGGCCTGATGAGTTTCAACCGCTTCAGCCGCAGTGCCAGCGATGATTGCCAGGGCAAAGGCGATGAGAATGAAAGCGTTTTTCATGGGCGTGTCCCTCTTTGACAGTCTCAGCTTGCCCCGTGGGGGGCGGCTGAGCTGTGACTAAAATCACGCAATGCTCGTTTTCAGACCGAAGGGCAGTGCCCGCCGCGCGGTGGACCCCGCCAGTCGACGGTCGGGATCGGCATACGAGACAAATGATACCAGGGTCGGGAACGACAAGAATGCCGCCGGTGTGACTCCGCGAGTTTTGTGCAGTGCATGAGTCTCCTTCTGGCCCTGAGCGCCACTTAGTGCGACGCAGCGATATGTCCGGAATCGGGGGAGAAGCGGAAGTGCGTGGTGTACGCTCGAAATGACGTGAATGACCCAAGGCAGACCTGGGCACGCTCTCGATAGCCGCGTGAACGCTCGTTTTTCCCGTCGGCGTGAGACGACATGTGAGCGCTCGCGCTAAGCGCGTTCGGTCCTGGATTTCAGTGGAAGTACGCTAGGAGTTTGCGTACCTGTGCGTTAGGCGATCGACCCACTCAATCCAGGGCCGGCATTCATCGAACCGGTCGTTCAGAGTAATATCCGGCGCTCCCGTCACCGGTGCCGATGAAGAATTGACCATTCGTGTCAATGACGGGTGAGGGCACAATTTCAAAAGCTACCGGCTCCAGGGTTGCGACGGGCGCGCTCGGGCTGGAGTTGGCGCTTGGTTTTGCATCTGTCGCAATGTGGAAGAACGATTGGGCGATCAGCAGCCCGATCACGACGGCGGTCGCCGCCGCACCTCCGATCATGGCTGCCAAACGCAACATGCGACGCGGACGAACACTCGTAACATCCAAGCTCATCGTGCTCATGGCTCGCTCCATGTTTTAGAGTGATGCCTACCGCCTGTGTGCGAAGATAAAATAAACGCCCAGTGACAATTCCTGGGCCTTGTGAAGGCGCACGACGCTGACTGCGACTAACACGATGTTTTTTGAAGTCCTTTCTGATCACAACTTTTTGAAACGCTAAACCGATACAGTTTCCGCCGCATCGTTGCCAAATCCCCCGCTTCACCGCTCGCCGCAAATTATGGCAGGCCATGCCGAGAAAAAAGGCTAAATTAATCGTGCCCGCGCACCAGGTGGCTGAGGCGAGCCGGATCGTTGCCGAGCAACACCAGCTAATCGCGAAACTCAAGGCTTTCAAACGCCCCACGCTTGATGCTGAACGAGCGCTAAAGGCTTACCTCAGTTCGCTTAAGCACCTTGAGGATCACGAGCGTAAAATTAGAATGGAAGACAAACCCAAAAAACGTGAAACCAAAAAGCTTCAATCGAACTGACGCGCTGACCGCAATTATCGTCCGTCAGTCGGCACAATCTGGGACCGGGCGACCGTTGTATGGTCGGGCCATATGGCAAGGGCCCTCTTGCAGTGGGGGGCCCTCTTGCAAGAAGAGTAGTCGCGGGTCATCCGACCCCCGGTGATGGTTGGTTCGGCCGCACGCAGTCGCGGCGTCGGCAGTAATGAACGCCGCCAGGACAAGCGCGATTGGGAGAAATTTCCTCATACAGTCGAGCGCAACTTGCCCCTCACATACGGTTTCACATTCGGAACCTGCGGTTTCGCAGACCCATGCGTCCTTGACGAACCACTCGTGCGTGATGAGGCACAGCCGACAGTAAGTGCGGCTAAAAAATACCGGGGTCGAGCGGAAGGTCGCCGGTTCAACGTATCTGCCCGTGGAGATTGCCTGCCCCGTCTTCGGGCAGCGGATCATAATCATGCCCATAAGGAACACTCCTCCTGCGACTAGGGGGCTTTGCGTACTGTCCGCGTGCGAAGAAAAAATAAAAGCCCAGTGACAATTCCCGGGCTTTCTGAGGGCGCACGACGCTGACTGGGACTAACACGATGATTTTTGAAGTCCTTTCTGGTCACGACTTTTTGAAAGCTAAACCGGTTACACTTTCTCGCGCATCGTTCCGAAGCACCTAAGGACAACTCGATTAGGGAAAGGCTCCTTAGGGAGGGTGCAAAGCAAAAGGTGAAAGCTAGAAAAGTTGTTCAATTCGGCTCGTGCGGTATGTCGCGTCATTGGCAAAACGGTCCCACGCTCGCACTCGCCGTCAGCGCTCCGGTGCGCTGCGATTATGCGGACGTGCAGCGTGGTTGCAATGACCGCTCATGGCCCTTAGCGCCGGATCACGTTTTGATGGCTGGCGGTCGATATCGGATTGAAGCGGACATGTACGAGCCTGGGCCTTGACCATCTCAGTCGAGAATGACCCATTTCGCCATTGGGTGCGGTAACGTGTGGTCCTCCGCCCAAGGCGGGAGCCCCGGAACCTTACAGTGACAGGGACGACAGCGCGATGTCTACCAATCGATGGACAGCGGCAAGTTTGATCAGTGTCACCGCGGCTCTTTCTGCGTGCCTTTGCGCGGTTCTCTCTGCGCCGGCTATGGGGGATGACACTGATGCCGGCCCACCGCCCGCGCTGGCGTCCGGCCAGGCGCCCCCGCTGCCAAAAGCAGGACCCTTGGCTCAGCCACGCTCGCAAGATCAGGTCGGCTTTCCGGCGGCACTTACAAAATTGGTCATCCCGCCCGGCAGTCCGCTTGCCCCAGCCGTAGTCTCGCTAGGCGAGAAGCTCTTCTTCGATAGCCGGCTCTCAGGCGACAGCACGGTTTCCTGCGCAACGTGCCACGATCCCGCGCGCGCCTTCACCGACGGCAGGCCAGTTTCGATCGGCGTCGGCGGACGCGCAGGCCAGCGCAACGCGCCGACCCTTTTAAATGCTCTCTATAACAAGACGCAGTTCTGGGACGGTCGGGTCGATACGCTCGAGCACCAAGCAGCGCTGCCGATCACGAACCCCTTCGAGATGGGCTCGGCCAGCATCCGCGACGCCGTCTTCAAGATCGCCGGTGACACGGACTACCAGAGGCAATTCATCCAGGCGTTTGGTCGGGACGTGAACGAGCAGGACATGCTCACCGCTATTGCCACTTACGAGCGCACGCTCGTTTCGTTCGATGCTCCATTCGATCATTTCATCGCGGGAGATCAAAATGCCATCAGCGAAGCGGCGAAGCGCGGCTGGGACTCGTTCAACGGCAAAGCCCGCTGTAACCTGTGTCACGCTTTGACCGATAACTCGCGGGATGTAACGGTCTTTACCGACAATGATTTTCACAACATCGGTATCGGGATCATCCGGCATCGGGTAGTCCCTTTGGCGTTGGAAGCGGAGCGTGATCTGGCGCAAGGGCATCTGCAGGATGTCGATCAGGTCGCGATCACCAGCGAGATGTCGGTGCTTGGACGCTTCCTCGTTACCAAAAAGCAGAGCGACATCGCTTCATTCAAGACGCCCAACCTGCGAAATGTCCTGGTGACTGCGCCCTACTTCCATGACGGGTCGCAAGAAAGTTTGTGGGATGTCGTGGATCACTATAACAAGGGTGATGGACTGGCTAACCCGTGGCTCGATGAAGACATCCAGCCGCTGGCGCTGACCGAGTCAGAAATCGATGACCTCGTGGCCTTTCTGACCTCGCTAACGAGTCCGCAATACAAGGAACTCGGCGATAAGGAGCATGCCCGGCAGCTCGCTCTATCCAAAGTAAGCCGCCCGCAACGGAATACGGCACGAGCTTTTGGCCCGAAGCCGCCGAAGCCAGAGCCGCCTCCGTTCTTACGGTAGCCGCTTTCAAATTGACGTAGATTTCTTGCTGCAGTGCATGAGTCCGCACCTGGCCCTCTTCGACGCTTGCCGTAGCGCAGCAACTCGGTCGCAATCGGAGCAACAGCGGGCATGCCGGACGCACGCTCGAAGCGGCGCTGTTGACCCATTTCGACAGGCGCCGTCTGGAATTTGCTGCGACGCAATTTGGACCCGCGGCAGCTTCAGCCTTACCCGTTCCGATGGCGAACCAGTCGATGTTGTTGTAAGGTCCACGCGTCGGTTCGGATACCGGAAACGCTCGTCATGCCCGTGCCACGCACCGAGCTCGCTGCAGTTCCGTTGATCGTCATCCTGCTCATCGCTCCCGAGACCCAACGGACCTCGGTGCCACGCAGATCGCGGCGGCCGGTCGGACAAATGGCGGCGCGCGAAGGAGCGAGCCGTGTGGGCGAGCAGGCCGAATGGATTCGCTTGAAGCGACTTTTTGCTTAGCGAAAGGTTAATTCTTCAGCCGTAGCTTCGTCCGATCGAGGTGGCGAACAATGGCAATTGAGCCTGGATTCGAGGTCCGCCTGGGGATCTATAGGATCGATCCCGAGGTCGAGGCCTTGCGGCGTGATATCTGGGACGTGCTCGCCCCTGACATCGAGGCGGTGCTCAACGCCTACTATGACAATGCGATTATCCATGCCCCCTTCTACAAGGAAAGAATCGAAAGGGACCGACCGAAGCTGCTACGCGGCGCAATCGAAGGGACGAAAAAGCTTCTGCTCGAGCCTTTTGACGAAGCCTGGGTCGCATATGCTTACACGCGCGCCAAAGCGGAGATAAAGGGTGGCCAAGACCTCCGCACGCGCGGCGCGATGGCGATCTTCATCCTCACGGAGTTGAACAAGCTCATCATTGCGCGCCACCGCTTCTCGGTGCAAAAAGCCATGCGCCTGATGAAGGCAGCGACACAGGTTTTCATGCTCGATGTCGCAAACGCCGTTGCCTGTCACAACGCGTTGGAGGCGGAGCAAGCACAGGCGCGCGCCGACCAGCTCGATGCGGCCATTAGGGAGTTCAGATACGCCATCGACAGTGTCCGTCAATCGGTGGATACAGCGGTGAGGTCCTTCGGCTCGACGTCGGATCAGCTCGCGGAACTTGCCAGCGTGGCAGCGAGCCAAGCGAATACGGCAAGCCAGGCCGCGGAGGATACAGCGCTCAAGGTCACTTCCATTGCGCGAGCAACCGAGGAACTCAGCGCGGCCGTCCAGGAAATGCGCGCGCAGACGGCGTCGAGCGCCAAGATGACGAGCGATGCCGTCTCGCACTCGCAACACACCAGTGTCAACATCCGCACGCTATCCGAAGCGGCGGAGAAGATTGGCTCTGTCGTCGATATGATCGCGAAAATCGCTGCGCAAACAAATCTGTTGGCGCTGAACGCCACGATTGAGGCCGCGCGCGCCGGGGAAATGGGCAAGGGCTTTGCCGTGGTCGCCTTAGAGGTGAAATCGCTCGCGGCACAGACCGCGAAGGCAACCGAAGACATCGCACAGCAAATCGGCCTAGTGCAGGAAGCGACGCGCAAATCCATTGGCGAAATCGCCTCGACCGGCAAAACAATCACGCAGATTTCGACTACGGCGGAGGCGGTGGCGGTATCGGCCAGCCAACAGGCGACTACCACCAACGAAATCTCCCACAACGCCTCCGGCGCCGCCGCCAATGCGGCAACCGTGGCCGACGCACTGAAGGCCGTCGGCAATACGATCCGGCGCACGGAAGAAACGACGAAGCTCGTGTTGAATTTTTCCGCCGATCTCTCGCGCCGTTCGGAGGAGATCGGCAAGGCGATGGACACGCTCTTCTCCGCCGCATCGAATATCGGCGCACGGCAACTGCCAAATTTAGCGGCGGCAACGACCAAGTGACCGAGGCAAGCAGGTGTCCGTCGATTTTCGTTCTCGGGGGAGCCGCATAGCGTTTGCCGTCGTGCAGCAATACGTCCGCAATTTGCTGGCACAAATTCGTCAGTACCTGCCCTAGGCTTCGCGATTAATTGCTGCAGCGCAGGAGTCTCAAGATGGCCCCTCGCGTCACTTGGTGCGACGCAGCGATATGTCCGGTGTTGGGTGTTAACCGGAAGTCCTCCCCGCACGCTCGAAATGACGCGATTGACCCGGAGCGACCGTTTACTGTGAGATTTCGGTGCAACGCAGCAAGGGCAGCGCGCGGCTATCCCAACTTATAATGCTCGATCAGTTAACGGCCTCTCGGTGACTGCCGGTAATTACCGTTCAGTCAGAATATGCTTGAGTTCAATCGCGATCACCCAAACAATCAGGCCGATGCCACAGAGAACCAGTGGTACGAGCGGATTCCATGTGATGGACAGAATGATCGCCATTACGATCAGAAGGACCGCAAGACCCCAGCCAATGCAGTAAAGGAAGTTTCCCAGGAATTTTCCCAATCTGACGAACATTGGATCATCTCTCTTGGCGGAGGTACTCATCCTACGATTTTCCTGGGGCCGTGTCCTGGCCTATTGCGTGACTGTTTCGCTTATGATCAAGAATCTCCTCCTAGTTACGTCCTTGCTGCTTAGAGGTGACAATCACAGCAAGCGGGCTGAGGCCCTTGATCTTCTCGCTCGGGTTATGACTGGTTCACCGAAGGCTTTGATACGCTCCACTTGAAGGAGGCCAAGGCTCTCTCTAGCTTGAGGAGCTGAAGGCCTGACAAACGAACTTTGAAACCGCCCGATTTCGTTGCAGTGCATGAGTCTGTTCATGGCCCGGCGCGGCACTTAGTGCGATGCAACGTAATGTCCGGAGTTGAGGTCAAAGCGGACTCGAAATCGATCGCCTCATTCGGTCGCTGTTGACCCATCGCGTCGCTTAGCTGCGAGACTTTGGTGCAACACAACAAGTAGCAGGCTGCGTTGGTGGCTCTGCGAAGTGTCTGAAACCGTCAGCCAGCCGCTGGTACTCTGACGTTTATCGCCTTTGGGGTTCCCGCTTCCTTTTGCGTGTATTGTACGGTCACCGCGATGTTTGCTCGGAATGCCATGGTCAGAATTGTTGCCATTGTCGTAAAGACGCGTTCTTCTGTGTTCATCCATACAGCGAAGGTTTTCGATTGTCCTCCGTCCGTGGGGGTCAACGCGAATTCCAGCTGCCCCCGAATTGGGGCCGTCACCACCGACATCAAGTTCCGTCACACTACCGGTGAAATATTTCGCCTTGGCCATCAGAGTCTTCCCCCTCGTTTCAGAGAAAATTCAAGGTCTCCGCCACGAGCGCAATGACCTCGGCGCCAGGGCAGAGCGTGAAGTAGGACTGGCCGCGCCTATTAGTCGCCCAATAGCCTTGTCGGCGCGAGTCGCATCAGAGCCCGGTCGTTCCAAGCAATATAAAATGACCGCGCCAACCTGCTGAAGGCGCACGACCGCCCGGTCTGCACAGTTGACGGTTGGTTTTGAGTGATAGGGGTCGCCATAGCTGCCTCCGTCCGCGAAACCAGCCCTCCATCCAATATGCTGTAAATAGGAAGCGACCCACATTTCCGCTTGTGACAGGCATCACAAAAAATACCTTTGTTCCAAAACTTTCGACGAGTAAAAAATGAATTCCGCGACCAAGGTGGATACGGGCCTTCCAATATTTATGTCCTTGGCCTTCGTTCGTTGCACATTGTTGACGGCTTCTTAACCCGACCGCGTATTCCATCACGCGGGCTTGCTTATGATTTGTTGCTCATTGGGTACTAACGATGTTCGACGGCAAACGCTACTACGCGGTCTTCCCGGATGAAAATCCAGAAATACGACTGCGGATGCGAAACCTTTTCGATTTGCTAAAGAAATTAGACAAGCAATTCCGGCAACCCAGAGAACGATTTCGTGTCGAAACGCCCTACCCTGACGGCGGCAGCGAGCCTGGATTCCAGGAATCATAGGCCTAATTGCGGTCACGACTAATCAGATTTTCCTCGCCATTGAGAGAACTGGGGCGGTAAAATCACGGTTAAATGTGTCCCTCGGTATTCGCTCCTTTAGTTCTTTCTTTCCTCTTGTTCTTCCGCCTGCCGCAGTCTTTCTTCTGCATCCGCAAGCAGGCGTAAAAGTATTGTTCGCCGATTCTCATCGGTCTCTTTCGAAAGCAGTTCGTTGAAGTATTCGACGTCTCGTTGAGCAATGGACTTATCGACCATGGCTTGCACTCGATTGAAGCGCCGCTCCGGCTCGTCCTGCCATCTTAACGCGCGATTGATTGCTTTAGAAGAAGGACCTAGCGTCCATCAGCCGGCCTTCTTTTGCCGTGCGCCGGG
>Ga0208686_1001033_pt1 | contig 11770 bp, 10 predicted proteins | sample June2015DPH_6_50_FD_184694 | JGI IMG/M metagenome (GOLD analysis project Ga0208686, IMG submission 184694) | Peatland microbial communities from SPRUCE experiment site at the Marcell Experimental Forest, Minnesota, USA - June2015DPH_6_40... | ecosystem: Environmental > Terrestrial > Soil >... | reverse complement strand
GAGGTGATCGGGGGTGACACCTCGATCAGCCCCGCATTCGACCGGCTGATCTCGACCGACCAGTCCCGCAAGGGCGGATCGATACTCGCCGGGCTGGCCGCCGCGGTCGGGACCGATCCGACGCGGGCGAACGGCGCCGGCCGCCATGTGGTCTGCTACACCGACGCGGATCTGTCCGCGAACCTGGCCCAGCTGGGCTCGATGGCGGCGCCGGTGGTGGCCGGTGACAAGGTGGTCGGCGCGCTCGGCCAGCGTTACGGGATCGACGGGGCGGTGCTGGTCCGGGCCGACGGGCCGGTCACCGAGCCGCACAGCACCGGCGACAAGCCGGACAAGATCATCGTCCTGTTCCGCCATTTCGTCCGGGCCTTGCTCATCCCGCCCCTGGCCCAGGTGCTCGACACCCAGGCCGGCTTCAAGGTCTTCGACGGGCCCGCGCTCCGCCCGGCCATCCGGCAGATGACGTCCTTCAACGAGACCTTCGACGTCGAGTTGCTCATCCATCTCGCCCAGCACTACGGACCACGGGCCCTGGCAGTCGAGCCGATCGTCTTCACCGAGGACTTCGCCGCGACGAGCTTCCCCTCCGTCGAGCCCGGGCCGCGCCACCTGGCGATGGTTGACCAGATCGTGGAACTCTACGACCGGCTGGTTGCACCGGTCGCCCCCGTTACCGGCGAGGCGGCCGACCTGCTGACCCTGATCAGGACGCTCGACCTCGACGACTATGTGACCTTGATCGAGCACCTCCGCGCCGAGGACCAGGACGACCCGACACTGTTCGACCGGCGATGGCCCGTGCAGCACCTTCGCGACATCCTCCGCCGCTAACAACACCCACGATGCGCATCCGCAACGCACGCATTCGGCACGATCTGACGGGTCCCTGCCTGCCGGATGGCTACCGTGCAGGCGCGGCTGCGTGCCGCGGACCGGAGGCGGCTCTCCCCTCAGCACCAGCCAGCAGCCCAGGCCAAGCCGGCATGCCGCGGCTGCGGTCAGCCGCGCGTGGTTGCTCTGGGCCGCCCCGCTGGTGACCAGCGTCGTGGCGCCTTTCTCCACCGCCGCGGCGCAGGCGTATTCCAGCTTCCGTACCTTGTTGCCGCCTGCACCAGCCCCGTCAGGTCATCACGCTTGATCCACCGACTTTCCGGGTCAAGTCCAAGCCGCGCCGCCAGCCGGGGCGCTGCCTCGACCGGAGTTGGCCAGCTCCCCGGGCGCACCCGGCCCCGACCTGTACCTGGGTCATACGACCTGACTTGTGACAAATTAGTGCGCACCTGAGCTGCGGATGCAGTCATGCGACAGGCTCTACGACACCGAGATCCGCAAAGTGATCTGCTCGACGAATGCCATCGAGAGCCTGAACGCCCGCTCCCGGCGCGCGGTCCGGGCCCGCGGCCACATAACGAACGAGCAGGCGGCATTAAGGTGCCTGTATCCGGTCACCCGGTCCCTCGACCCGACCGGCACCGGCCGGACCAGATGGGCCATGCGATGGAAGCCGGCGATCAACGCCTTCGCCATCACCTTCGGCGACCGGTTCCCGGCCGCCGAGACCTGCTAACCAACCGCCGGAAACGGCGTTAGCGCGATAGCCCACCTCGGAGGACAAGTGACCAAGTACACCAGTGACAGCTCAAATTTCGGAGCTGATGGCCCCTTCTTCCGCATCATCCGGGAAGGACTCGAGGGTCTCGTCGATGGAGAGGACTACTTCGACCTCCTGACCGACGATGTGGTCTTCGAGTACGTCATCTCTGTGCCCGGCTACCCCAGGCGCGTAGAAGGGCGACAGAACATCATCGACCTGTACAGCGGTTACGGCGACTTCATGACGGTGCACAGCGCTGACGATCTCCGCGTCTACCGGGATCCGGAAGAGTCGGTCGTCGTCCTGGAGTACGAGGTGCACGGCGAATCGGTGCAGACAGGCCGGCCGTACAACAATCGCTTTGTCTCCATCATTACCGTCAAGGACCACAAGGTGACGCACTGGCGGGACTACCTCGACCCGATCGCCGTGTTCGACGCCGCGGGCTGGCCCGATACCCCCGCCTGAGCAATCACGACCGAGTTCACCCGTCTGATGCAGACTGAGGGCGGGACTGCGGTGTCCGGAGCCGAGAGCACGGGCCCCGCAGGCATGCCGCTCATCCTTCTCTGCCGCCATTCCCCCAACGTCCAGTAAGCATGCAGCACGGTCACCCCGGCGAAGGTAAGTTCCTGCCCCTGCTCCCGCCAGCTGCCCCACCATTCGACCGCGGCGCGGTCGCCCGAGGCGATCGGCTCGCCGAACCAGCACTCGATGTTCTCCTCGGCCGGAAGGTTCTCGCCAAGATAGCGCCGAACGCCAGCCAGGCCAGAGTAGGGCTGCCGGAACGCGGGCGAACGGTACACGGCCGTGTCGGCGTAGAGCGCGGCGATGGCTTCGGCGTCACGCTGCGGCCAGGCGCGAGACCAGGTGTCGGCCCAGCGGCGGGCGGCGGTTCCCGCATCCATGCCGTGATTCAAGCAGAACGCTGACCGCCCGCGGGCTGCCGTACTCAGTCAGCGTCGGCGACGATCGATCCGATCCTGGTTGCCAGCGTCCGGTCCCTGGCATTGAGGATCAGCGCGTAGACCACGGCGACCACGATGATCGCCAGCGAGATGTACGGGAAAAGGTCAAAGGGATGCGGCTGGCCGGGCTTGACCAGCTCATAGAGCGGGAACGCGATCGCGAGGACGCCGAGCACCGGCAGGATCAGGTGCCGGAGCACCGAGAACTGGTCGGGGTGGTTCCTCCGGTAGTACACCGGCAGGGCCAGGTTGGTGACGAGGTACACCACCACGATGGGAATGGTGCCCAGGGTGGCTGCCTCGCCGAAGTACACCACTGGGTCCAGGCCCCAGCCGAACCCGAACACCAGGCCGAGCGCGACGACCAGGAAGATCACGAAGGCCACCCACGGGGTCCGGCTCTTCTCGGTGACCCGCGCGGTGACCGCGGGGAGCAGGCCTTCCCTGCCGGAACTGAAGATCAGCCGAGCCTGCGAGTTTGTCGCCGCGATGAGCGAGCCCATGATCGAGGTGAAGCCCGCCAGGTAGGCAAAGAACCCGACCACCGCGCCCACGCCTAGCGCGACCGTGACGAATGGCACGCCGGCCGCCGTCCCGAGCGCCTTTGCGTTGTAGTGATAGCCGAGAACGGTCACGTAAGCGAACAGCACGTAGCACACCGCGATCGCCGCGATGCCCAGGAAGATGGCCCTCGGCACCTCCCGCCGCGGGTTGTTGGTCTCCTCGGCCAGCGTGGCGGAATTCTCCCAGCCGATGAATAGGTACACGGCAATCGGGAAGCCCAGGCCCAGGCCTTTGAAGCCGGACAGCAAATGGGACGGCTCGAACGGGGTGAGATGGAGATTGCCCGAGTACCTGATCAGCACCCAAATGCTGACCAGCAGCAGCAGCCCTATCTCGAACGCGAACAGCGCCCCGGCCCACCTCGTGGACAACGACACGCCCCGGACCACCAGCAGGAACGCCAGCAGCGTCAGCACTGCGGTCAGCAGCTGCCAGGCGATGTGCACATGCGCGTATTTCAGAAGCATGTCGGAGGTCCAGCCGCCGGCGATGGCAACGACCGCCGACACGGCGATGATGTAGCCGACTGACATCACGATCGCCGTGGTCAGTGCCGCTACAGGGCCGAGCCCCGTGCCGATGAACGTGATGAACGACCCGGTGGACGGGATCGACTTAGTGAACTGGGCCAGGGTATTGCCGAGCAGCGCTATCGCGATGGCAGCGGCGACGATGGTCAGCGGCGAGGCGATGCCGGCGGCCGCCGCGATCAGCCCCATGCTGAAGTAGAAACTCATGGCCGGGGCGATGTTGGCCATGGTCGAAGCGGTGATGTCGGTCAGGCCGAGCGCTCCGCGGCGCAGCCGCTCGGGTGCTGGCCTGACGCTAACCGGGGCATTGGATGCTGTTGCGATGAGCCACCTCCAGGCAAAGCGGCCATGCGATTCACATTAAAGGCAAATGGCCCGGCCGTACATCCCCGGCTAGCCAGCTCTTTCCGGCAGGCGCCCTGGCCTCAGCGAGCTGCTTCTTCGCGCGTCGAGGTCCGAGACGCCGAACTGCCAGGTCAGCACCGGTCGGCCGCTGGCGGAAATTCCTTCCCGGCATTCGATGCCGAACTGCCGGCTCCATGACCGAGCGCGCCTGCGCCACACCCGGTCACTTTACGTACGTGACGGGCACGACGGCCGGAGGCTGCTCGATTGGCTCGCTCACGTACTGGGAACGGATGCCGTCGATATAGCGCCGGCACCGCTCGGTGAGGCCGACGGCGGTCTGCATGCGACCTTTGGTGACGAGGACGCCGAGGTCCGCGCCCTTGAAACGGTAGTCGCCGGGAGCGTAGACGCGCAGGAAGAAGCACTCGTCCTCGTTGGTCAAATCGTGCCAGTCGTGGGACTCCTGGAGAAAGGCCAGCTGCCCGTCCTTGTTGAGCTGATAGGTCCCCGTGCGCGGGGCGCCGAGGATCCGCTCGACGGAGTCGCCAGGCTCCTTCATGATCAGTTGTGCCCAGACGTCATCCGCCGCCAGCTCGCGCCACCGCTCGTTGATCTCCTCGACGTCGATGATGTAGTCGACGTCCATGTACTCGAGCAGGTGGAAGAGGAAGAGCGGGATGTCGGCGTAGGCGGCGGCAGTGACGTTTGTCATCGACGACACGCCAGAAATGCGGGGGTTCAGCTCACCGAGGTAGACCTCGTCGGTGTCGAGGTCGACGAGGATGTCGACCTCGAAGAAGCCCTTGTAACCCTCCTGCCCGAGCCGCCCGCCGAGCCGACGGACGAGCTCGGTCGCCTTGGCACGGTGCTCATCCGACAGCGCCTCGGGGAACAGGTCGTTGCCGCACCACCCGCCGGGGTACGGGGTGAGCTCGGGGTAGCCCGTGAGGTCGATCATGAACGGCCCCACGACCGTCCCGTGCCGGGTCAGCACGGCCTCCACCGCGGCGGCCTTGTTGTTGATCCGCTTCATCACCTTCGCCTGCTGGCCGACGATGTCGCCGGCGTGGAGGGCCCAATCTGACTCTGAGGCGACGAAGAAGGTGGTCTTCCCGGAATCGCCGTAGGGGGTTTGCACGACGAGGTCGGTGCCGAGTCCCGCATCGACGGCGACGCGGACCAGCGTGTCCCACGAGTCGACCTCCGCGAGCACGTTCGGCACGCTCAGGGCGCCGGCCTCGTTGCCGAGCACCGTCGTCACGATCTTGGAGTCCAGGCGCCGGCGCAGCGAGTCAGACGGGAGGATCATCTCGTATCCCAGCTCTGCGCAGATCCGTTCTGTCTCCTCGTCAAAGAACAGCATCGCCACCTTCGGGTGGCCGCCGCGCGCGGTGATGAATGCCTGCACCTCCGGATCGCGGAGCAGGTAATTATTGATCTCCTCGCTGCTCTCGAACCTCACGTACGGCTTGTGCTTCGGGCTGAACACTCGCGGGTGCCCGCCGTCCCAGGAATCGTAGTAAGCGACGTAGCTGAAGTTGCGGACCCAGCGGTCAATACCGAGCAGGTTGAACGCGGTCGGCCCGAAGAAATAGACCGGTGCGGTGTTCGTTCGGAAGAAGCCGCGGATCTCGGAGATCCCATTGAGGCGGCGGAGGGAGGTGGCCGGGACGCGGTGGGACGACTCGCTCATGAGTTCCCCGTACAAGAGGAAGAAGCGTGTCCACTAGCCTAGCTCCGATCCCGGCTTTCCATCACTGGGGCGGCCCGCCGATGCGACCACGGGACAGGCCCGCCGCTACTCCCGGAGGTCCGTGCCGCCGCTTCGGGTCATTGGCAGCAGTGCCCGCGAGGGCCGCACCGATCGCGTCGAAGGCAAGCAGCGTGTCGTGCAGCATTCCCGGCGCCTGCGCGTCCGGCCACGAGGACAGCTTGACGGCCACCGTGCCGGTGCCGGGGCTGACGTAGAGCATCTGCCCATGGATGCCCAGGCAGAGCAGGACGTCGCCGTGCTCGCGCGGCAAGAACCAGAACTTGTTGCGGTACCACCCGCCAGGAAGGTACGGCCCGGACACGGACCGGGCGAAGGCGTCGCGGATATCCGGAGCGACCGTCCACGACTCGCGCAACCAGGAAGCGGGGACGACGCGGCGGCCCGCCACCTCGCCGCCGGCCAGCAGCATCGCGCCGAAACGAGCGAGGTCGCGCGCCGTGGCGCACATCCCCCCGTCGTGAATCGCGGTGCCCACACCGTCACAAGTGATCTCGGCGTCACGCTCGGCACCAATCGGCGACCACACGAGTTCGCCGACGAGGTCGGCCATCCTGGTCTTTGTCGCCCGTTCGCAGACCCAGCCGAGGACGTCGGTCTCACAGGAACGGTAGTCGAAGACCCCGCCGTGGTTGCCGGCTCCGCCGAGGGTGGTCAGGTAGGCGTACATCGAACCAGGCAGCTGACCGTGCGACGCCGGGCGCCAGCCCATCGCCTCCTCCATGACGCGCACCTCGGCGTTCAGATCGGTGTAATCCTCGCTGAACTCGACTCCGGAACGCATGTCCAGGACGTCGCGCAGGCTGGCTCCCCGGTAGCCGCTGTGCCCGAGCTCCGGCACGTGGTCCGTGACGAGGTGCGCCGGGGAGAGCAGGCCGCGCTCGACGAGGTTGCCGGCGACGCAGCCCACAACGGACTTGGAGATCGACATGAGCAGGTGCGGGGTGTCGGGGCCAGTCTCCCCCGTGTAGCGCTCGAGCACCACCCGCCCGCCGTGCGCGACGACGACGGCGTCGGTGTACGTGCCGTCGAGCACATCGTCGACGACCGCCTCCGCGCCATCGACGCGGTGCAGCGCGATCTCGCCCAGCGGCAGCGGGGCGGCGGGCAGCGGCGTCACGGGCCCGGGACCCTTGGAGATGCGCTGGGTGGGTACGAGTTCACGCATGTGCGAGAACGACCACCGGTTATACGGCGGCTCCTGCCAATTCGTGAGGGTCACTTGGGCATCCGCCGGCGGCGGGAATCCGTGCATGAGCATAGATAGAGCCTAGTTGCCTTGCCGCGAATCAGTGCGCGCTCGCGCTGGAGCCGTCCACGCTCGAGGTCAGCGGTGAACGCGCCGGCCAGCTGAGCCAGTGCACCGTCAGCCACGACCGGAGCGTCAGGCCCTCCATTTGCGCCACCGCGCGCATCTCCTCCCCGGCCGCCTACCGCAGGCCGGCACCGGCTGCTGGACCCGTCCCGGGGCCGGGCCAGCGGCGATCATGTGGTCACCGCGGCCGGCCTCGCCCAGCTTGGGCCACATCATGCCCGCTCTCCCCGCTCAACCGCGTGGCGCCAGATGCATTCGGCAGCAAAAAGGCCTGGACGGCGTGCTCGAAGACTGGCCATAACGGCTGGTTTGTCGTACCCTGCCGGTACCCAGCCGGGCAGCTCATCAGGTTGACAAATCAAGGGGAACGTACGTGTTCGAGACGATTCTCGTTGCCATCGACCATTCGGATCACTCGCAGCGCGCGCTTTTCACCGCGAAAGACCTTGCAAAATGCACGGGGGGCAAGGTCCGCATCGTTCACGTCCGGGAGGTGTCGCTCGGGCGGAAGTCCGGCCCGGTGTCAACGGAATTCTCTCAGGAAGCTAATGCGCTCGTGGAGGACGCTGTCAAGGCAGTCACGGCCGACGGTATCGCCGCCACAGGCGTCTTGCGCGAAACCCACTCGGGTCGCGTGGCATCCGAGATCCTTGCGGAGGCTGCCGCTTCGGAGGCTTCGGTGGTCGTCCTCGGCGCCCGGGGCCTTACGGATCTCGAAGGGCTCGTGATGGGCAGCACGACCCACAAAGTGCTCCACCTGGGGACGTTGCCGGTCCTGGTCGTGCGCTGAGTCTGCGTCGGCAGTGTAGGCCCTCTGCGTCGTCCCGCATCCGGGCCTGCCGCCGGCGGGAAGCCGGCAAGGAGCCCGCGCCGGGGTGACCGGCGGCGGCGATGGGGGCCTGCCTGGCGGCCGTGCGCACGTGCCCCGGGTGGGACCTTGGGCTCTATCGCCACCGCGGCGGCGGAGCAAGGCTGAGGCTTCCGGGAAAACGATGACCAGCAGGGGGCAGGGATGCGTGCCTACCAGATGACCGGGTGGCAGCAGCCGCCGGAGTTCCGCGACGTCGAGGTGCCCGAGCCGGGACCCGGGCAGGTGCTGATCAAGGTGGCGGGAGCGGGTGCCTGCCATTCCGACCTGCACCTGATGGAATGGCCGCCGGGTACGTTTGACTTTCCGCTGCCGTTCACGCTCGGGCACGAGAACGCCGGCTGGGTGGAGGCCCTCGGCGCCGGCGTGGAGGGCTTCAGGGTCGGTGACGCGGTCGCCGTGCACGGGCCGTGGGGCTGCGGCCGCTGCCGCGCCTGCCGGCTGTCGGAGGAGAACTTCTGCGAGAACGCGGCCCAGATCGGGGCGCTCGGCGGCGGGCTCGGCCGCGACGGCGGCTTCGCCCCGTTCATGCTCATCCCGGCAGCCCGGCTGCTAGTCCCGGCTCGGCGGCCTCGATCCGGTCGAGGCGGCGCCGCTGACCGATGCCGGGCTCACGCCCTACCATGCGATCAAGCGCAACCTGCATAAGCTCGTGCCAGGGTCATCGGTCGCGGTGATCGGGATCGGCGGGCTCGGGCACATGGCGGTGCAGATCCTCCGCGCGATCAGCGCCGCGCAGGTCATCGCCGTGGACATCGACGAGCGGAAGCTGGCGCTGGCCCGTGAGGTCGGCGCGGACCAGGCGGTCCATTCCGGCGGCGACGCGGCGGCGCAGATCCGCGACCTCACCCACGGGCTCGGGGTCACCGTCGTGCTCGACTTCGTCGGCACCGACACCACCATGGCGCTCGCGGCGACGGTGACCCGGCCCGCCGGCGAGGTGACGGTGGTCGGCCTCGCAGGCGGGGCGTTCCCGTTCCGGTTCGGCGCGCTGCCCTTTGACTGCGCGATCACGGTCCCCTACTGGGGCAGCGCCGTCGAGCTGATGGAAGTGCTCACCCTCGCCCGCCAGGGCACAATCCGCGCCCGCGTCCAGCGCTTCCCGCTTAGCCAGGTCGCCGACGTCTACCAGCAGCTCCGCGAAGGCAAGATCGACGGCCGTGCCGTGATCACCCCGCCGGAACCCTAGGACGGGACCCGATCGGTCACTCGTCCCGCTCGAAACTGATCCTCCCGCAGGCCTAGCGCATGCCCATGCGCGCAGCCCCACCATCCATAACTGCCCGTTCGTCGTGACACGGACAGCCATGGGGCCGACCTGGACCGACGGATAACGGCGGATACGCGGACATGGGGCGTAGACGAGGGTCGATCACTCAGCGTCGCCTCGCGCGCGTCGGCATTCTCCCTGCCGATTACGCGCGGCTATCTAGCGCCGGGTTGCTTGCGATCAGCGGCGGGTGTTATGCGCTCTGGCCTGGGCTGCTGGGCTGTGGATCGAAGCTGGCTGGCAGGAACGCTGATACGTGCCTGGCGCATCTGAGCTGAGCGGCTTCGTTCTCTTCAGGATCGGTGCGCGGGTGTCCACGCGCAGTAAAACAGGCGTCTGCGACGCGGATCACCGAAGTTCCTCTAAGCCGGGTAGCCACCTGTCCAGAAGTTTTCTTACCCTTTCTCACCTCGATGGTCATCTGCCGTTAGTATCCACTTATAGAAACTGACGAGAGAACGCAGAGAGATCAACTATGGATGGCTGACGGCCCTGTGCGGCGCCGAGCCTCGACTTATGGACCACGCGCCCTAGGAGATATGGTGAGTCTCGTAATACGGAAGCATGTTCTCAACCAACTTGACAAAGTTCATCACGAAAGGGAGCTAGCTCTCCGCATCGAACAGGGCGATGCCCTGTACCAGCTTAGAGTCTACCCGCAGCGGGCCGACGAGCCAGTCTTTGTCCGCTTCCCTGGCCGCGCCGGGGTGGAGACGTCGAGTCAGGTGGTTGTGGGTGCGGCCGAGATTGTTGTTACCAGACTTCGGCTCATATTGTTGGTGAAATCAGGAAGGAACGCGCGAGGGCTGAGCCAGGAGAGTGGAGAGGTCGCAATCGTGTCGGTCAACCGTCTCGATCTTGGGTCACCGCAGCGGGTTACCACTCGGTCTGGCAAGATCAAAATCGTTAACTTCCCCGGATCGGACAGCTCTTTCGTCATTCTCGTTCCCCATCTTCGAGACTTTGAAGGCTTCCTGAAGGTTATGGCGCCAGAGTATGCTGAACGGCTCGGGCATGAACGCGCCGCTGAGATCGCGGACAAGCGCCTGGATGACGAACTGGAGGCAATGCTCCTAGAATATGAGGGTGAAGCTGCCGATGCGCCTGAAGCAAATCAGAAACAGACTGTCACTAACGACGATCGACGGAATTCCCCTGGTATGGCCGCGGGCCTTAAGATAATTAATAGGCTGATGAGCAGCATCCCCGGCAGGTTTTCAATCGTTGCTGCTTGTGCTTTTGTGGGTACGGTCTTAATTCTATCAGGAAACTACGTGCAAAGTTATTATGCGGCAGAGCAAGCTCGATGTAGTAAGATGCTCACACAGCCCGCTAGCTGCTTCTTCGGCGGTGTAGCAACTGCCATAGGGGGCGGTTTAAGCAAAACGGGTTGGGTTGCGCTCTTCTCTCCTATCGTCATAGTAATTACGGCCGTCATTATCGTCAGAAGAAGAGCTTGAGACCTTGCCGCGGTGACTGCGCTCCCATCCTCGCCCCGTAAGCGTCCGGGCCCGGCATAGTCGCGTGATGTCCGTTTAAAAATTTGATCACTGACGCCGGTCCTGCATACGCCCAGAACATCTTCCACGAACGACCTCCAACGTAAGAGCAGCGTGCCGGGAGGTGCTCCGGCAATCCCAGGTTTGGGCACGGTCGGTCGCCCATCCTGCATGAGTATGCTGTGCGGCCCCGCCCCCTGACACGCGCGCTCGTGCCGCTCTCCGAGCGTGCCCTGCCGATTACGCGTTCTGGCGGGCTCCAGGCTTGTCGCCGGGATCGGCGCACCGATCGCCCAGTTCTGCGCGTTTTTCAGCACGCTGGACTGGGCTATCTGGCAGGCCCGCAGCCTTCAGGCTGGACGCAAGGACCGCCGCGATGGGCGGATGGCACGGCCGCACTTCGGGTTCGGGCCGGGGTCGCCCGGCTGCCCGGCGGGAGGCCCGCCATCACCGGGGTCCGCGTGTTCAGGCTGGACGAACAGGCCCTGCGTATCAGGCGGCTTCTGGTGGGACACGCAGCGTAAGCGCCCGCTAGGTTCCGGACGAGGCAGCCAGCTGCATGTCCCGTCGCTCTGTCGTTCGCGCACTGCCCTGACCACTGTCAGCTGGCGTCGCCGAGCGCGTAGTCCAGCGTTCGGTGCATCCCCGCATGTCCAGGCAATACCAGCGGACGTCGGCGCAGGCGCTGGTCCCGTCAGCCACCATTTGGCCGGCAGACAAGCGGACACCACACAGCGAGCAGTATTTGACGACGGCTGGCCCTGCCGGGGCGAGGGTCCAACGCTCGTGATCAGCCATGATCAGCTCCCCTCCGGGACCAACCGGCGCGAACCTGGTTGCCCCGTGCTGTACGCCATCATGACGCTTTCCTTCCCTGCAAAGCGCCCAGGCTCTCGAATCCCCTACGGTCCTACCGCCGAATCACAGCCCGATAAACATACGGTAACCGTACGGCTTATATATGAGCCATTTCGGCGTGGCCTGTGGACATTTTCAGTTTTCTGCTAATGCACAGGGCGCGGATAGCGTTCTCGCAGGTAACG
>Ga0208686_1001014_pt1 | contig 11888 bp, 10 predicted proteins | sample June2015DPH_6_50_FD_184694 | JGI IMG/M metagenome (GOLD analysis project Ga0208686, IMG submission 184694) | Peatland microbial communities from SPRUCE experiment site at the Marcell Experimental Forest, Minnesota, USA - June2015DPH_6_40... | ecosystem: Environmental > Terrestrial > Soil >... | reverse complement strand
AGCAGCGAGGACGCCATGACGGCGGACTGGTCCCGCTTGCCGGAGGACCTGCTCGCCCGCATGTCGACTCGGATCACGAACGAGGTGGAGGAGGTCAACCGCGTCGTACTCGATGTCACGAGCAAGCCGCCCGGCTCGATCGAGTGGGAGTAGGCGGGCGCCCTCGCCCGAGTTCCGCCTCGCCTGTCAGGCGAGCTCGCCGACGACGTAGTCGATGCAGGCGGTGAGCGCCTCGACGTCCTCCGGGTCTATCGCCGGGAACATGGCGATGCGCAGCTGGTTGCGGCCGAGCTTGCGGTAGGACTCCGTGTCGACGATCCCGTTGGCGCGAAGGATCTTGGCGACACCGAGGGCGTCGATGGTCTCTTCGAAGTCGATGGTGGCCACGACGCGTGAGCGCTCATCGGGTTTGGCCACGAAGGGAGTGGCGAACGGTGAGCGGTCAGCCCAGCCGTAGAGGATCTCCGCCGAGAGGTCACAGCGCGAGGCGGAAAACTCGAGGCCGCCGTTCTCGTTGAACCACTCCAGCTGACTGGCGAGCAGGTGCAGCGTGGCGAGGGCGGGTGTGTTGTAGGTCTGGTCGAGGCGGGAGTTGTCGAGGGCGATCTGCAGGTCGAGCGAGCTCGGGACCCACCGCTCGGCTGCCAGCTTGGCGATGCGGTCGACCGCCGCCGGCGAGACGGCGGCACACCACAGCCCGCCGTCGGAGGCAAAGCACTTCTGGGGGGCGAAGTAGTAGCAATCGAAGCTACCCGGCTCGACCCGCAGGCCACCTGCGGCCGAGGTGGCGTCCACGAGCACGAGGCCGGCCGCAGGCGTGCCGTCGGCGGCGAGTGGCCGGCAGATGGGCATTTGAACTCCGGTGGAGGTTTCGTTGTGGGTGAGGGCGTAGGCATCGATGGCGGCGTTGGCGACCGCCTCCGGGTGCGTTCCCGGCTCGCTTTCGATCACCTCCGGCTGGGCGAGGAACGGAGCTGCCCTCGTGCCGGCGGCGAATTTGGAGGAGAACTCGCCGAAGGCGAGGTGCTGGCTCTGGCGCTCGATGAGGCAGAACGCCGCCGCGTCCCAGTACAGCGTCGTCCCTCCGTTGCCGAGCATGATCTCGTAGCCGTCGGGCAGCGACCACAGGGCGGACAGCCCCTCACGGACCTGGCCGACGACCGCCTTCACCGTGCTCTGGCGGTGGCTCGTGCCGAGGAATCTCGGAGCGGCCGAGGCGAGGCGTGCCACCGCCTCCTGACGGACTTTGGAGGGTCCCGAGCCGAAACGCCCGTCCCTCGGCTTGAGGACATCGGGAATCGTGATGGCGGGCATGCCGTCAGCATGACAGGCGGCTCCGCGGCCGCTCACATCGGGCTGCTCAGCCGCCCGGGCGCCCCGAGCCCGGCGCCCTCGTGGCGCCCCGCGCCCTGGCGGATGCTGCGCCGGCCGGCCATGTGCCAGCATGGGCTATGGCCGCTACGACCGAGGTTTCGACCCGCCAGTCCCGCATCTCCCGCCGCATCGCTGCGGTCACGCCCTCTGCCACCCTTGCCATCGACGCCAAGGCCAAGGCGCTGAAGGCCGCTGGTGTCGATGTCGTCGGCTTTGGTGCGGGCGAGCCCGACTTCCCCACGCCGGCCCCCATCGTCGAAGCCGCTATCGCTGCCTGCCGCGACCCGAAGAACCACCACTACACGCCCACCGCCGGGCTGCCCGAGCTGCGTGAGGCGATCGCCGCCAAGACGCTGCGGGACTCGGGCTTCGAGGTGAGGCCCAACCAGGTCCTGGTCACCAACGGTGGCAAGCAGGCCGTGGCCAACACCTTCGAGACCCTCCTCGACCCGGGCGACGAGGTCCTCCTCCTCGCCCCGTTCTGGACGACCTACCCCGAAGCGATCATGCTCGGAGGTGGCGAGCCCGTCGTAGTGTCGACCGGCATCGAGTCGGGCTTCAAGGCGAGCGTGCAGCAGCTCGAAGCGGCCGCCACCGGGCGTACGAAAGTCCTCCTGTTCGTCTCGCCTTCGAACCCGACCGGGGCGGTCTACCCCCGCGCCGCCATCGAGGACATCGGCCAGCTAGCGGCCGAGCGCGGCTGGTGGGTCGTCACCGACGAGATCTACGAGCACCTCGTCTACGGGGACGCCGAGCACCACTCGATGCCCGTGCTCGTGCCGGAGCTCCGGGACCGCTGCGTGGTGCTCAACGGCTGCGCCAAGACCTACGCCATGACCGGCTGGCGGGTCGGGTGGATGATCGCTCCATCAGACGTCACCGAGGCGGCCACCAACCTGCAGTCCCACACGACCTCGAACGTGAACAACGTCGCCCAGAAGGCGGCCCTCCAGGCGGTGACGGGTGACCTCTCGGCCGTGGAGGAGATGCGCGCCGCCTTCGATCGGCGGCGGAGGACCATCCACCGCCTCCTCAACGAGATACCCGGCGTCAGCTGCTTCGACCCGGAAGGCGCCTTCTACGCCTTTCCCTCTCTCGAAGGCCTGCTGGGTCGGCCTCTGCACGGCCGCACGGCCGCCACCACCCTGGAGCTGGCGGAGATCATCCTCGAGGAGGCCAACGTCGCCTTCGTGCCAGGGGAGGCATTCGGGGCGCCGGGGTACGGGCGCTTCTCCTATGCCTTGTCCGACGAGGATCTCGAGCGCGGCATCGGCCGCATCGCCCAGCTTGTGGGCGAGTCGGCCGGTCGCTGAGCATGGGGCGCATCCTCGTCACCGAGACCCTCGCCGAAGGTGGCCTCGCCTCCATGCGGGCGGCCGGCCACGACGTCGACGTGCAGACGGGCCTCACGCCCGAGCAGCTGCTCGAGGTGGTACCCGGCGCCCAGGCGCTCGTCATCCGCTCGGCCACGCAAGTGACGGCGGAGCTGCTCGAAGCCGGACGCGACCTCATCGTCGTGGGCCGGGCGGGCGTCGGCCTCGACAACGTCGACGTCGGCGCCGCCACCGATCGCGGCGTCATGGTCGTGAACGCCCCGGAGTCGAACATCCTCTCGGCGGCCGAGCACGCCGTCGCCCTGCTCCTCGCGCAGGCTCGCAACATCCCGCAGGCGCATGCCGCCCTCGTGGCAGGGCGTTGGGAGCGATCCAAGTGGGAAGGCGTCGAGCTCCACGGCAAGACGCTCGGGATCCTCGGCCTCGGCCGCATCGGCGCCCTCGTCGCCCAGCGTGCGCACGCCTTCGGCATGCGCCTCGTCGCCCACGACCCCTATGTCTCGGAGGAGCGGGCGAGACAGATGGGCGTCGAGCTGCTCGGACTGGAGGAACTCGTTGCCCAGTCGGACTTCCTCACGATCCACCTTCCAAAGAACCAAGAAACCGCCGGACTCCTCGGAAAGGATCTCCTCGCCAAGGCCAAGCCGGGCATCCGCATCGTGAACGCTGCCCGAGGCGGCGTTCTCGACGAGGAGGCCCTGGCCGATGCCATCGAGTCCGGCCACATCGGCGGCGCCGCCCTCGACGTCTTCTCGAAGGAGCCGTGCACCGCCTCGCCGCTCTTCCAGCTGCCGAACGTCGTCGTCACCCCCCATCTCGGCGCCAGCACGGAGGAAGCCCAGGACAAGGCGGGCGAGCAGATCGCCGAACAGATCATCCTGGCGTTGGCGGGCGACTTCGTGCCCTACGCCGTGAACGTCGCCGCCCGCTCGGCCTCGGAGGCGGTGCGGCCGTACCTCGGACTCGCCGAGCGCCTCGGGCATGTCATCGCCGCCCTCTGCGAGGGCCTTCCCGACACCATCGAGGTGGTCGTCGAGGGCGCCCTCTTCGGAGAGGATCTCGGCATCTTGACCCTGGCCGCCCTAAAAGGGGTGCTGGCGGCGGGGAGCGACGAGCCTGTCTCCTACGTCAACGCGCCCCGGCTCGCCAGCCAGCGCGGCCTCGAGGTGAGGGAGACCTCGACGTCCTCCGCCATCGAGTATGTCAACCTCATCACGCTGCGCAGCAGCCACCACGCCGTGGCGGGAACCTTGGCGGGCAGGAGCGCCACAGAGCGAATCGTCATGATCGACGACCACGGCGTCGAGCTGCCGTTCGCCGAGAACCTCCTCGTCGTCCGCAACGACGACCGGCCAGGCATGATCGGGATCGTCGGGCTCGCCTGCGGCGAGGCGGGTGTCAGCATCTCGTCGATGGCGGTCGGCCAGACGGGCGGGCAAGCCAGCACCGCCCTCATGGCCGTGGCCACCGATGTGCCGGTGCCGTACGACGTCATCCGCTCCCTTCGCGCCACCGACGGGATTCTCGACGTCCATCGCGTGCACGGCGGAGGGGCGGCCGAGCGCTAGGTGTGACGACCGGGCATCAGCGCCTGGTGCGGCAGCCTCGACGCAGCCTCAGGGCGAGGTGCTGACTCGGCCCCGCCGGACCCTCGGATCGGGCGCCGTTCGGCGGCGAGCTCGCCGCAGGAGCACCTGCTCAGGTACTTCGGGCGCCTCCGGCGGCGCTCCCCACGAGCGACGTCGCCCGAGGAGCACCGTCACTCCGATGATGAACACCAGCATGGCCCACAGGTAGGAGTCCCCCACGACGAGCTCCCACACCTTCTCGTGCAGCCCCCAGTCCTCGCTCGGCACCCACCAGATGGGGCCTGCCCAGAAGAAGAGAGCGGCACCGATCGCCCATCTCCTGCCGTGCACGGGGCGATCGGGCGCCAGCGCCAGCCAGAGGATCGCCGGCACGCTCCACACCAGGTGGTGCGACCAGGTGATCGGTGAGATGACGAGGCCCGTCGTGGCACACACGACGGCCCCCAGCATCGGCGAGGACGTGCGGTAGGCCCAAGCGGCGAGCACCAGCCCGAGCACGGCGATGGCGATGCTGAGCGGCAGCAGGATGGACAAGGGCACGTTGCCGTGAGCGATCCGCATGGCGGCGCTCTTCAGGTTCTGGTTGCTGATCGACAGCAACGCCCCGGCGCGAGACGAGTTGAAGACGTCCTGTGTCCAGAACACCCACGAGGCGTGCGGCGAGACGACGCCGCCCACGGCGCTGCAGGCCAGGAAGCTGCCGAGCGCCACGCAACCCGCCCGGTACTGGCGGGTGAGGAAGAGGTAGGGCACGAAGATCAAGGGGGTCAGCTTGATGGCGGCGGCGATGCCGGTGAGGACTCCTTTCGGGATGCGATCCCAACCCACTCCCAGATCGGTCATCACGAGCGCCACGACGAGGATGTTCACCTGTCCGAGGTAGGCCGTCACGAGCACCGGATCGAGCACCATGGCCGGAGCGAGCAGGAGGACGGCGCGGCGGCGGGCGACAGCGGTCGAAGCCGCAGGAGACACGGTGCGCAGGCTGACGTACAGCAGCCACAGCAGCACAACGACACTGGCAAGTCCCCAGATGACTTGGGCAGGCGTGCGGGTCAGGAGGGCGAGCGGAGCGAAGACGAGGGCGGCGAAGGGCGGATAGGTGAAATACAGGTGGTCGGAGGTGAGCGAGTACAGGTTCGGGCTGAGGACGTGGGCGCCGCCCATGAGGTAGACGTCGATGTCGACCTGGTTGCCGTGGATGGCGAGTCCGAGGGCGAGACCTACTGCGAAGGTCACGGAGAAGATGCCGAGGAGGCGGGAGGCTTTCGGGCTCAGCCGGCTTTGGCCACCACCGGCGAGAGCCACGGCTCCCAAGGGCGCCTGCACGCGGCCACCATAGCAAGGGTGGCCGCGAGCGCACCCGGTCAGGCGCAGGTTCAGGCGAAAGCTCCCATGCGAGAGAGAATCCGCAGCATGACCTCGTCGGCCCCTCCTCCGATCGACAGCAACCGCGAGTCGCGGAAGTAACGAGCCGTCCAGGTCTCCTCCATGTAACCGACGCCGCCGTGGAACTGGATGCAGGTGTCGGCGACTTGGCGCTGGAGACGCCCGGCGATGAGCTTGGCGATGGAAGCCTGGCGGGTGACGTCCTTGTTCTGCATCATCTTCTCGGCACAGGCGTAGCTGTACTCGCGTAGCAGGTCGAGCTCGGAGTCCAGTTCGGCGAGGCGATAGGCGACGTACTGGTTGTCGAGCAGCGGTGCCCCAAAGGCACGGCGCTGTCGCAGGTAGGTGATCGTCCGCTCGAGTGCCCGCGTCATGCCGCCGACAGAGAGGTAGGCGGCGATGAGCCGCTCGTGCTGGAACTGGTCCATCTGCTGAAAGAACCCCTGACCGACCTCCCCGATGGTGTTCGCCAAAGGCACCCGAACGTCGCTGAAGCTCAGCTCGGCCGTGTCCGAGCTGCGGTTGCCCAGCTTGTCGAGCTTGCGGCTCACCTCGAGTCCGGGCGTGGCCGTCGGGACGATGATCTGCGACATGCCGGCATAGCCGCCGTCACCGGACGTGCGGGCGAGCAGGCACAGCCAGTCGGCCTGCACGCCATTGGTGATGTAGAGCTTCGCGCCGTTGATCACCCACTCGTCCCCGTCGGCCACCGCCCTGGTCGAGATGGCGGCGACGTCCGAACCGGCGTCCGGCTCCGTGACGGCGATCGACACGACGACCTTTCCGGCGATGGCGGGAACGAGGAAGCGCTCCTTCAGCTCCTCCGATCCGAAGCGGTGGAGCGAGGGCGTCGCCATGTCCGTCTGGACGGCGATCGCCATCGGGATGCCACCGCAGCCGATTCGCCCGAGCTCCTCGCCGAGAACGACCGTGAAGGAATGGTCCGCCCCCTGGCCGCCGTAGGCGGGGTCGTACTCGAGGCCGAGGAAGCCGGCGCGCCCGAGCTTCGGGAACAATTCGTGACCGGGAAACCCCCCTGCCCTCTCCCACTCGTCGACATGGGGCTCGATCTCGCGCTCGACGAACGACCGGACGGACGTGCGGAAGGCGTCATGCTCCTCGGTCAGTTGCACGCGGAATGATACGCCCGCCCACGGCGGCCGAGCGCCGTAGGGTTGCGACCGTGGTGCCGGAGATGGCGGGCAAAGAGGTCATCAGCGGAGAGCGGTTCCGGGCCGTCCTCGGACACGTGCCGACGAGCGTCGCCATCGTCGCCGGCCTCGTCGACGGCGCTCCGCGGGGGCTCAGCGTCGGGACCTTCGTGCCCGTGTCGTTGGTGCCGCCGTTGGTGGGTTTCTTCGTGGATCGGCGCTCGACGAGCTGGCCGCCCATCTCGGGGGTCGGAGCCTTCGTCGTGAGCGTCCTCAGCGCCGATCAAGCTGAGCTGTCGAGGCGGTTCGCCGTCTCGCAGACCGACAAGTTCGCCGGCGTCGCCTGGCACGAGGGTCCCTCCGGCCACCCGGTGATCGAAGGAGCCGTCGCCTGGGTGGACTGCGAGCTCGGCTCCCAGACCGATGCGGGTGACCACGTCTTCGTGCTCGGGAGGGTGCTCGACCTCGGTGTCGAGACCGGGGGCACGCCCCTGTTGCACCACCGAGGCGGTTACCGGCGGGCGCATGACCTCGATCCGTGAGCGCCGCGGGCGCGAATGGGGCAAGGCTGCCGGGCCGATTAGGGTTCGCCCCAGGAGGACGAGATGAACGACGACAGCGCACCAGCAGGGGTAGATCGGCGCAGGTTCCTTCAGCTCATGGGACTGGCCGGTGCGGGCGTCGCTCTCGGCGCCTGTGGCAGCAGTGGCGGTAGCGGGACCACGACTTCGTCGGGGGCGCCACCCTCGTCCACCGTGCCGAAGGCGCCGGCGTTCCCGATCGGGGCGGCCGCCAAGGCGACGAACAAGCCAGTGCCGGTGACGATGTGGCACTCGATGACCGAGGCGAACCTGACGACGCTCCAGAAGCTGGCGAAGCAGTTCAACTCGTCACAGTCGGACGTCAAGGTCTCGCTCGTCAACCAGTCGAGCTACACCGACACGATGACGGCCTACACGGCGGCCGCCGGGTCGAACTCTCTCCCGGACCTCGTGCAGATCGAGAACATCGACCTGCAGATCATGATCGACAGCCAGACCGTGATGCCGGCCGAGTCCGCCGTAGCTGCCGACAGCAGCTTCGACATCGCCAGCCTCCTCCCGTCGGCCGTCGAGTTCTTCAAGGTCGAGGGCGTCCTCTGGGCGATGCCCTGGAACGAGTCGACGGAGATCCTCTACTACAACCAGCACGCCTTCACGAAGGCCGGTCTCGACCCGGCGAACCCGCCGGCCACGCTAGCGGACTACAAGAGCGCTGCGGAGACGATCGTCTCCAAGGGTGTGGCCAAGTACGGCACGAGCCTGAAGCTGACGCCGTCCGAGATCGAGGACTGGACGGGCATGCAAGGCGCCCTCCTCGTCAACAACGGCAACGGCCGCACGCAGCGCGCCACCGCGGTCACCTTCGGTGGAGCGGACGGCCTGGCGCTCTTCAGCTTCTACGAGGACATGTACAAGTCCAAGCTCGCTCAGGCGACGCCGGGCAATGGAACGGGCGCCTACGACAACCTTCTCGCCATCGCGGGATATCAGGGCTCCGTCGAGACGGCCGCCATGACGAGCGACACGAGCGCCGCCCTGGGCACGGTCTTGACGGTGATCGGCACCTACCCGAAGGTGAAGCTCGGGATCGGTCCTTTGCCGGCACCGCCCGGCCCCGGAGGCGTTCCCTACGGAGGCGGCGGGCTGTTCATGGTGAAGACTTCTGCCCCCGAGAGCCAGGATGGCGCTTGGCAGTTCATCAAGTTCCTCCTCGAGCCCGGTCCCATGGCGACCTGGTCGCTCGGTAGCGGTTACATCCCCATCACGACGGCCGCCGTCACCGAACCGAACCTCGTCGCCGCCTGGGCGAAGACGCCGGTCTACAAAGTCGCCTACGAGCAGGTGCTCAACACCAAGCCGAGCGCTGCCACGGCTGGCCCTGTCGCCGGTCCGCTCAGCCAGGTGGAGACGGACATCATCAACGGGCTGACGGCTATCTCGAACGGAGCCTCGGCGGCGACGGCCCTTGCGTCGACCGTCTCAGCTTCGAACTCGGCCATCGCTTCGTACAACTCACGGGTCTAGATGGAGCCAGCCAGCGTCGAGCTCGAGCACATCGAGAAGCGCTTCGGCTCCACCGTCGCCCTGGCGGCGATCGATCTGGCGGCGGCGGCCGGCGAGTTCCTCGTGCTGCTGGGCCCCTCCGGGTGTGGCAAGTCGACGTTGCTTCGCATCGTCGCCGGTCTCGAGGTGCCTTCGGCCGGCATGGTCCGCATCGGCGGAACCGATGTCACCGCCGTTGAGCCCCGCGATCGCGACGTCGCCATGGTGTTCCAGAACTACGCCCTCTACCCCCACCTGAGCGTGCGCCGCAACATCGAATTCCCCCTGAAGGCCCGCCACGTGCCCGCGCCCGACCGTCACCGCGTCGCCGAGGAGGCGGCGGCATCGCTCCAGCTCGATGAGCTCCTCGAGCGCAAGCCCTCGCAGCTGTCCGGCGGGCAACGCCAGCGGGTGGCCCTCGCCCGAGCCATCGTTCGCCAGCCGAAAGCGTTCCTCATGGACGAGCCCTTGTCGAACCTGGACGCTCGCCTGCGAGTCGAGATGCGGGCGGAGCTCGTCGAGCTCCACCTGCGGACTGGGACGACGGTCATCTACGTCACTCACGATCAAGTCGAAGCGATGACGATGGGCGACCGCATCGCCGTCATGAGCCATGGAGTCCTCCGTCAGCTCGGCGTCCCCCAGGACGTGCACGACCGGCCGGCTGACGTCTTCGTGGCGGGCTTCATCGGCAGCCCGCCGATGAACCTGCTGCCCGGGGACGTCGTGGCCTCGAGCACGGGCGGCCCCCCCATGGCGGTCGTCTCGGGCGGGCGGGTGCCCATTGGCACCTACGAGCCCGGCAAAAGGGTCACGATCGGCATCCGGCCCGAGCATCTCGCCCTCCGTGGAGACGGGACCATCGAGGCGACCGTGAGCCTCGTCGAGTCGCTCGGTCACGAGCGCCACCTCGCCTGCCGCCTGCCGGACGGCTCACTCGTGATCGTTCGCGAGGGGGGTGCAGGAGCCGTCATGCCCATCGGGACGCCCGTGCGCCTCGGCCTCGCCGCCGGCGCCCTGGTTCACGTGTTCGACCGCGAGAGCGGGAAACGGCTCGATGTGGCTGCGTAAGGTCCGCGAGACCGCTACCGGGTACCTGTTCCTGTTCCCGGCGATCGGGCTGTTCGGGCTGTTCGTCTTCTACCCGCTCGTGAAGACCGCCTATCTCGGCTTCTACGCCCAACCGGTGTTCCCGGGCCTGCCCGCGAAGTACATGGGCTTCTCGCAGTACTCGAGCGTGCTTTCGTCCTCCGAGTTCCTCGGTGACCTTTGGCGGACGGTCCTGTTCGTCCTGTTCACGATGCCCCTGGGCATCGCCCTCGGCCTCGCCATGGCGGTGCTGGCTCACAAGAAGCTCGCCGGCATCCGGGTGTTCCGCACCATCTTCTCCTCCACCATCGCCACGTCGGTGGCTGTCGCCTCGGTGATCTTCTTCACGCTCCTCGACCCGCAGGTCGGCCTGTTCTCCTACTGGCTCGGGCAGACCGGAGGTACGGGCATCCTCGGCAGCCTCACCTGGGCGCTGCCCGCCGTCGCCGTCACCACGATCTGGTTGAACCTCGGCTTCACGTTCATCCTTATGAGCGCCGCCCTGCAGTCCGTGCCCGACGAGCTCCTCGAAGCGGCTGCCGTGGACGGTGCGAGCCCGACGGCGAGCTTTTGGCGAGTGACGTTCCCCTTGTTGTCGCCGCAGCTGTTCTTCGTCGGCGTCATCGGCATCATCAGCGGCTTCCAGGCATTCGGCCAGATCGACATCCTCACCCAGGGTGGCCCAGAGAACCACACGACGACGGTCCTCTACGACATCTACGAGAACGTCTTCGACTACAACAACTCGGGAAAGGGCGCCGTGATGGCCATCGCCCTGTTCGTGATCCTCCTCGTCCTCACGGCCCTGCAGTTCCTCGTTCTCCAGCGGAGGGTGTTCTATGCCGGCGCCGGACGCTGAATTCGCCGGCGTGCTGAGCGGCGACTGGGCATCTGTCCCCGTCGCCGCACATCGAAGCCGCCTGCGTGCTGTCCTTCGCTACGTCCTGTTGGTCGTCGTGGCTCTCGTCGTGCTCTTCCCGATCTACATGACGATCGTCACCTCGTTGCTGACGTCGCCGCAGATCGCCCACCGGCCGCCGCTGTTGTACCCGCCGAGCCCGCAGTGGTCGAACTACTCGACGGCCTTCACCACCGGGGACCTCGGCGTCTACCTGCGCAACAGTGCCATCCAGTCGGTCTCCATCACGGTCGCTGTCGTCCTCACGTCCGTGCTCGCCGCCTATGCCTTCACGTTCGTGCGTTTCCCATTCAAGCGCGTCTTGTTCGCGGTCTGTCTTGCCAGCTTGATGGTGCCGGCAGAGGTCACGATCATCCCGAACTACCAGACGATCGCCGCCTTCGGATGGCTGAACTCCTTCCCGGCGCTCATCGTGCCGTTCATGGCGAGCGGCATCGGGATCTTCTTGTTCCGCCAGTCCTTCCGCCAGCTGCCCGGCGAGCTGCGCGACGCTGCCAGGCTCGACGGCCTCGGCCATCTGCAATTGACCGCGGCGAAACTCGTACGCCGGATGGGTGCGAGCCAACAGGCCCCCTGGACCGAAGAACTGATACAGCGAGGGCAAGCGCGCGGCCAGCGTAGCGGATTGTGAAGTAGAGGACACGGTGATGGGGACGTGTTCCTATAATAGCTGTTTGGGCTACTGCCGCAGAAAGAGTCTGAGTGAGCCGTCGAGTACGTTTGGAAGCTAACAAGGTCATCCCCGAGGGCGAGTCGCCAGCCATCGGCACCCTCGCCATCGTGGGCCGCCCCAACGTCGGCAAGTCTACGCTGTTCAACCGGCTGGTGCGCTCGCGGCGCTCCATCGTCGGCGATGAGCCGGGGATCACCCGCGACCGTATCTACGGCGACGCGGTGTATCTCGGCCGGCGCTTCGAGCTGATCGATACCGGAGGCATCATCACCGACGACGCCGAGCT
>Ga0208686_1001008_pt1 | contig 11936 bp, 14 predicted proteins | sample June2015DPH_6_50_FD_184694 | JGI IMG/M metagenome (GOLD analysis project Ga0208686, IMG submission 184694) | Peatland microbial communities from SPRUCE experiment site at the Marcell Experimental Forest, Minnesota, USA - June2015DPH_6_40... | ecosystem: Environmental > Terrestrial > Soil >... | reverse complement strand
CTCCGCGATCTTTGGATTTATATTGCCGAGCAAATGATCGAGGTGCACAGTTACTTCGCTGATGTATTGTTTCGTTCGGATCATTTCTGGCCTATAGGCTAGACCGTATTTGCTTGCTGCGGAACGCAGCAGCTCTTCGAGGAAGGCATCACCATTTTCTGTCGATGACCATGTTTCAGCAACTACCCCATCACCATAGAGAGAAAAATTTACGGTGATTGGGCCATCATCACTTTGAAATTCACCAGTCTTAAAGACAAATCCCTTCTTGGTCTCATCCTTCTCCGCTAGCGATTTGGGGAATGTTTGGAATGAATATTTTTCCCCAAGCCATAACAATATCTCAGGGAAAAAACTCTTCCCTGTCGGATTCAGCTCGTTTATATCAAACAACCATATCGACCTAGCGAGTCCTACGCTTATCTTTTGCATAAAAATTAGGCTCTACCTTGTGCTGCGAGTTGAGCGTGATTGTCGAACGTTCTACGAGCTTGTTCAAATTGACTTGCTGAGTCGAAGTCATCTGTATCATCGCGAACAGATTGGACAGGCATTTTTTCTAGCGGAACACCTGCACCTTCAAATTCGCGTTTAAAGGTCGGAATCTCGTAAAAGCCTTCCGATAACCCATTGTCCAAATATGGAGTCCCTGTCACCCATTTAAGGAAACGACTAAAAGGCACAAACCATACCACTAAGGCCACATCACAAGTCTCAGCGATTTTCTTTAGGGTAGAGAGCGAAAGCTTACCGTAGTTAGGATTCTCAAGTCTGGCAGACACATTATTTGGGTGCTTAATGCCTAATTTACTGGCAAATTCCGCTTGAGTCCATTTTTCTTGGTCACGAAGGGCACGAATCTGATATGCGATGCTCTTGTCCAAGTGCGACTCTACGAATCGAGCCCTAGTCTCTTTGCTCCTCTTCAGTATCTGAAGCAACTTTGGGAGTGAAATCAAACTTGTGGGCTCGTGCTTCTTGTCGGAGGAGCTGTCCGAGTCGTCGCTTTGCTTGTCCCTTACCTTCGATATCATTTTTGACATCCTTGTCTGTTCCGTGAAGGAAGATATATGAAGTCTTACTTGGATGACCGCGCAGCCCGTAGATTCGGTAGGTAATATTCCCGTCCTCTCCACGAACGTCCCTCGGTCTCAACTCTGATATTCCGCCCTCTCCATCGAGCGGATCATAGTCTGGACGCCTCCAGCGACCCATCGAGAGCTTTTCCAGGTGCAAAGCCATGTTCAGGATTTCCAGTTGTGCATCGAGATCGAGTCCATCAAACCAGTCTTGGACAATGCGACCCTCACCGTAAACCTCGATGCCATAGAACTCATTCATAGACTATCACAAAAAAGATACATATCAAATTTAAAATATGCTTTACATATGCTATCAAAATTGATACATTTTGGTTAGTATGTGAAAATAAAAGGCCAACATCCACTTGAACCCAAGAGGGACGTTGGCCTTTCGTTCTTTTCGTGGGGCTAACGCGGCGTGGCGGTCCCTCCTGACAGAGATTCCCGCCGAGGGTTCAACCCCTCTAGCTCCACCGTTTACTAACGCTCCCCGCCAACGGCGTCAACCGCTAGCGGGGATTTGCCCTCGGGTATGAGCCAAGAACAGGATACCCGGTCGTCATTTTGGCTCCATTGGCCCGAGGAAAGCAAGGCCAAAATGACGTGCATTCGCGGTCACCACGAATCCTGCAAGAGATTCGGAACCTACGGGCGTGTGGCCCGCCCCGTCGCGAAGCGAAGGGCGGGGCCTTTGACCTCTTTCCATCACAAAAATCCTGTGCGCATCGTCACAGACTTCCAACCGCCCGTCGGCGACAATAGCGATCGACCTGTGGCAGGACAGAGGTGTGCCCATCCGCCAAGGCGCTCCTCGAACCAGCCCCAGCCCCATTTGTCGGCGCTCTTTGACAACACCAATTCGGAGAAAAGAGCGGGCGTCAGCCCGCCTACCCAACCCCGGGCCCAGCAAGAACGAGCTAAGTGATTGAAGAATAAAGACTTTACTTCTAAGTCATTTAAACTCAAAGAACTAGCGGGAATTTTCCCGTAACCCGATGATTCTAATAGGGGGTGGGGGAGGGGGGTGGGGAGTAAAGTACAGGATAATACCTCAAGAGTAAACAGCAAAAATTTGCCACTTGCAAGACGGCCCAGCAGAATCGTTCCTGCAGTCAGGAGAAGATTATGGCAACCGGCTCTGTCGCACCCGCCGCGCGCTGGATCGCTCGTGTCTGGAGCCTTCTGAGCATACTGTTCGTTTTCGTGTTTGCCGTGGGCAACATGGCGCGACCTATCGGCCTCCGACCAACGCTGCACGAGTGGTTTGGTCTGGCCCTCTGGCCGATTGGAGTTGGCGTCGGTTTGGTCGTGGCTTGGTATCGTGAGGAGTTGGGAGGGATTCTCGCGTTGGGATGCCTGATCGCATTCTACGTTTGGAATCTGCTTCGTTCCGGACATTTGCCTCAGGGGCCGTTCTTCTTTTTAACTGCCGCGCCAGGCTTGCTTTTTCTCATGGCGGGACTTCTGTCGCATCGCAACCCTGGCCGGCAACCGCGCTAAAATAGGCTCATGGAGCCGGAATCTGGCGGCCGGTTTGGATTCACTCTGAAGGGATCGGCGGGCCTCATCGTCGCCGTCGCTGTAGTGGCCATTCTGCTGATCGCGCTGCCGGCTTATCGCTGGTTCTTTCTGATCAGCGTTCTTATCGGACTGGTTATCGCGGGCGCGCTCACGCTCTGGTACAAACTGCATCCGCTCAAAGAGCAGGACGTGCATCCCAAACGTCCACTCGGGCTTTAGTGAACTTCTTTTCTGCAAACTTTTTTTTCCGCGTTGCCACGCGCGACCCATACACTGGAAACTATCTGTATGCGGATTCTGGCGCGATTCATGCTGTCGGCGAGCGACTTGACGCACTTCCCTGCCCCCGGCGTGCCCGAGATCGCGTTTCTCGGACGGTCGAACGTCGGAAAATCGAGCGTCATCAATTCGCTGGTGGGCAAAAAGCTGGCTCGCACCAGCAATACTCCCGGGCGCACTCGAAGCATTAACTTTTATGAAGTTCGCCGTGCCGGACAACCCAGGCCCGAGATGCTGTTCGCCGATCTTCCGGGATACGGCTACGCCAAGGTCTCCCGCGAAATCTCCGAAGACTGGGCGCGGTTTGTGGATCCGTACCTTCACCAGCGGCCGAGCCTGGCGCTGTGCCTGGCGCTGGTGGATTCGAACATTCCTCCGCAGGAAAGCGACGGCCAGTTGCTGGAATTCCTGGCGTCCAAGGGACGGCCGCATGCGATTGTAGCCACCAAGTGCGACCGGCTGTCGGGCAACCAATTGCGGCAGGCGATGCACGCGCTCGGGCAAGCGTATGGCCGGGTACCCATGGTGGCGTTTTCGGCCAAGACCGGAGCCGGCAAAGACGAACTGTGGCACCAGATTCGCGCTTCTTTGTCGCATTTTTCGCCCGCCTAAAGTCTTCAAGCAATTCATCCGATCTCCTCAACAGCGGCGTTTTTTTTGGAGGCGTTTGTGGACCCGCGTATCCATCCTGAGGAACCCGGCTGGTCGTCAGACTCTGGCAAGGGTGAAGACAGCGTGAGCTATCTTCGCCGGTTGAAGGGAGAAGTGGAAACTGCGCCAGCGAATGCGGCTGTAAAAGGTGGCGGCAAGACTCCGGTGGCTAAGGGCACTGTGGAGTGGAAAGAGCGGCGGCAAAGCCCCCGGCTTCGTTGTTCGGGCAACGCCGAGTTTCGCACCGAGGGCAGCGACGTGCCCATGTGGGGAACCCTTACCGACATTAGCCTGCATGGTTGCTATGTGGAAATGAGTTTCACGTTTCCCGTCGACACGAAGGTAAATCTTGTACTCAAATCGTGCGGCATTCGGGTTCAGGTTTCGGGCACGGTTCGTGCTTCGTACCCTTTCTTGGGCATGGGCATCGGTTTTGCCGAAATTGATCCCGAACAACAGTTGCAACTGAAGCAACTGCTTGCCGCGCTCGGTGGGCAGAGCGCCTTTTTCAGGGGCGTACCGGCTCCGGAGAATGCCGTGAAAGATACCGTGCGGTCGGCAGATCCGAGAGCCCTCCTCGATGAAGTCACGGAATTCTTTCGCAAGAATCAGCTGCTCTCCCGCGACGAGTTCCACCAGATCGCCAAACGGGTTCGCCGGTCGTGAGTCCTTCCTCCAGGGATACTCGCGGCTAGCGGCCCGCTTGGCGGGCTCCGGAGCGGAAGTTACTCCGGTCACGGGGTGTTCCGTGCCGGGTGATCCATCCATCCGTTATCATTAAGGATATATGGCTAAATATCTGGTGACCGGAGCTGCCGGCTTCATCGGGTCCTCGCTGGTGCGCGCTCTTTTGGAAGCTGGCGGCGAGGTCCGGGGCATCGATAACTTTGCCACTGGCCGACGCGAGAACCTCACCGAAGTGCTGAGCCGGATTGACTTCCGCGAAGCTGACATTCTCGATCTGGAGGCCATGCGCGAGGCGTGCGCAGGCGTCGATTATGTGCTACATGAGGCAGCCATTCCGTCCGTCCCGAAATCGCTGCTGGACGCTGTCGGCAGCAACCGCGCCAATGTGGACGGCACGCTCAATGTGCTGGTCGCGGCGCGCGACGCGAAAGTGAAACGCGTCGTGTACGCCGCCTCGTCCTCGGCTTATGGGGATACACCGACGCTTCCGAAGCGTGAGACCATGACCCCCGATCCGATCTCGCCGTATGCAGTGGCCAAGCTGGCTAGCGAGCTTTACATGATTTCGTTCTACCGTTGCTATGGTCTTGAAACCGTCTGCCTGCGCTACTTCAATATCTTCGGGCCACGGCAGGATCCATCTTCGCCATACTCGGGCGTACTGGCCAAGTTCAGTATGCAAATGCTGCATGGAGAACAGCCCACAATTTTTGGCGATGGCGAAACCAGCCGCGACTTCACTTACATCGACAACGCTGTATCGGCCAACTTGCTGGCCTGCTCGGCCCCAGCGGCAGAATGTGCGGGGCGTGTCTTTAATTGCGCCACCGGCCGGCGGATCACGCTGAATGAAACCTTCGTCGCTTTAAAACAACTGACGGGCTACAAAGGCACCGTCAAGTACGCTCCCGAGCGGGGTGGGGACATCAAACACTCTCTGGCGGACATCGCGCAGGCGCAAAAGCATTTGGGATACAAAGTGCTGGTGAACTTTGAAGACGGCCTGCGCCAGACGGTGGAGTGGTACAAGCGCCAGGGCCAGCCGGTTGGAGCCTGAGGGTCCCAGGTGTCAGGTATCAGTTATCAGGTGTCAGGAAAAACCTAGAAACCGCATGCTTGTGATTTTTTCCTGAGACCCGAGACCTGAGACCCTTCTCTCTCGGACTACAACGGCGGGTACCGCACATCCGCCACGGGCGGGGATTTCGGCTTCGCGGACTCTTCCCAAACGGTGAGTTCGTTCAAGTCGTAGCGGAACGGGCCGTACGCGCTAAAGGTGTTCTCGTCAAACAGCCGCTTGGCGCCGCAGCTCAGGCAAACCTGGTACGAATATCCCTGCACACCCACCGGCCAGCTCATCTTGCCGTGCCAGCAGCCTCGGAACGCCGACACAACAATGCCGGCCACGCTGGTTGCCACAACTCCACCCCACCAGTTGGACCTCTTGAGTTTTTCGGATTTATCCTGCTCGACTGCGTCGGTCATCCCATCTCCGCGGCTTTTTCTGCCACTCAAAGAGTAGGACGAATCGAGGCCGAGGGCAAAATCTGAAGGGTCGTAGCTCGGGCAGTTTCGCTCCAGCATCGTGGTTTTGCGTCCGGAACCCCATTCGGACCACCCCATTCGGACGTGTACTACCGGACATTGCGGCACAACCCTAAAGACTTTAGGCTGCAAACAGGAGCTATAACCGTCGTGTCCAGGCTAGGCGTGCCGGCAGAATCGAACCAAGAGTGGCAATGAGGCTCGCACCGAGCCGAGGATACGATGAACATACGTTCTATCAGGACGGGCGGCAACGCCCGACACTCCACTTCGACGTTGTCGTGACCGCACCCGCATGAGTGCCAATCCAACCCGAGTTGACTGGGACGCGACGGCGGCCGACACCGGCTCTATGTTGCAGGAGGGAAACCGCGTCCTCGAATCGATTGCGCGTCAGGAAGCCTTGCGCGCACTGCTCGCCTTCTCGGAACTCCACGAGCAGATACGGAACCGGCGCACGGCCACGGGATGCGCATCCGATCGCGACTTATTTGCAACGGAACAATTCATCCTGGACGAGGTACTGCAACTAATCTGCTCCCGCGCTCAAACCATCACGAAAGCCGATGGCATTGTGGTTGCGCTTGCGGAAAGCTCGACGGTACAAAAATCAAACATACCGAGGATCGTGTGCCGCGCTGCCGCCGGACCGCTCGCTATCATGCGCGGTGTTCACTTGATCGGCGAATCCGAGTTTCTGCGGGACTGCCTGCAATCGGGGCGTATTCTTCGTTGCGACGATGGTGAGCTCGACACTCGCGTCGAGCTGGACCTCGCACACGCCGTGGGAGCTCGTTCTACCGTGCTGGTGCCATTGCGTGGCCGCCACGAGCAACTGGGCGTACTGCAGGCATTTTCAAGAGCTCCCTGGGCTTTCACCGATCATGACGTTCGCTGTTTCGATCTCTTTGCTGAGCTGGTGCTTTCGGCCCTCAAACCAGCAGACCAGGATCGGCGCATCCACTGGCTGTCAGATGTGGCGGACGAAGTCCTGCAAGCGAAGCCGGATTGGTCAGCGACGACTGTTGCCGACGCGGCGCGCATCGCGACTCCCGAAACGCTGGCGCAGCGGGTTGCCATTCCCGCGGCCATGGTCGAGTTGCCTGAGTTTGGCGCCGGGAACGAGCCGTTTGAGATTCCTTTTAAGATCGAAGAGCCGGCGAATCCCGCTGAACCGCCTCGCTTCTTATCGTTTTTGCACCACCGTTCCCTTCCCGGCAGCTCGCGGCCAGGACTGAATGTAGTGGTGGGTCTGGTGGCCGTGGCCGCGTTATTCTCGGCCGGAGCGTGGTGGGGCATGCAAGTTCATGGGAAGACGGGCGGCTCGGGGGCGGTTGCAACCCAGGGCGCAGCGACAGAGATCGCAAGCAACATAGCAACAAAGACCGCGCCTCCATCGGTGACCGTACCGTCCGCGCCTCCGGCCGATGTCCTGTCGCCCCCAGTCTCCGACAATTTGATGAATCCGGAGAAGCTGGACTCCGATGCAGCGCCCGAAACACTCAGTGCCGTGGCGGAAGACAAGTTGGCAGCACTACCGAAGATCACGGGCGTGCGTCACTGGTCTTCGTCGATCGGAAGCACGGTGGTCATTGACATGGAAGACCAGGTCCCTTACGAAGTACATCGTTTGATGTCGCCGGAGCGAATCTATTTCGATCTGCACGATACGGTTCTGCCCGCCGAATTGGAGGGCAAGACAATGGATGTCGGCGATGCCTCGCTGACGCGTGTACGGGTCGCACAACCGGTCGCGGGCGTAACGCGAGTCGTGCTTGACACCAAAGACGGATCGAACTTCTCCGTCAGCATGGAGTCGAACCCCTATCGCCTGGTCGTAGAACTACGGGGCAGCGAGAAAACTTTGGTGGCGAGCCAATTTGCTCCGAAAAGCGCAACTGCGAAACTGACGTCAGCATCCGTGAACACAAAAGCGGCTCCGGTGACAGCTTTGGGGGCTAAGGCATCCAACCAAGTGTTACCGACACGAACCGGCAAATTTCGAATTGTGCTCGACGCCGGGCACGGCGGCTGGGATCTGGGCACAGTTGGAAGGCAGGGATTGCTGGAAAAGGATCTGGTGCTCGACGTTACACAGCGCCTGGGCAAGTTGCTGCAAGCACGATTGGGGTCGGAAGTAATGTTCACGCGGACCGGCGACACTTACTTGCCCCTCGATCAGCGAGCGGACATCGCCAACCAGGCGCAGGCCGATCTGTTCGTGTCTGTGCACGCCAACTACAGCAGTTCGGCGACGGCACGGGGGGTTGAGACCTACTACACGAATCTGTTTTCGGCTCCGGGGGCACGCGAAGTCGAAAAGCATGACGATGGAACCTTCGCCAGGGTAACGCCGGTATCGTTATCGGCCGGAGCGTTACATGAAAAGATTGAGGAGTCGCAGCGCCTCGCGGCAAGTGTCCAGCGTTCTCTCTACGCCACCCTGGCCGCGAGCAGCCCCGACATTCGCAACCGCGGCATCAAGGACTCGGCTTTTGCCGTGCTGACCGGAACGACCATGCCCGCCATTCTTACCGAGATTTCCTTTGTGAGCAGTCCCGCCGACGAGCGCAACCTGCAGCGCGCAACTTACCGCCAGCAAATTGCGGAGGCTCTTTATAAGGGCATCGCGCGCTACCAGGAAACTTCTCCGCGTTCGAAAGTTGCTCGACTGCAAACGGCCACCGCGCGCCAGTGAGAGCCTTGAAGTGGTAATGGATAGCCGGGCGTTCCGCCCGGCCGGACGGGCGAGGACGCCCGTCACTCCATTTTACGTTCATGGCGCGGTTGGTTGCGCATTGCGCAGCGCATCATCCAGCGTCTGGTTGCTGGGTACGGCTTGTTCCATGATGCGCCAGCCGTCGTCATAGCCACGGAATCCCACAGTTGAGCGGTAATGCACTCCGCTGTCGTAAAGCGCCGCGCCCACCTGATTGATCGGTACCCAGCGCCAGGTAAACTCCACGTCGGCGAAGTTGCCCGCTTTGCTGATTCCAGAAATACTCAGCAGTTCGCGGCGCGCTACCTGGATGCCGATCGGGCCATTGTCGCGTCCATTGTCCGGAAGCGCATTGGAGATCAGCGGACGAATGGTGTCCACCCCGAGCGGCGTTAGCACTACGTCCCAGCAGGGCGGAGGATCGACTGCGGCGGGACATTTCTGCTCGGTGCCGATAATCCATCCGCGACGCTGTAAGACCAGGGAGTCGGGAGAACCGAAATCCTTGTTGGAAACAACGCCGGAGCGGAGCCAGAACAATTGCGGCGCTTTGAAGGCGTCGGAGGCGGAAATCAAATCGGCGGCCAGACGGCGCGTCAGGAAGTCGCGCGGAGAACAGCCTAATAAGCTCAGACACAACAAGACTGCCAGCAGCAATGCTTTTGCCGTGCGCATGAATGGTGATTATGGTTGCGAGAGGATTTTAACCAATTGCGCCCGCCGGCGGGGCAGAAAAGGCGAGGCTGAAATCTGCCCGTCAAATTTCTTCGACCAGCGGCCAGGAACCGGCGTGTGGCACATCGGACAATCGCCTTGCGGCGTCAACTTGTACTTTTCGATCAAGTATCCATAGCGCTGGATCAGCAATTCGCCGCATTGGTGACAATGAGTATCTTCCAGACCCTCCACCCGCCCGGGAAGGTTGCCAGCGTAGATGTAGCGCAACCCAGCTTCACGGCCGATGGCAGCGGCGCGCTGCAGATCTTCGGGACGCGTGTCGGCGGGTGAAGTCATCTTGTAGTCCTGGTGAAAGGCGGTAACGTGCCAGGGAATGTCTGGGGAGACATCGCTCAGAAAGGAGGTCAGCTTCCGCAGTTCGTCGTCGCTGTCGTTGAAGCCGGGAATCAGCAAGGTGACGATTTCCAGCCACACGCCCATGCGATGCAAACTGCGGATGGTGTCGAGGATCGGCTGCAAGCGTCCGCCAAGCTCGCGATAGTGGCGATCGTCGAAACTTTTGAGGTCCACCTTGTAGAGATCGATCCAGGGATGAAGATACTCCAGCACCTGCGGAGTGCCGTTGCCATTTGAAACAAACGCGGTCAGTAAGCCTGCCTGGCGGGCCTGGCGGAAAACCGCAACCGCCCATTCGCTGGTGATCAGCGGCTCGTTGTAAGTGCTTACAACAACTTTTGCACCTTGAGCGAGCGCGTCTTTGACCAGCAGGTCGGGATTGGCCTCGAGCGGTGGTGACACGGCATTCGGATCGCGTAGCGCCTGCGAAGTGACCCAATTCTGACAGTAGGCGCAGTGCAGATCGCAGCCCAGCATTCCGAAACTGTAGGCTAGAGCTCCGGGGTAGGCGTGGAAAAATGGCTTCTTCTCAATCGGATCGCACTGAACTCCGGCGACATAGCCCCAGGGAACGTAGAGCGTGCCACCGTGGTTGAAGCGAACCTTGCAGACACCGGGTTGTCCCTCGGGTATCGGGCAGCAATGGCCGCAGGCATAGCAGCGCACTCGATTGCGATCCAGCTTCTCCCAAAGAGCGGGGTCGCCTTCGCGAACGCGGGCGTCCGCCGTGAGGATGTCGCGCAGTGTGGCCACAACTGTATTCTACGGCTGTTTGGGCGTGCGGGCTAAGGGCTGGTTCTTTAAGGTAGTGTCCTAGAAACAAGGTGTCAGGTCTTAGGTGTCAGGTCTCAGGAAAAACATGGGCGGTCCACTTCGCCGTGAATCTGAGAGCGTGCTTTCCGAGATCCGAGAGCTGCCGCCTGAGACCTTACTTTCCCGGTATCCTCTCCCAGTATCCAGCCGACTGTTTACTGCTGAGGTAATAACCCACGAGGATGATTATTCACTTGACACAAATATACCATTTGTGTAATATGAATACATGTCAAAGCGAATCCATCCCAAGCCTATCAGCCTAGCGGAAATCTTCATAAAGTTTTCGACCGACGATCAGTGCTTTGAGTACATCGAAAAGATGCGCTGGCCTGACAGCGTAGTCCGCTGCCCGCAGTGTGGCAATGACAAGATCAGCAAGGTTGAGCGCAAGGCGGACTCCAAGAACCGCCGCAAGTGGTTTTACCTGTGCCTAGAAAAGACCTGCCATAATCAGTTCTCGCCAACATCGGGTACCCTGTTCGCTGATTCCCATCTTCCGCTGATAACTTGGTTCCACGCCATCGGCCTAATGCTGAACGCGAAAAAGGGACTTTCCGCGAGGCAGCTACAGCGTGACCTGGGGCTTGGTGGTTACAAAACGGCGTGGTACCTCTGCCATCGCATTAGGGAAGCAATGGGCAGCGGCGATATACCGAAGCTCGGTGGAATCGTGGAAATTGACGAAACCTACGTGGGCGGTCACATCAAGGGGAAGGGACAGGTCTACGCTCGGAAACAAAAGCAAGTTGTCATGGGCGCGATTGAGCGCGGCGGAGAGCTTCGCTTGCAGCATGTCACAGGCGCGACCGTGGGCAATTTCCGAGAGTTCATCGAAGCGAATGTCAGCGAAGATACCGAACGCGTGATGACGGATCAGCACCGCGCTTATCCTGCCGCGCTTGGAAAACTGGCGGATCGGCATGAGACGGTGAATCACATAATCGGTGAGTACGTGCGCGGTGACGTTACAACAAACTCGATTGAGTCCGTGTTTTCACTGTTCAAGCGCGGCCTGATAGGGCAGTACCACAAGCTCTCAGCGAAGCACTTACAGCGCTATTTGACGGAGTTTGAATATCGGTTCAATCGCCGCGACGATGGCGACGTGTTCATAGAGACTGTGCGCCGTCTATGCGGATTCAGACCTCTGCGCTTCGCTGATCTTACTTCTGATCCTGAGCCTTCGGTTCCTTTTTAGGCTCTTTCTTCGCGTGTATGTCTGAGGCTTTCTGCGGAGGCTTTTGTAGCATCCGCCCAAGAACCGTGTCGAATTGTCCCTTATCTACCTTCATGTCAATTTGGTTTGGCGTCTTTGCTAATCGCTTGTGAGCCTGGTACAGGATTTTGAGGCCGATTCGGGAATGCCGCTTCCATAAAGGTCTTTTCGCTAATATCGAATTTGGCCAAAACCGCCTTGATGTTGTGAGGGCTGACAGATCGTCCTCGATTGTGCGTGAAAACTTGGATGCTTCGACAGTCCTCCACGAAAGTGTTGTACGGGCTACCCACGAATCGAATAGCGTAGGGCTTCCCATCAACTACCTCCGTCACAATGTCAAAAG
>Ga0208686_1001000_pt1 | contig 11992 bp, 11 predicted proteins | sample June2015DPH_6_50_FD_184694 | JGI IMG/M metagenome (GOLD analysis project Ga0208686, IMG submission 184694) | Peatland microbial communities from SPRUCE experiment site at the Marcell Experimental Forest, Minnesota, USA - June2015DPH_6_40... | ecosystem: Environmental > Terrestrial > Soil >... | reverse complement strand
GGCAGCGCGTCGACGCGGAGGCGGCCCGTCTGGCCGGTCTCGGTGCCGTGCTCGTCGGTGTCCTGAGCACCGAAGGTCTCGACCACTACGGAGTCGCGATGAAAGACCCTGAGGGCAACGAGTTCGACATTAACTGACGACGACCGCTGTCCCGCCCGCTTGCCTGTCTGTCAGCGACCTCGCACCGACGTCCCCAGGATCGTCCGCTTCTGCCGTGGACAGGAATCCGGAACCGGATCACATACCGGGCTAGCAGAGACCTGCATGCGGCAGTCGCATGGTGGGGTGCTGCACCTCGGCTCGGCCAGCGGGCCGGTGCCGTGCGGTGCCGGCCGGGAGGAGCATGGCAGGCCCGGACCGGACCTGGGGCTTGCGGCCGCAGCAGCGGTCCGGCTGCTGGAGCGGTGCTGCGCCTGCGGTTACGGTGGTGGTTGTGCGGGGTGTGCCGTGGTGGGGCGTGGTCTCGTCGGCCGCGGCCCCGGTGCTGATGGTCGCCGGGTGGACGGTTGCCGCCGGGCTGCAGCCCCGCTCCTTCGACCCCGTTGCCCAGCCAGTCAGCGTGCTGGCCGCGCCGGGTGCTGCCGACCGGTGGGTGATGACGCTGACGTTCCTGGTGGTTGGCGCCTGTGATGTCGTCACCGGGATTTCGCTGCGGCCCGCCAGGGCGCCGGGACGGCTGATCCTGATGGCCGCGGCCGCGGCGGGCATCCTGGTCGCGGCGAACCCGGAGCATCCCGGGACCAGCTTCCCGCTGCCGCACATGATCTGGACAGCCGCCGGGTGCGCCGCGCTGGTGGCCTGGCCGGCCGGGGCCTGGCGGCGCGGGCCGTCGGTACCGTGGGGCCTCCGGCCCGCGGTATCCGCCAGTGCCGTGACGGTGCTGCTGGCCCTGCTGGCCTGGTTCGGCGCGGAGCTGATCACCGGGGGCGGGCAGGCCGGCCTGGCCGAGCGCGTCTTCGGCGCCGCGCAGGCGCTGTGGCCGCTGGCAGTGGTGGTGTCCTGCCGCCGTGCCGCCAGGGCGGGCCCCGGGCCCGGCCCCGTGCCAGGCCTGAACCGGTCAGGCGCACGCCCTGCCGTCGACGCATAAAGACCGGGCTGGTGTGCGCGCAACTCATGTTCCACGATGTCCCGCCAGGGATAGTCACCGGCTGCCTGACCGAACCGACTTGCATGATTATCCATGGCCTCGTGTCACCGGAAACGCACTACTTTGCCGCGGTCCGGGCGCCCGCCAGGGGGTATCTCTCCAGGTGTGTAAGGAGTGATCAAAGGGAACTGAATGGCCAGTGGGAATGGCCACTGTTACGGGGGGAGAACAACGATCATGTCCACTACACGCCAAGAGCCCGTCCCGGCATGGATGGTGCAGGCTGCAGAGCCCGAGGGGGTTTTGGGGGACCCCTCTCATTACGACGGGGAAAATCCCCCCTCGGCCGGCCCGGAAGCGGTCCCGCTGCGGGAGCTGATCGACGACCGGCTGCTGGACGCGCTGCTGGAGCGCTCCAGGGACGAGGCCGGCGGGCTGCGGCTGACCGGCGAGGGGTCAATGCTCGGGGAACTGGTCAAGGCGGTCCTGGAACGGGCGCTGGGCGCCGAGCTGACCGCTCACCTCGGCTATGAACGGCGCGACCGGGTCGGCTATAACACCGGCAACTCCCGCAACGGCACGATCGGCAAGAAAGTTCAGACCGGGATCGGCCCGGTGCCGATCGAGGTGCCCCGCGACCGCAATGGCAGCTTCGAGCCGCTGCTGGTGCCCAAGCGGGCGGGGCGGATCTCCGGCGGGCTGGACGACATGATCATCAGCCTGTACGCGCACGGCATGTCCGTCCGCGACATCCTGCACCACCTCGAGCAGGTCTACGGCACCCAGCTATCGCACGAGACCGTGTCCCGGATCACCGACGCCGTGCTGGAGGAGGTCCGGGCCTGGCAGAGCAGGCCCCTGGACCCGGTCTACGCGGTGGTGTTCCCGGGCGCGATCATGGTCAAGGTCCGAGACAACCACGTCGTGCAGAACAAGCCCGCCTACCTGGCCATCGGCATCGACGCCGACGGGGAGAAGCACGTGCTGGGCATCTGGCTGGCTAAGACCCCGCTGGACACCGCCACCGCCGGGGAGGGCGCCCGCTTCTGGGGCAGCGTGATGACCGACCTGCGCAACCGCGGAGTCCGCGACATCCTCATCGCCTGCTGCGACGGCCTGGCCGGGTTCGAGGACGCCATCTGCGCCGCGTTCCCGGCCACCATCGTCCAGCGCTGCGTTGTTCATCTGGTCCGAAACGCGCTGCGGCCGGTCGCCCGCCGCGACGCCGCCGCCGTGGCGGCGCAGCTGCGCACCATCTACACCGCGCCCGGCGAGGACGCCGCCCTGGATGCGCTGGCCGCGTTCTCCGCCTCCGAGCTCGGCCGCAAGTACCCGCAGGCCGCCAGGGTCTGGGAAGACTCCCGGGAGGCCTTCACCCCGTTCCTGGCCTTCAGCCCGCCGGTGCGCAAGCTGCTGTACACCACCAACAGCATCGAGAGCCTGAACTACCAGCTCAGGAAGGTCACCAAGGCCCGCGGACACTTCCCCGGCGACGACGCCGTCGTCAGGCTGCTCTGGCTGGCGATCATCAACATCGAGGACAAGCGCTCCCGCGAGCGCGCGGCCCGCCGGAACGAAACCGGCAAGCGTAGCGACCAGCCCGGACGCCTCATCGAAGGACAGCGCGTCATGGGATGGCGCGAAGCACTCAACGAACTCGACCTCGCCTACCCAGGACGAATCCGGTAAAGGAGACATACCCGCAAGCTCAAAAAGATCTTACACACCTGAGGTTACAAGCTCGCCCGCCAGAGCCTCTGAATGCCGCAGGGTCGATCTTTGGTGGTTGCTTCAGGAGATAGTGAGGGTGAAGTTCTGGGTGGTGGTTCCGGTTTTGTTGGTGGCGGTGATGGCGATCGGGTAGGTGCCGCCGGTGCCGGTCTTGGGGGTGCCGGTGAAGGTTGCGGTGGCTGCTTTGAAGGTGATTCCTGCGGGGAGCTTCCCGGTTTCGGTGATCTTGGGTGCGGGGTAGCCGGTGGCGGTGACCGGGAAGGAGAACGACGATCCGGTTGCGGCGGCCGCGGTGGCGGCGCTGGTGATGGCGGGTCTTTGGTCGATGGTCAGGGTGAAGGTCTGGGTGGCGGTGCCGAGCTGGTTGGTGGCGGTGATGGTGAGGGGGTAGCTGCCGCCGCTGCCGGCGGCGGGAGTGCCAGTGATGGCGGCGGTGCCGTTGCCGTTGTCGGTGAAGCTCAGCCCGGCCGGCAGTGTGCCGGATTCGGCAATGGCGGGGGTGGTGTCTCCGCTGGCGGTGATGGCCAGGTGCAGTGCGGTGCCGACCTGGCCGGTGGTGCTGGGGATTTTCTTGATCACCGGGGATTTGGTGATCGTTAGGGTGAGGGTCTGGGTGGCGGTGCCGGCGGTGCTCTTGGCAGTGAGGGTTAGCGGGTAGGCGCCGACGGCTGCTTTTGCGGGGGTTCCGGAGATCGTGGCGGTGCCGTCGCCGTTATCGGTGAACGTCACGCCGGCGGGCAGGGCGCCGGTTCTGGTGATCTTCGGTACGGGGTAGCCGGTGGTGGTGATGGTGAAGCTGAACGGCACCCCGAAGGTCGCGGTGTCCGCGGCGCTGCTGGTGATCGCGGGCTTCGAGGTCGCGGTGGTGACGGTCAGGGTGAAGGCCTGGCTGGCGGGGCTGCCTGCGCCGTTGGAGGCGGTGATGGTGATCGGGTAGCTGCCCGCCGACCCGGCGGGGGCGGTCCCGCCCAGGGTGGCGGTTCCGTCGCCGTTGTCGGCCAGGGTCACGCCCGTTGGCAGGGCGCCAGTCTCGGTGATCGCGGCGGTGGGGACTCCGGTGGTGGTGACTGTGAAGCTGAATGGTTCGCGCATCCCGGTCGACGCCGAGGTGGGGCTGGTGATAGCCGGCGACTCCTCGACCGTGACCACGTTCGATGGCTGCGATGGCTGCGAGGTGCCCGCTGCGCTGGTCGCGGTGACCGTGAAGGTGTAGGCATCGCCGCCGGCCAGCCCGGTCACGGTCAGCGGGCTGCCGGCCCCGGTGGCGGTCTGGCCGCCGTTCGCCGGGTTCGTCACATCCGACGCCGTGACCGTGTAGGAGGTGATCGGCGAGCCGCCGTTAGAGGAGGGCGGGCTGAACGAGACCGTCGCCGAGCCATTGCCCGCCGTGGCGCTGACGCCGGTCGGCTGGCCCGGCACGGCCGGGTTCACGGTCTGGATCAGTGCTGATGATGTCGAGGGGGCGTAGGCCGAGTCACCGCCGTAGGCGGCGGTGATCGAGTGCGGCGACCCCGCAGTGGCGGTGTAGGTGACCGTGCACGCGGCCGTGTAGGGGGCACTGGTGGCTAGTGCCAGCGAGCCGCACCCGGAGATCGGCGAGCCGGCGTCATCGAACGCTACAGTTTCTCCGCTCGATGGCAAGGTTCCTGATGGCCCGCTCACCGTCGCCGTATACGTCACCGCATCCCCGACCATCGACGGATTCTCCGATGACGACACCGATGTTGTCGTGGAGGCCAGCGATGGCGGCGTATATACGTATGCCGCCCCGCCGCCTAGAGCGTAGGCGCCAACTAGCGCCGTCTCCCCGTCGCCGGAGATGGCTACGGCGTAGCCGTAGCCTTCTCCCACGCCGGCGAAGGTGGCCGCCGGGGTGCTTGACCAGCCAGGGGAGGCGGTGTACAGGTACCCGGCGCCGATGTCTTCCAGAGCCCCAGGGTCGCCGATGAGCGCGACCTGGCCGTTGTCCGACAGGGCTACGGATGTGCCGAACTGCTGTTCCGGGCCCCCGGTCGGCAGGAAGGTCATCGCCGGAGTGTTCGACCAGCCTGGGGCCGCGGTGTACAGGTAAGCTGCGCCGGCGTAGCCGTCGTTGTTGATGTCGGCAAAGGGTGCGCCGATGAAAGCGGTCTGTCCGTCGCCCGACAGTGCCACTGAGTAACCGAAGGACCAGGTCGATGATGTGAACGCCGCCTCCGGGGTTGCTGACCAGGCACCGCTGGAATCGGTATACAAGTAAGCGGTGCCTGAATTGCCCGAGCCAATATCGCCGACCAAGACGGTGCTACCGTCGGCTGACAGCGCTACTGAAGCGCCGAAATACGGATCTAGCCCGGGGAAGGTCATCGTCGGCGTGGCTGGCCAGGTGCCTGCGGACTCTGTGTACAGAAATGCCGCCCCGAGGCTGCCATTCGCATATTGCACGCCTATCAGGGCGTTCTGGCCGTCACCCGATAGCGCCACGGCTACCGGCCCGGAACTGGACAGCGGGTAGGAGTACATGGCGGCAGGCGTGTTCGACCAGCCCGAAGCTGCAGTGTAGAGGTAGGCGACGTCGGGGATCGAGTCGCCCGGCAGTCCCCCTCCGACCAGGGCCGTATTCCCGTCGGCCGATAGCGCTACCGAGGCACCGAGGAAATCACTCGAGCCCGCCGGCGCGGTGAAGGCGGCCGTGGGCGTCGCCGGCCAGGTTCCGCCGGATTCGACATACAAGTAGGCGCCGCCGTCGCCATTATTCGCATCCCGGACGCCGACCAGCGCGGTTTGGCCGTCTGCCGACAACGCGGCAGAGTAGCCAAGTTGCTCGTACGAGCCTTCGACTCCGTTAATGACAGCCGACGGTGTGGACGCCGGGACGATGTACGGGTCAACGGTCAGCGGAAAAGAAGCATGCGCATCGTCCACGACGATTCTCACCTGGCCGCTGCCAGCGGCAAGGCGGGCAGGCACAGGCCGGCCCGCGGCGTCGGTGACACTAAGGCCGCCGTAAGTGAGGACAGGGCCATCACGCCCGGACAGCACCACGCTTTCAGCACTATAGGAGCGGACACGCGAGGTCGCGGCCAGCACGATCGAGAAGCGGCTGCCAGTCCCTGCCGGGCGGCGTGACACAGTGAAGCCCTGCTCAAGCCCGCTAGCCGCCGTCTTGTACCAGGCAGTGACCCCCAGGCCGAGGCGCTCGGTCACGCTCTTGCGGCCGAACACAAAGGGTCCCGGCGAGAACGCCCGGGATGAGCCGCCAAGCGACAGCGGCCGCAGCCCGAGACGAGCACCGCGCGCGGTGCGGATGCTGACCGAGCCGCGAGTCCCCCAGGACATCGTCAGCCCGCCCGGCATGGTGACTGGCTGCGAGCGCAGCTTCCTATCGAGCACCGCCTGCAAGGCCGCAGGGACAGCGGCCGGGTGCGCTGTCCCCGCCACGCTGGCCCTGATGGCCTGGCGCGTCGCAAGTCCTGCAGCCGACCTGCCCGGGGGCGGGCTGAAAGCGGACGTCACCGGCAACGCCAGCGCCACGGCGGCCGCCACTATTAAAGAATGCCGCCGAATCGCCAGCCCTTTAGCACTGGCCGCCGGTGCCATACCCGCCGACCAGGCGAAGCGAGCCACGGCTGACGCCACCGCGCCCGCGGGGACGCGCATCAACTGGCTGACGTGACGCCTGGTCCACGACGGCTTCCTCTTGACGAGCATCGGCGCGATTCCCTTTACCACGAGCCCCCCCAGATAGCACGCCAGTAAGCAGCCCGAACTGCCATCGTTGCATGCAACGTCTCATGTAAAGGGCCGTCTGTAAATATGTTAGAGAAATTCGGGCCATTACTAGTCTTTGCTACGTGTAATGGTCTAAATTGGGCAAGAACGCCTTGGCGTCAAGAACACCCTTTTGGTCAATACAGACCTGCGCAGGCAGGAGATGACCATGCCCACACCACCGAGTATCTCGCCCGGTGGACACGTGGCTCGCGGTCGCGCGCACTGAGCCGCCGTCTGCGCAACGGAGAATTCACGCTCCGCAGTAATCCGTGTACGATCGGCCACGCATTTCGAGTGTGATTCGGTCACCGCGAGGTGTCCAGCGCGACCTCAATGCGGCGCTTGGCGATGTCCTGCTGGCCGTCGAGGCATTTGGCATAGACCCGGAGCAGGACCTCGACGCTGTGGCCAGCCCACTGAGCAACTTGGGTGGGGGCCACTCCCCCGTTGAGCCAGGTCGAAAGGCATGCATGTCGCAGGTCATAGGGGCGCCGGGCCAGCGAGGATTGGTACTGCTCGGCCGACAGGGCCGTGAGCCGAGCTTTGTCCCAGACGCGCCGGTATGTGATCGTGGCAAGCGGCCTGCCCTGCACCCCGCGAAACAACGGCGCAGCGGCGTGCCCGCCGAACTCCGCCAGGTGCCGGCGCAGCAGCTTCGTCAGCGCCGGGGGGCACGGGACTGTGCGCGTCTCGCCTTCGGCTCGGTGCTTCAGACCGCGACGGTCCCGGCTGGCCCCGTCGTCGGTCCACTGGCCGCCAGCGTCGGGCCTCGTGCGTCTGAGATGGACTTCGCTCCATGATTCTCTGGGCTCGGCTGATTGCCCGGTTCGCTCAGCGCTCGTCGCGTCCGGCAGGATCACGTCGCCGCACCGAAGGCCGACGGCTTCCTCGGGCCGCAGTCCGCTGTAGTAAAGCAGGCCGAAGAAGGCCACCAGCCGCGGCCCGCTGGGCAGCTGCGACTCGACGGCCGCGAGCAGCAGCCGGGCCTGGGCTGGGTTGACCACGACGCGGCGGTCCACGGTTTGTGTCGCGCTGGGCGCCCGCCATTTCAGGTTCGCGACGGGATTGTCGTTCAGAAGCTTGAGTTCCACTGCATGCTCAAGGGCGTTGAACAAGACTGCGCGGTTGCGGCGGACCGACGTCGCGGCCGCGCGTTTGCCGTCCAGTCGGGACGTCGCGGCGGTGAGCACTTGCCGGCAGAGAGCCGAATCGGCGAGGTCGGACACTGGCCGGGTGTTGCGGACCAGCCATCGGAGGATGTCCGCGATCTCTGTCGGCGCGCTGGCTCGTTGCTTTGAGTTATAGCCCCAGTTCACCAGTGCTCCGCGCAGATCGGCGTCGTCCGGCTTGTCGTAGCTGTCTGCCAGGACGGCCGTGGTAGCTGCCGCGAGGGCCTGGGCGATTACGCGGCGGTATTTGGCCGACGCCGTTTTCCACTTCATGTCCACGTAGGTGCACGCGAACTCGTACCAGCTCGTGCCGGGCTCGTCGCGCTGCCATGACACTGGTTCGCCGTTGGCCAGGTTGAAGGCTTCTCCCTTGCGCGCGGCAGCCAGCAACTCGGCGCGGAAGACCTCGGCCTGGGCGGCATTGCGGAACGGCCGCTTCCAGGTTCGCGACCCGGTCTTCCAGCGGACCTTGTGGCTGGACACCCGGGTGCCGCGGTAGACCTCGGTCTTATAGACACGGACGTCGTAGGTGGTGTCCATCAGGCGGCGTCTTCGCGGGTGCCGAGCCAGCGGTCCAGGTCGCGGCGGCGGATCCGGAGGCTGCCGTTGGGCAGCGTGATGCAGCGCGGGCCGCGCCGCTTGGCGCGCCAGTCGTAGAAGGTCGAGCGGGAGATCTTGAGCTCGGCGCAGACCTCGACGATGGTGAGCTTCTCCTCTGCTCCTCGGAGCGTCGTCATCCCGCCTCGCGTCCTTCCCGGTTGGCTCGGGCGGCTCGCTGCAGGGCCTTGCCGAGCACCGCTCTGCTGACGCCGAGCCGCACGGCGACCTCGGCGGGAGTGGCGTGACGGTATCCGCCGTACTCACGGACCCAGCGGGCGTCTTCGGCGAGGTCGGCAGCGGGGATGGTGGTGCGCCCGGTTCGCTTCCAGCCAGGTGCGGGGTCGCCGTCGGGATGGTCGATGGTGTCGTCGTCATAGGCCATGGGCGGAGGCCAGCCGCACCATTCGGCGTGTTCGCGATGGGCGTCCGCGGCTGCTCGCTCCGCATGAGTCCTGCAGGGCGGGCGGGTATCCCAGAGCTGGTCGTAGACACGGGCGACGGCGCAGGCCAGTTCGGGGCTGACGCGCCGCCGGTCGGCCAGGGCGCGCCGCACATCGGCGGCGGGCAGGCCCGCGGCGTGCTCGATGGCTTCGGGGCTCCAGGCTCGGGCCATGAGGGCGCGGAGGCGCCGCTGCGCGCCAATGCCAGTCGGCCCGCAGCCACCGTGGCTGGCGGCTGGGGTGTGCATATCAGCCGGCCTCCCGTTCCTGTTCGCGGCGATGTTCCAGGGCTCGGCCGAGGATGCGGATGGTCAGTGACGGTGACCGCTGCATCTGGGCATGGCGCTGAGCGCGGCGGTGGTGGGAGCAGATTCCGGTCTCCACGTGGGCGGGGTGGCGGCAGGCGGGGTCGGCGGTGCAGATGACTCCGGTGGTCATGCAGCCTGCTTCGCGGTCGGCGCTGAGCTGGGGGTCGCGGCGGATGTAGATGCCGTGGCCGTGCTCGCATGTCAGCCCTCCGCGGGCCGCAAGCACCGGATCGGAATGCTGCGTTCCGGGCGCCGCCGGCGACTGCCCGGCATCCCGCTCGCCCGCAACAGGAGCGAGTGCGGCTGTGGCCTGATCTGCTCCGATTTCCGCCGGGGTCCCGTCATGGCCCGCGGGCCGCGCGGCTGTCGCGTTGTGCGGCCGCTGGCTCATGATCTGTCCTCCGTTCCGGCGGTGCCTTCGGCGGGCGGGTCGGCGGCTTTGAGCCCGGAGCACGCGTTGTGCGCCACGTTCAGGGCGTCGGCGAGGGCAGCTGCGTCCGCGGCTGCCTGCGCGAGCGAGCTGGTGACGTCCTGGACGTAGGGCTCGGCGTCCTGCCGGGTGTCGTGGGCGATGCGGCCGGCAGTGTGCTGGTGGTCGAGCCAGCCCGACAGCTGGCCGAGCAGCTGGGGCAGTCGCTGGGCGAGCAGTTTGAGGCTGGCGATGACCGCGTACAGGTCACCGGGATACTCCAGGGCTTCGGGCGTCAGGTGGTTGAGCGTCCGGATGGACTCGGCGGCCAGGTCGGCCAGCGTTCCGGGCTCGGGCCGGGCTGCTTGCGGGTCGGCGGGGATCATTCGCCTGCCTCCCGCTCGGGCTGCCGAGCCGTGGTGTCCGCGGCTGCGTCGCGGCCGCGCAGGACCGGTCCAGGGCCGGTGACATCCAGGCGGCGGATGGCTGCTGCCATGTACTGGCGGGGTATCGCGCCGGGCTGCTCCTGCTGGGCTTGGCGGGTCAGGTGGCTGCGGGTCTGCGCTTGCCGGATGTCGCGGGCAACCTGCAAGGTGGCGGGCGGGTCCAGCCGGGCGACGCCGGCGTCGGGTTCTGGCCTTGGCTGGGCGGCCTGCGGCTGGGCGGGCTGGTAGCCGCCGGATGGCCCGAGGACGGGGCACAGCGCGCTGCCGTCGCGGTGCGACCAGCCCGGCTCGGCGATCCCGTGGGCCTGCCAGTTCACCAGGTCTGCGGGCGGTTGCTCGCGGGCGTCCTCGCCGCACTCGGGACAGGTCATCGGCCGCCCGGCCACCCGCTCGGCATGGGCCCGCTCGGCATGGGCCCGCTCGGCCTCGGCTTCGGCGTCCAGGTCGGCCCATTCGGCGTAGAGCCGGCCGTCGGCAGCGTCGGCGGGCGGCTCTACGGCCTGGTACCGGGCGTAGCTGGCGTCCATCGCGGTCCAGGTCGCCGCGTCCTCGGGGGTCAACTCGTAGCGCAGCCAGCTCATCACGCACCTGCCTCTCGCTCGATCTCAGCGGCCCGGTGCTGGATCGCGGCCCGCTCGCCGATGGGCATGTCCAGCAGCCGGGCCGTGACGTCCTGGCCGCGGTCGGCACCGCGGCTGACGTACACGCCACCGTGGGCCTGCCAGCCGCGCTCGGCCAGGTAGGGGTCGGGGTGCGGGGTGCCGTCCGGCAGCCCGGCTGCCTCGGGCGCCGTGGCGGTGGTCCTGATCGGTTCCACGTCGGTGCTCCTTCGGGGGTTGGGGTCTGGGGCTTGCTCGGCTTCGGCGATGGCGCGGCCCTCGGCCAGGCGCTCGGCGGCGCTGGCCTCCTCGCCGCGTAGGCGGGACACGTCGCAGGCGAGGTCAAGGCGGCGCTCGCACTCGGGCCCGGCGTCCGGGCCGGCGGCGGTCCATGCGGCCCGCTCGGCGGCGGCCAGCTCCGCCAGGAGGGCAGCCGCCTCAGCCGTGTCCAGGCGGGCGACGATGGATTCCCACAGCGGCGGCTCCGGGACTGGCGGCACGGGGGCGGGGGCCTGGCGGGGCGCCGGGACCGCTACGCGGTAACTGGCCTCAATCGCCGTAGCGGCGACCTGCGGTGGCTGGCCCTTGCAGACGGGGCAGTGCCGGGCGGCGCCGCCCTGAGCCTTGATCTGGCGCTCCCGGGCGCGGGTGCCGGACCAGGTGCGGGCCAGTTCCCAGCCGATACCGGCCTGCCGGAAGGCCTGCACGATCTTGGCGTCGCTGCGGGACATGTGCTGCGCGAGCCGGGTGACCAGGTTCGACGCCCATCCGGTGTAGTGCTGGGCGTAGCCGGTCTTGCTACGGGTGTTGCCGATCGGCCGGTCGAAGTGCAGCAGGTAGATCACGCCGGTAACGTCGCGGCGGCTTTCTTGAGGTGCGGGCGTCATCTCAGCCCGCCTCGGCCTGCCGGCTCGGCACTCGGGCGAAAGGGCGCGGCTCCGCCGGCGGCCCGGGCTGACTGGTGGCGGTGCGCTCGGCAGATCGCAGCGACGCGGTGATCTCCCGCTCGCTCAGCCCGATCGCGCGCGCCGATTCCGCGATGGCCGCCAGGGCGTCCCGGTCGCCGGACTCGGCAGCCCGGCAGGCGGCCCAGAACAGTCCGTCGTTGCGGTTGCCTGGCTGCAGCCCGGCCACGTACCGGGCCAGGTGATCCAGCGACCCCGGCCGACGACCCGGCTGGTCATGCTCAATGGCCTGGCCCTGCGGCTGCGGGTCCAGGTGCTCCCGGGCCGCGGCCCAGTCGAACACGGCCGGGCTGGCCTGCTTGGACACCACCACGTAGGGGCGGCCGCCGACCTGGGACGGCGGGGCCACCACGTAGCCGCCCGCGCCGCGGTAGTCGATGCCGTGGGCGGGCATCTTGGCGATTCGCTGGCCGGTGCCCTGGTAGTAGAAGTGGCCGCCGCCCGATGGGGTGCGTATTTCCGCCATGGCGTCGGGCACCAGTCCG
>Ga0208686_1000999_pt1 | contig 12001 bp, 11 predicted proteins | sample June2015DPH_6_50_FD_184694 | JGI IMG/M metagenome (GOLD analysis project Ga0208686, IMG submission 184694) | Peatland microbial communities from SPRUCE experiment site at the Marcell Experimental Forest, Minnesota, USA - June2015DPH_6_40... | ecosystem: Environmental > Terrestrial > Soil >... | reverse complement strand
TTGGACCGCAAAGTACACGATGGCGTAGTACGGATTCATCATGCTGCTCAATATCGACGGCCCTGTCTTGGCGGAGGCCGTGTGGATCTCGTTCAGCATCGAGGTGGAGCCATCGGCGCCAATCAGGTTCACTAGACTTGTTGTGCCGCCGTCGATGAAGCCCTTGATGGAAAAGCCAAGTCCGGGGATGGAGGTGTCGTAATAGTTCACCATAGCGTAGGCGAAGGTGAGCAGCATGAAGAGGTTGAGGAACCTCCCCATGCTGAACCCTGGTCCACCGTGCGCCGATGCGAGTGCTTCCTGCACGCCAAACCAAACCAAAACGATGGTTGCGAGCGCTATGACGATGTGAACGCCCATAGCGGTAATGGAGGGTGCCGCCGTGGCTGCAAGCGACTGGCACGCCTGAGCGATAAAATTGAAGAAACCTATACCCACGTTCCTTCCCTCCTGTCTTCTGGTTGCGTCTGGTCAGTACGCTTGCGTGAGGAGACTAGACGCACCGCCGCTGGTTGTTGTTATGTTGGCGTTGTAATAGTTCTCGTATCCTGCCGAGTCACGAAATGCCGCTTTCATCGCGTCCTGTTGCTGCTTTTGGGCAACGATTTCCTGTAGGGCAAGATTGGCGTTGATTTGGTTTGCATCCTGCAAGCTGCGCAGTTGCAAGAGCAGGGCCTGGTTAATGCGCTGGAGTTCGGCCATGATGGTTTGCTGAGACGGGTCCTGGGTTTGGGTTGCGGCCTCCAGATTTGCAATGTCCGTTTGCCTTGAGGTCTGGTTGGCACGGATGGTCCCGAGGGCTTGCAGGTTGTTGGTCATCACTGAGTCGCCGATGTCGACAGTGGCGCCCTGCGCGGCGATCTGCAGCTGCCCGGCCATACTTGCGGTGCCGTAGCCGGGAATCATGTTGTTGGTGTTCGGAACGCTAACTTGCTGGTACGCGGATGCGGCCCCCTTCCCAGTGTTTGCCGAATTGAGCCAACCCATCGAATTGCCATAGGTGTTCGAGACTTGCTGCAGCATCACCAAGTCAGAAGTTGGAGACAGAAATCGCGCATAGAGCATCCGGGGAGCGAGAATCATCTGATGCGTGAGCTCGTATTGTTGCTTTGCGACGTTGTAGGCTTGTAGCGCGGTCGTTGCAATCTTGACGGTATTAGTGAAGATTTGTTGGCCCTGTTCAATTTGCTGGGCTTCATTGGCGATGGATTGTTCTTCGTGTTCGATTTGCACAACGGCATGGGCCGACTGTGTCGGGTCGAACACGATGCCAGAACCGAATTGTGCATTCGCGAGCGGTTGCAACGCCGCCGCAAATCCAACGGCGAGTAGGGTAAGGGTTAGTTTCTTCATTTGTGTCGTCCCTTCGTCGCCGTTGGTTTCGTGATGCTTTACAGCGGTACGGCTTTACTGCTGTGCAGCGAGAATCTCTTTCTGGAGCTGTGCAAGACGGTCGGCCTCTGGCTTGCACCGTGCGTCTCGTTCTTTCTTCTTGGCTTCGAGAGCCGCTATCTGCTCGGGGGTCAGCTTCTCTCCCGTTAGCATTCTTGAGGCTCCGGAGGTCATGTCTTCGTCCAGGCAGGCCTTGGCATAGGGCGGGTATTCGGCGTTGTATTGGTCCACCAGCTTCTTCACCTTTGCTGCTTTCCTCTGGCAGCTGGCAAGCGTGAGAGTCAACAGGAGTAAGAGGGAGAGGGCAACGATTCGCATGGAAAGCCTCCTTAGAACGTTTGCGGAATAGTGTGATTCGAATACGCAGGAAGAAGCAAGTCCTGCGTGAAATACACTTTCACGCGATGACCCTCCCGGATCGTGATGGTGGGCGGTATCTGTATGAAGCGATCAAGGATTGTGGTCGCAGACTGCGAAACGCTGCCCGCCGCGCCGTTAGTGAATGCCTGGGAACCGCTCGTGGTGATGGTGCCGCCACCCTGAGTGATCTGGCTCGCGCCGGCAATCACACCCAAAGCGATCGAGGTGCCGAAAATCTGAAGGTAATGATTGTTGACCTTGTCTTTCAGCCCTTCCTCTCCGATCTGATCGAGACCTTGGAACTGATCGAGATCGACGGAGTAGCCGTCTGGCATAAGCAGCCGGTGAAAAACCACGGCCATTCGCCGCTGTTGGCCGAAGCCCGCCGCTCCAATCTTTTTTGCCTCCCCCAAAACAACCGTTCCCTCGGGAATGATCACGTGTTGATGATCGTGGGAATACAACGGATTTGATACAAGGACTTTGACCGGTCCTACGGCATCGCCATCCAGACGATTCATGAGAACAGTGTCGAGAACCGAACCCTCGTAGACGAGGTAGGGCTGACCGACGGCCGAATCGACATTGGCCTCCAGTGGGCGTTTATAGCCTCCGGGCGTGTCCTCTTGTTTTCCTTCGGCTGGTGCGGGGACGAGATTACTGTTTACCTGCCGCTCGGCAGGGCCATACTGGGCGGACGCCATCTGGCCTTGCTGTTGTTGCGGCGGGTCGGCAGAGCGAGAGTACACAAGATTGGAAGCGAAACGTGAGTCATCTGCGCGTTCGCGTTCTTTCGCTGCGATCAACTGTGCCTGCTGTTGCACCGGCGTGAGTTGCATCTGCATGTTTCCCTGCTGTGCTTGCGGGCAGGGCTGGCCCGGAATACAGGGCATGGCAACGCCGGTCGGTCCATAGCCCGCGGCTGCGGATCGCTGCTGGGGCGTCGCGGACGCAAGGGCCGGATCTCCCAATGCAGCCGCCGCCATCGTTGCCTGCTGTTCTTTCTGACGTTCGGCCTGAAGCTGGTTCTTCAACTCCTGCACGTTGTTATCAGTGTTGTCCTGCAAGGTGGGTTGCGGTGGCTGCCCTTTGGCGGCGGCCTGCTGTGCAGGGGTCTTCTTTCCGGACGAGCTGAAGAGCGCCGCCACAATCACCAGCGATGCGGCCCCCAGATAAACGAAGGTCTTCAGGTTCTTCTGCAAGACACCCTTTGGCAGCTCCAGGTTGCGGCGCAACGTTGGCTCGGCTTGCGGTTCTGTGTGGGGAGTAAAGACGTTCTCCGTCATGACGGTGATCCCTTGCGCGTGAATTCCATCCGCTTCTTGCCCAGCTCCACATACCCGCTGTCCATGATCTTCGGGATGATGTAGGTCCCTTCCCGGAGGTCGTAGGTGACGAGGTTGGGTTTGCCGTCCTTCATTTCATACACGCTGAATTTTTCAGGCGCGTTGGTCTTGATGTAGGTGAACTTGTCGTCGTGATAGATCGACTGGATATAGAAGGGGGCTTCGTTCGCCTTGTAGGCATAGTCAAACTTGAGCCGTGTTGGATAGGCGCTTTTGTACTCATCTATGGCCTGCTCAACGTGCGATTGCAGGGCGGCAAGCTGCTGCCGCGATTGTTCGAGTTGGGCGGCAGGTACGAACTGCGGAGGGCCGCTCGCGGCCACAATCGCAGAACGATCGGCGGGCTCGACGATCACCTTTAGGTCGGGGCTGGTGGGAGTCGCAGAGATGTCCTGGAGGGTGAAACTGTAGATGTTCCCCTTGTCCGTAATCAGATTCAAGTTGGAGCTGATGCCTTGTTTCGCCGGATGCACAAAGCAAAAGTTGCCAACCACATCCACGATCCAGAACTCCTTGTCACCCGTGGCGGCTTCCATGATTTTCTCGGTCGTGGGTAGTTCGATAAGGGTCGTATATTTCACCTTGGCGCGGATCGGAACGATGTCCTGCGAGTGATACTGCACAGTGCGCGCAGAGTCCTGGGCGAAAGCACCGATGGAAGAAAAAACCAAAGCGCAATTGACGACGAATTTCAGATGCCGCATAGAGCTCTCCTTAGCGGTTAGTGTTCGAAGTTGATACGGCCAGCGCGCGCGGCTGGAACGGCCACTCTTCCGCGAGATGGCGAAGGCCATCCGCAAAACCGTGGCGGTCGAAATATTCCTGCTTCTTGAGGTTGTCACGGGCGTTGTTGGTCGCCATCCAGTGCGAGACCGAATCGACGTTCAAATGCACTTTCTTTGAGGTCTGGGCTTTGCGAATCAGCATTTGGCCTGGCGGAACAAGGCCGTCGATAAGGTCCAGTTCGGTGTCGTTCAGATGAAATGCATCCCGGTAAACGTCACGGTTCATATCCGGGTTGGCGAGAAAGATCTTCGTGGGGCAACTCTCGGCCACTATCGCCAGCATCCCCGATTCCTCAAGCTCTTTGATGGATTGCGTAGCCAGAATCATCGCCGCTTTGTGCTTGCGCCATGTTTTCTGCGCCTGCACCACATAATTGCGGATCGTCTCGTTCTTGATGAAGAGCCACGCCTCGTCGAGCAGGAAGAACTTGGGTGTGCCGAGCTTCTTGGGGTCAGTGATCTCATTGGATGCTCGATGCAAAACATAAAAGAGCAGTGGTTCCAAGACTTCCGGCGCATCGTTCCAACCGTGGAAGTTAAACGTCTGAAAACGGGAGAACGAAAGCGTGTCCTCAGCGTTGTCAAACAGAAATCCGTACTGTCCGCCGCGGGTCCAGCGGTGCAGGCGTTCTTTTAACTCGCCGATGATGTTGCTGAAGTTTGAGATCGTGCGCTGGTTGGGCTCCAGCACGTAAATCCGCTCGATCGCATCCCACAGCCGGCGTTCTTCTTTGAAGTCCAGACGGTAACGCTGCTCGTTACCCTCAATGAGCACGCGGAAGAAGCTGAAGAGAAACTGCAGGTTTTCCTTGGTCTGAGGCAGTGAGAAGGGGTTGATGGTGAAGTCCCGCGCTTCCTGACCCACATTGAGATACGAGCCCTTGAATATCGTCGTAAGCGACTGGAAGCTGCCGCCGATATCAAAGATGAAGGTCAGCGGCTCGTACTTCTGCGCGTTCTGCAGCAGAAAAACGCAGAGATAGGACTTGCCACTGCCGCTCATCCCGAGAATAAGGGTGTGGGCAACGTCGCCGGTATGCAGGTTGAGATAGTAGGGCGTGCTGTTGTCGGTTTCGAGCACTGCCAGGTACTCCGTGCCGAGGTGCGCGTTCGTCTTCTCGCCCGGAAGGATCGTAAACAGAAAAGACAGGTCGGCGTAGTTCGTGTTCAGCAGATACAGTTGGCGGAGGTTGAGAGCATAGTTGCCGGGCACGGTGGCGAAATAGGCGTTGAGCTGATTGTAAGTTTCCGCAAAAAGATTCCCATCTGCGTTGGTGAAGAGGCCAGTGAACTCCGCCCCGAGCTGCTCCAGGTCGGGTTTTGAACGGCCGTACAGCACAATTGTGAGCGAGAAATCGCCCAGCGATTGACCGTCGCCGAGGGCGCGGAGGCAGTCGCCAAGATTTTCAATGTCGGCCTGTTTGGATTCGTCCACCAGCACATCGCGTGGGTTCGTCTTCGTGGCGTCGTTGCCCATCTGGGAGACAAACCCGGTCTTCGACATATTGAAGTGGCGGCGTCGCTTGTTGACTTCTTTGTGCGCCTTGTCCGCTGGGAGTGGCGTCCACTCAGTGACGACATAGAAGTTGGCCGGAATTTTTAGCAGTACATCGAGCACGAGGGGCCGTGTTTCGGTGATCGCCTCTTTCATCGTCAGGACACGGACGATGTGATCCCCCACGCGCAGGTGGTCGCGTTCGGCTTCGATGTCGGAGTTCACCACCTGATAGTCGAGAAACTGCGTGGACTGCGGCCTGCCGGCAATGCGCCAGTCGTCGTAATTCAGCAAGCGGCGGAAGAACGTGAACTGTCCCTGCCGATTCAAGACTTCGATTTGCATGAAATCCGCGAGCTGCCGAGAGAATGCCTGCACGCTCTGGTCGAGCCGTCGAAGATCGTGCTCAACATGTGTACGCAATAGCGTTTTCATGCTGTCATTCGTGAACTGTACTTTTAGCTCGCCAACGGCGCCCGCGGGATCGTGCAAGATTCGAGTGATTGCCGCGCCCACGCCGGTCTTAGACCGGGCGCCTTCGAGCAGGATGCAGTAGAAGATTTCAATCTGATAAAGATGGTCGCGTTTTGCTTCAAAGAACTTTCGTCGTTGTTCGATCGCTGCTTCCACAATCGGATCGTCATATTTTGCGAAGGGTATATCGGGGCGGTTCGATTTGAAGAGGTATTGGTAAACGTGGAAGCCTGGGCCAAACGCTTTGAGTGCCGCTTCCAACCGCTTCACTGCGTACTCCTGTTCTGAGCGGTCCAGACTTTCGTAGTCCACGCCGGGAACGCTCAGAACCATGCCTAGATCGCCACTTTTGGTGAGGAAAGCCGTCTCGTTCCAGAAGCCGTACAGGTTGATGTGGTCGTTGAGAGACGCACTCTCTTTCCACGGCTTGATGACTTTATCGAGGCGCAGCATCAAACGACCTCCACGCGGGGAACTTGTTGCTTCGCGGCGTCATAGCGCAGCTTGTACCGTTCGGATTTCGCGAGGATGCGGAGGAAGGCCGGATCGCTGTTCGTTACCCAATGCCCGAAAGCAAAACCTCCGATGAATACGGCGATACCGGCGAGGATGGAATTGAAGAGGTTGAAGGCCCCCACTGCGCCGACGCATACAAAGTAGAACAGCGTCCGTTCAACACCCAAATAGGTGAGCGGCTTGTGCAGGCTCTTGAAGACTCGATTTGTGCGATGCTTCTGCTGTGGTTTGTCGGGCATAAGTTCCTCGTTGCAGGCGCTGGTTGAAAGTGGCGCTATACGCCCCAGAGCCAACTCAGGACATTTACGGCGAGAACGGCGATGCCCGTCCCAGCGGCAACGCCAGCAAGCGCCTTTTTTGCGCCGGGTTCGCCATGCGCGAATCCGTAGCCGCCGATCACGATTGCGACCAGACTTGCAACCTTCGCGATGGTGCCGGTGAAAAGGCTTTGGATGGCGTTAAATCCCGTGTCGAACGGTGAACCCTGTGCCAACGCGGCCACAGACAGGACCAGGAGGAGGGTGACAAGAGCGGCGGTTTGACGCGCCCACTTCGAACGAGCACCGAGCTGGACTTGACGGACCAAAGGGACTTGAGACCAACGTTGCATATGCACCTCCGGCAGCACCCTAAAGCGGCTGCTTTTGGGGCAAAATTAACCTCACTTAATCACCAAGTCCAACGGCCTTTCGGCGGTCAGTTATCCGTGGGAGGAAGGCTGGGGCATATTAGAGCGATTCGGTCGGTAAACTTGTTGTCGAGGTCGGCATGAGAAAGCTCGGTAACCAACTCGCGATAAAGGACAAAGGCATGTGAGATCGTTCGCCGCGTGCTCTTCGTGGTCGCCAAGCAAACCCCTACAGCTTTTTCCAACTGAGAACAATATGGGTGGTGACAGCGGCACGAAAGCGTCGCCGTGTACTCCGCCGTGGCGAAGGGAGGCACCCACAGCTTTTTTCGAACTGAGAACAACACGGGTGGTGACAGCGGCGCGATCATCCGGCATGTCCCCCTCCGCAGGTGAGAGGGAGCCTTTAGACGGTTCTCCGTGCGGTCCGCTTGACATTTCTAGGAGCCCGCACTACAACACCGCTCGGGGTTGACTTCTTGTTTTCCGCGTGGATCGTAGACTAAGCTGTCTCTTTCAAATGACAAGTTTCCGCAACAAAATCACGAGAAGAGGTTCGCGCACGTGAGGCGATCGAAACAATTAGGAAAGAAAGAGCGCCGACGAGCGGACAATTCGGTTTACAAGATTGAGAGAGCCGCGCGAGATCGCGCTGATGACCAAGCCCGTGGTGTCCCTTGGCAGTTGCTTTTGGAAACGCGAAGTCGGTACGTAGAGATGCAGGAGTTTTGCTTTTGGGCGCGGTCCGTCATTGAGACGGAAGATGGTATACCCGGCTGGCTGGCCAAGATGCTTGACCGGCGCTGCCCAGGATTCATCGAGGACCAGCAACGATGTGAAAGCGATCGTTCGAGGACTTATCCTCCACTCTCCGTTCGACTTCTCTTTTGGAGTCAGGAACATATGTTTGGCCGTGCCAAAAATGAGGGTTGGTTTGATGCGGTCCAGTTTTACGCGATCCGCGATTCCCGTTCTAAAAGAGCGGAATTGCATTGGTCTGAGTGCGTCAAAACGTGGAGAAAGGCAAAACCGCGGAAGTATCCATCATTGAAGCAGTGGCTGAGTGATGCTGCTGGGGGCGACCCTTTTACTCATCTAACCCCTGGGGCTCGCAAGGCGAAGGCGTCGTACAGGCTGGTCGAAGCCAAGCTCCTCAGCGAAGCTGTTACTCGCTACATAGACTGGGAGGCCCTTGCATACTGGGCTCGACCAGCGCTCGAAGCCGGGCCTCCGGTCGTTCACAAGGTTGCCCGAGAACTCGTTCGGCGATGTCGTGGGTTCTTGGAGTTCAATGCGAAGGCGCGGAAGGCCGATCACGTAGATTTTCCGCAAGATTGGCATCGATTGATGATCTGGATAACGGACCACTTCTTTCAGGACGCCAAAACGGGCGGTTGGATGGATGCGATCTTGTCGTCTGCCCGGAGTCATCCCGGTGCGATACGCACGATGGAGTACTGGGAGCAGTGTGATGAGATTTGGGCGTCGAACTTACCCGATCCCTACCCCTCATTCCGGAGCTGGCGTAAACAAGTTGATTCGTACGTCATCTCGATGCCCGATGAGACGTCTCAACTTGCTTGCTGATTAACGCCTAATCGTCCGCTATCCCTCTGTGACATCGCTCCACGGCATGATCGGACGTGCCGAAAATACACGTTCCCTCGAATATCACGTTTGCACTTTGGGCATAGTCTGACGACAAGTGCCTGCTTCTGCGAAAAATGTACTGAGGTTAGCAGCGGTGCCACTACTGTCAGACCATACTCCCTGATGAGCCACCTCGCGATCTCTGGGTCCATGAGTTGCAAATTCAGTTCCGCGCCGTGCTGGCGACAGAACGCCTCAAAGGCGCGGTCGGTCACGGAAGGGTCTACTACCTTGAGGTCTCCGTTTGCGATCCATGTCCCCACTTCGGCAGCAGTGACACCCACGAGCTTCGCAACTCGGGCCCAAGAGTGCCCTTTCTCTTCTTTCCACAGGTCAGCGGCGATTTTGTCCTGTACTCCCGGTTGCAGTGTAGCCCTGTGTTTCTCACACCATTCCGCCAGTGAGATCACGGATACCCTTGAGTCGCGTGCTTTCAGGAAACCATTTCCGATCAAATGCTGAAGCCGGCGATAGCTGAGATGCAGCGTTTGTTGGAGCCGTCGTAAGGACCATCCATCCGTGACTCTGGCGCTTATCGACCGGCTCTTAAGGCGGAAGCGAACGGATTGTTCCGAGCGGCGGAGCTTCCGAGCGATCTCCTTGACTGAATCGTAACCGGCCCGCACAAATAGCTCCTGTTCCTCTTCCCTTGTCCAAGATCGGCGGCTCTCGTTCTTTTTGGTTCCTCGTTCTCCTTCCAGCCAACCTTGACTCCTGGCAAATCTGGACACGGCGTATCCGGACAATCCCGGATAAAGTGCTTTGACTGTCTTGATTGCCGCAGCCTTTTTTCGGCCTCCACTCCGATAGCCATCTCGAAGGGTTTCAATCGCCTCTTCGCTCCAGTCGATGGGGCCGGTACGCTTGCGATCCTTTTCCCGCAGGTGTCGCATCCGGTGCCAGATTTGGGCGGGGGAAAGTTCTGGAGCAATCTGTCGTAGCTTCTTGACTGCGTCATGCGTCCCTTTGGGACCATACTTCATCCCGACGACCAGAACCTGGTCAATCTGCGGCAACCAACTGAAGGATTGGTTTGCCTTTTTGCCCTTGGGATCGGGACCTTCGTCCATGAGCACATCTCACTGCAAATCGTCCGCTTTGAGCAGCTGCGATCACGTTCCGAACTCGTGGGCACCTGCGTGTGATTGCGCCAATCAAAGTAGAGGGACTGCTTTTGTAAGCGCCAGCTGTCTTCCGAGAAACACGGCTGCGGCGACTGCGGACACTCATCTTCTAGTCATCTCCATAAAGTGATATCCGCGACAGGAGCGCCCGTTATGGGCATCTCCAGCGCCAGTTCTACTTACGAACAAGACGAAGTTGCTGCATATGATTGAGTTGAAGGACCACCGGGTCAAGGCAGGACGAAGAAAATGCGCGCGCGGTTATGCTTGCCCAGGTTTCGCGGGTAGGAGAGTTCCGTTCGGCAAATCGCTGAATGGCTGGCCAGGTCCCCATGTTGGTTCACCACTGCCGACGCTGAGCATGCAGCAAGGAGAACGACACCGTGTCCAGTCAGTCCTCGCCCCACGCGTCGGATGTCGCTTAGGTGTTCCGGTTGCTGCTCATCCCAGTGCTGCAACCTGTTCGTACAATTCATTGCTTCTGTCTCTTCGATCCTTAACCTCCGAAACGTTGTACCTGTTTCCCTCGCACCAAAGACAGGGCACTTGTAAACTCTTGTAAACTGTGAAACCCGCAAATCGTAAAAAGTTGTCTTCTTCAAAAGATTTAATTTCGCTGAAACGCGGTCCGTACCGCGGCAGCCAGACAAGCAATTAAGCTATTTGGACTTGAAGTGCCGTGCCAACTTTCCGGAAGCTGGTTCTGGCTGCGAGGGGACGCTGCGGGGCTACCGAGATTCCTTCCGCATTGCCGACAACCCACGAACTTGTTTTGGTTGTTTCAGGTGCAGAAGGGTTTGACCATGAGGTATGCTCAAGCTGAAGCTTGTCGTAATAGATCTTCGATTTTCTTATCCAGATTCCGGGCGACCTCTAGCGCGTCGCGATTCCCATAAGGGGCTAAGAAGCTCGCCATCCTGTCATATGACAAATGCACGCCATCGGCGCGCTCATCTACAAGCACGGTAACCGGGGCGTAAGAGCCCGCATCCGGGACATGCTTGACCATTTCCTTCATGATGAGGGGATTGCCAATGACGAAGCGAATCATCTTCGGAGTTTCACGGCCCGTTTCTTTGCGCAGAATCGCGCCGTGATCCAACTGCATAAACAGCATCAGACCGGCTTCGCTCAAGCCTTTCTCGACTGCGCGTTTCAGCTCGGCAAAGGAACTCGCTTCATTAGTCGATCTCCCGAATTCGGCCATGTCCGGATGACCGATAGAAGCGTAAAGAACCGCCACCACCTGATCGAAGGGTTTAGAGGAGATAAGGCTGAATCGATCAACCTCAATTGTTCTGATCATCTCGAAGATCCTTTCTGGTCCTCACGAATGGCAAAGAGACCTGCGCGCTGGTTCTGATTTCTAAACTTGAGCCATCCCTCCGTCCACGAAAAGTTCGATTCCCGTGATGTAGCTGCTCTCGTCGGAAGCGAGAAATGTCACCGCTTTGGCAATCTCTTCAGGGCGGCCGAGACGTCCCAATGGAATTGCGGTCGAAAGGGCTTTGATCCGATCCTGACCAACTTCCGAGGAACCAACGAGCTCACTGAAACCCGGAGTATCTGTTGATCCGGGACTGATCGCGTTTACGCGGATCTGACGTCCTTTAAGATCGGTACTCATAGTTCGAGCAAACGAACGGACCGCAGCCTTGCTTGCGCTATAAACGGCGTTCGCCGGCAGGCCCTTGCTGGCGACGATCGATGCACTTAGAATGATCGATGCTCCGTCCGCCAGCAGTGGGAGTGCTTTCTGCACGGTAAAGAGCACGCCTTTCACATTGGTATCGAAGATGGAGTCGTAAAGTTCTTCCGTAATTTCATCCAACCGGCCATATCTGGCGACTCCAGCGTTGGCGAAAACGACGTCGAGGCGACCTTTTTCTTTCTTGATCTGCATGAAGAGACGGTCAAGGTCGGCTAACTTGGATACGTCTCCCAGCACGCTAGTGACGTTCTCGCCAATCTCCTGGGCTGCTTTGGCGAGTTCACCTTCGCGACGGCCACTGATAAAGACATACGCGCCTTCGAGCACAAATTGCTTTGCTGTGGCAAGACCTATGCCAGAGTTGCCACCCGTGACTAGCGCGATCTTTCCACTCAATTTGCGCATACCTTTATTTTTCTCCTTGCCTAGCAGAAACTGTGGGTCGATTCCGGTTCCGGAAGCCGGCCCAATGTGTGATAAAGCGCGATTTCCATGGCATCGTAGGTGCGAAATCCGTAGG
>Ga0208686_1000993_pt1 | contig 12056 bp, 14 predicted proteins | sample June2015DPH_6_50_FD_184694 | JGI IMG/M metagenome (GOLD analysis project Ga0208686, IMG submission 184694) | Peatland microbial communities from SPRUCE experiment site at the Marcell Experimental Forest, Minnesota, USA - June2015DPH_6_40... | ecosystem: Environmental > Terrestrial > Soil >... | reverse complement strand
TGCGGCCGCGTCGCTCCGAAGCGTCAACTATATGGTCAACCATATATGCGAACCGATCCAATCAAGACGGGCTACATCTTCCGGATTAGATCGAACGCTGCAAGATGGGGACAGAGCACCGCTTACTCTATTTCGGCGTATGTTCTTGGGTAACGCATGAGGAGCCATACACGCCCGAATAAATGTTGGCCGAGCAAATCCGCGCCTAGGCCCGGCCGGATGGAGGCCGTCAGTTACCAAAACCAGGTTCGTGAAATCCTTTGGCGGCGTTGGTTGAGAAATCGAAGCCCGTTTATGGCTCAACACTCTTATCGCTTACCTAGCCCTAGCGGGTATTATGGGGTGACCTGACATGTCGATAGACCAATTCATTGCCGTTGCTGCAAGCATAGGCTCATGTATGGCTGCCATTGCAACTTTCCTGACGGTCCGTCAGATGTCTAAGCAACGGACAGACTCTTATCACCCCGAACTGGCACTTTCACGCATAGTCTTTGACGCCCGCCCCTTAACTGACGGCGGATTGCCGACCCTTTGGAGAACCACAAGCAATTCAGATTCAGAAAATATCGATGGAACCAAATCACCATTTTCATTTTCTGTTCCGCTAAGCAACATTGGATTGGGAGCCGCTAAGGATGTCAAAATATTTTGGGAATTTCCCCTCGGTGAGTTAACTGAGAAAATCAACCAACTCGCTCAATCCGCAGCCGTTGCCGCACGGTTTACTTTTGACAATGGAATGCTCTCCACAGATTCCGAACTTTTTGGAAAACAAGTATCCATTTGGAAGAACCAGCAGAAGGCCCATATCGACTACGTATTGCCAGCGGCCGTTCAACACGAACCGGAAACGCTGCAACTGCCTCATGCGTATGTTGTAGCCGCTTCCGCATTTTTTCATATGTGCGCGAAAAATAAGAACCGACAATCGTTTCCAGAACTTCCCGCGTTGAAAGTAACCTTCAATTATTTGGATATTGGTGACCGAAAGCACACAGCGGCGTTTGATATTGAATTAGAGGTCGGTGCATTTGCCGTAGGGTTCATGCAAGCGTCCGTGGTACCCAAGAAGCGCATCGCCTGACCCACAGCGAGCGGCAGGCTGCAAAAGAAGGTTCATCAGGAAGACGAGTGGATGAATCTAATGGGAAATGCGGCTTGAAGCCCCATGGATATCGGGTTTTCGAGGTTTCCTAAGGTGGTTGAATCGGGCATCATTTTTCGATGGCCAACTCATCGAAGCGACAGCGGCGCCTGTGGGACACGTACACGTTCCCCGGCTTTCGCCCCCAACCCACTGTGCGCAGTGTCTTCGGTGATCCGAAGGCGCGCATCATCACGCTCGCCCGGCGCGCAAAAAAACGGTTTGCGGGTGCTGCGGGCGGGTTCATTCGGGTTGGTACGATCGGCGTATACGGCGGGTTCGCGATCTGCCGTGCGGCGACACGCGCATCTTCCTGGAGATTGAGGTCCGGCGGGTGCGATGCCGCAGTTGCGGCAAGGTGAAGCGCGAGCGGCTCGATTTCCTGGCGGACAACCCGCTCTATACGAAGCGCTTTGCCCATTACGTGGGCCAGCGCTGTCGGCAAGCTACGATCAAGGACATTGCCGAGGAGCTGAAGCTTGATCGGGATACGGTCAAGACGTTGGAGAAGCAGTACATGCAAGCCCAGCTCGCCCGCGCGGGCAGGCCGGGGCCCAAGGCAATCGGCATCGATGAGATCTCGATCCGCAAGGGCCATAGCTACCGTATCGTGGTGAGCGACCTGATCCGCCGGCGGCCGATCTGGTTCGGCGGGGAGGATCGCTCGGAGGCGAGCATGGCGCAGTTCTACGACTGGCTGGGCCAGAAGAAGAGCCACGGCATTCGCCTGGCGGTGATGGACATGTGGAAGCCGTTTCGCAACACGACGCGCGAACGGGCGCCGCAGGCGGCGGTCCTATTCGACAAATTTCACATCATGCGCCATCTGGGCGCGGCGCTCGACAAGATCCGCAAGACCGAATACGCGCGGGTCAGCGGCAAAGGTCGGCGCTTCATCAAGGGACAGAAATACACGCTGCTCGCACGCCACGAGAACCTTAGCCTGGAGGGCAAGAGATCGCTCACGCTGCTGCTGGCGGCGAACAAGCGGCTGAACACGGCCTACGTCCTGAAGGAATCTTTCGGCCAGCTTTGGGACTACGAGCGCGAGGGCTGGGCGCGGCGCTTCTTCGAGAACTGGCGCGCGAGCTTGAAGTGGCAGCGGCTCGCACCGTATGAAAAGTTTGCCGAGATGATCGATCGGCATTGGGATGGCATCGCCGCCTACTGCAAGCCGGAAAACAAGGTCTCGCTCGGCTTCGTCGAGGGCCTCAACAACAAGATCCGCGTCATCCAGCGCCGCGCCTACCGTCTACGCGACCAGGAATATCTGCGACTCAAGGTGCTCACATGCATGCTCCCAGCGCTCTGAAGTTGCCCAAAACACCCACACGACTTCCTGAAGACCCCAAAAGAATATGAACCGTTTCGCCATTCCGCGACCTCAGCCCGAGGGGCGTAGGGTGCGTAACGTCAACAGAAACAATGGCACCGTCAAGTCAAAGCCAAATCCTATTTTCTGGCCGCTTGAAGCAGCACGGCGTTTCGATGAAAGTCGAGGAACGTTCTTTGTCCGCTTGAGAACCCACCCACGTTGACCGCATTGGTCGTGTCGATACCCATTCGTTGAAGAGAGGGGCGATGTGCAACAGGAGAAATGATTAAGCGGCCATTGTCTTCAAAGCCGATAAATCCCCGGTCAAACAGATGGTCAATGCTCGGTGTCAAGAGCAGTCCGTTCTCGCCATTCAATCGCTCTTCATTGGAGGAGTCCCGCCAAGGCTTACAGTGGCTCGCAATTAGATGAACTGGGTTCTGAACCCCCGTGATCCGACACTTCGTCTCGATTTGGCTCACTCGCTTGTCAAATCGCATCCAACTGCGACCCCCTTTCGCGTCCAAGGCCGACCCCCTGCAGGCGTGTGAATGCGTCCGCTCTGACGGAGCCGAGACCGGCGTCGCGGAGCCTCACTTAGCGGAGCCGAGCCGGTCTTGGCGGGCGGTGAATGGCGAGCGGTGGATTATGCGCGGTTCTTGAAGCGCCAGCTATCGTTGCCGGTCTCGATGATGTCGCAGTGGTGGGTCAGCCGATCGAGCATGGCGGTCGTCATTTTGGCGTCGCCGAACACTTGCGGCCAATCGGCGAAGGCCAGATTGGTGGTGATCAGTAGCGACGTGTTCTCATAGAGCTTGCTGATCAGGTGGAACAGCAACTGTCCGCCGGATTGGCTGAACGGCAGGTAGCCGAGTTCGTCGATGACAATGAGATCGTGACGCAGCAGCTTCTCGGACAGTCGGCCACTTCGACCGGCGGCCTTCTCCTGCTCGAGCTGATTGACCAGATCGACCAGGTTGAAGAAGCGCCCCCTGGCGCGGGTGCGGATGACCGCCGAGGCGACAGCGATGCACAGATGGGTTTTGCCGGTGCCGGTTCCGCCGATGAAGATTGCGTTGCGCTTGGCGTCCAGGAAGGTGCCGGTGGCGAGTTCACGAACTTGCCCTTCATCGATTGGCGTATCGGCGAAGACGAACGTGTCGATATCTTTGAGGACCGGGAACTTGGCCCCGCCGATGCGATAGCTGATCGAGCGGGCCTGGCGGTGCGTGCGTTCGGCCCGGATCAGGCTGGCGATGAGGGGATAGATCTCATCGCGCCGGGCAAGACCTTTACCGGCAATCTCATCGAAGCTGGCGCGCATGCCGTAGAGCTTCAGTTCGCTCATGGCTTCCAGAATCTCATGGCGTTCCATCAGGCGACCTTCCTTATGCTGTCGTAGCGGCCACAATCGGCCGCGGGTTCGATCTTCAAACGAAGCGCGTCGGGCGTTGTGATGCTGGGCGGCGCTGCGGGCTGCTGCCGGCGCGCCAGCACGGTCAGGATCACATCGCCGCTGGCGATGCCCGCCTCGAGTGCTTCGGCACAGGCCGCCTCGACGGCGGCCAGGCCATGATCGAGCACCGCGCCCAATACCTTGACGAACTGTCGATCCCCGTCGGCGTGTTGCTTCAGCTTGGCGCGAACCTGGGTCAACGCGGACGGCAGAGCCCAATCCTTGAACGGGGCGCCATTGCGCAAGGCGCCGGGCTTCTTCATCAGTACCGGCAGATAATGCCAGGGATCGTAGATGATCTGGTCGCGCCGGAACTGGCGCGGATGGTCGGCGACCACCTCGTCACCCAGCAACACGACGATGCGTTCAGCATGGGAGCGCACCAACACCATCCGACCTGCCGCCCGCGCATCGACGCTGTAGCGATTATGATCGGCCATGATCAGGCAAGTGGTGCTGGCGCGCACCGCTTTCTCGACGAACCCGTCGAACGGGCCGCGGAGCTCCATCAGACTCGCACGTTCTTCCTGGAACACGTCCCAGACGGTCCGATCCTTGAACTCAGGATGTTGGGTTCGTTTAGCGTAGGCGATGCACTGATCTTCCAGCCACGCATTCAACTCGGTGAGGCTCTTTACCCGCGGCTTGGGCCGGAACATTTGGTCGCGCAGATTGCCGACCTGGTTCTCAACCTGACCTTTCTCCCATCCCGAGGCGGGGGTGCAGGCCACCGGTTCGATCAGATGGTGCGAGCACATCTGCAGAAAGCGACGATTATACTGTCGCGCCTTGCCGACGAAGATCGCTTCGACCGCCGTCTTCATGTTGTCGTAGATGCCGCGCCGGCAGACGCCGCCATAGAACTGGAACGCCTTGTCATGGGCGTCGAACACCAGCTCCTGGGTCTCCCGGAAGTAGACGCGCACAAACGGCATGCGGCTGTGCGACAGCTTCATGTGCGCCGCCTTGATCATCAGCGGCAGGCCCTGGAGCGTGATCGTCTCGTGGCTCCAGTCGAACTGGTAGGCTTCACCAGGCGCGAAGCTCATCGGCACATAGGCATGGACCGGAACTCGGACGCGTTCATCGCGCCATGTCTTGACGAACCGATGCACGCTGTCGTGCGCCCCGGCGTAGCCGCGCCCGCGCAGCTCCTCGAACAGCCGCTGGGTCGAGCGGCGTTCCCGCTTCGGTAGCTTGGCTTCCTGCTCCAGGATCTCCGTCAGAACCTCAACCCAGTCGCCAAGCTTCGGCGTGGGCTGAACTCCTCGCTCGTACTTGAACTCGGTCTTGTGGCCGCGGATGACCTTGCGCACCGTCGCGCGCGATACCGATAGCGTCCGCACGATCTCCTTGATAGAGCGGTGTTGTTCAAAATAGGCGCGTCGTATCTGGCCGATCTTGTCCACGCCAATCATCCCCTAAAGTCCTTCCCGGCTCATCAGAGCCAAAGGGAAGGACGCTGACACAAAAGGTCAGAAGGGGTCGGAATTGGACGCGAAAATCGCCCCTCAGGGGGTCACTATTGCAAGCGAATTTGCAATCAGATAATAAAATATTCGTTTGCCCCAGTCTGGTTTGAAGTAAAAGACGTGGAGCAGGCAACTTTCGATACCAACGATGCCAGGAAGCAAGAAATTTTGAAGAAAGCGGAGAAGAACCGCGCCGATGACGCCGCGAAAGCTCTGGAACTGAAACGCCTACAGGACCAGCAAAGCCAGAAAAGTGAAATCGAGCGACAACTACGTCAGAAGAACGGGGTTAGGGCCCGTGGATTGATGAATGGAATTCACGATTTTGTTAGAGGTCTTGCCGAGAAGCGGTTGAATGATGCAAACAATTTCTTTCCAAATTATTCAAACTGGCTGGAGAGGCGGTTCAGAGACCAATGGGAAACATTCAACGTAAGTTCTGATGTTGCAGACTTCGGAACCGTCCAATGGAACGGACGTCCCGTCGATGCAATCGTAGTAAGGTCAGTAATCCAACAAAAGAATCGTATCCTCGGGAAATATGAGGACCACTGTTATATGTTCGGTTTGGTGGATGACCGAGAGTTCACGATGCAGCGGGACCCGTTCTCGGTGGATTGCGAGAGCGGCAGCGCAGTGAGCAAGTGGAAGGTTGGCGAAAAATTTCAGAGCCAATGGAATGCCAACTAATTGTTTGTCGTGTGGCCCCTCACTTCGGGGGAAGCCACGGACTCATCATCATTTCTTGATTGGCCCCGGGATTCTTGCCGGGGCCTTTTTCCTCGGTCTTGACTCAGCCAAAAATAAAGCCCCGCCACGGGGGGCCACGGCGGGGCTTAATACCGGCATAGTTGGGAAGGGGGTTGCCGGTATGTCAAAAGAACTAGCTCATGTCCCCTCATAACAGCAAGGCAATGGTCCCGGGCAAATTGTCCCATGGTTGCCGACGACTTAACTAGCGAAGGTTGCCCCAACTCAAACAGGGCGGTCACTCGTATTGGGGCGGGTGCGCCGCTATAACGGCTCGGCTGACCTCCTTGGAATGACATTGCCCACTGACGGGCGAACGTGGCGAAGCGACTGAAAACGAAGTGGCTCAAAGCGAGGCGGTTCAAAACGAGGCGGGCCAGAGCGAGGCGGCGGCTCCCGGGAAGCGCCTTGCGGCAACCATCCTTCGTTATCCAGGGCCGCCACGATGGCTTCGAAGGCCCATTTTATATCTTCCGAGTCCCCCGTATCAGCAGCGGTCACCAACGCTTTCCCGGCCTTCAACCAGTGGGCACGTCTCAAAAACCCCGGAGGCAAGTCAGCGATAAGTGCCTGCTGGGCATCACGAAGCCTCACCATCTTTCGCAATGGCCCGCTCCTTGGCGTGATGACGAATGTTAAAAGGGTGTCCCAATCAGTCATTCGTACGCTCGCTGGATGACCGCTCCACAGCACTTCACCGACTGCGGAACGTCTTCCGAATTACCTTTATGGGTGGGCGCGGCGCACAGGAGTTAACTGTGCGGCGTAAATCGTGTTGCGCCTGCCGGACCCCGCTGCGTATTTCTGTTTGATAGGCCGACCGGGCGGCTCCCCCATCCCCCGACACCTTGCCGCCCGGCCTAGAAGTCTAAGTGCAACAAACTCCCCCAGCCCCAAGCCAGTAGACTGCTCGGGGTTTTTCTTTGTCGCAAGCCGGGCTTTTGGGGCGCAGTCGTAATTGCACGGGCTGTGATATTTTAGTCACGACTCATGAAATGAATTTCGGCGGTGGCCGTCATTTGATTCACGTCAAGGCGAGGTGAGCTAAAGGCGCTTTAGCGTCCTCTCCGGCTCAGAATGTAAGGGAAGACCTTCGGAAGGTTCTGAGCCGGGGCGGCCTTGACCGAGCCTTTCACATCTTTTGGTGGCTCCGGTCCTGGCCGCTTTCTTTCCTGCCCAGAGCGTTATCAACACCGCTCACTAGCCAGGGCTTTTCTTTAGAGCCGCCTGGGACGGCGGCTCTGCCTCTAGTCGCCCATTCGCTTTGTAGGGGCGAAGCGCATCAGAGCCATGTCCTTGCGGGCTTCATAGAACACCCGGGCCACCGTGCTGAAGATGCAAAACGGCCCTCTCTGCACAATTGACGCTCGGGTTTGAGTTGCCAGGGTTGCCATAGGCCGCCTCCGTCCGTGGAAACAGTGCAGACCTCCGTTACGCCCGTTAGCCATAGCAAGCGACCGCACTTCTGGTTGTGACAAGCATCACGGAAGTTGCTTTTTGTTCTATGTTGAATCCCTCTGCCCCGCCAACGACCTGGCAGCGTTGAACAGCAAAAGAAAGGCCGGGAGTGCCCCGCCCCCCTTCAATTGGGTGGGCGATGGGCGTGGTGTGTGCCGCTGTTGATGTTCGTGGCCCCTTTTCTCGCCGCAATCGGCCACCATTCTGGTCACCCAAAGCGTACCTAGCCCCGGCAGCCCGTTTCGCTGGGGCTTTCTTTGGAGCCGCCTGGCGGGCGATTGCCCCCCGCGTCCCAAGATTTCTGCCCTAGGGCCGGGGACACCGGGACACGCTCAATTTGGCCGAGAATGGCCACCAATGGCGATATCAATCTCCTCCTCATCATCCTCGCCGCTCGGCTCCAAAAGCCCCTCAGCCGCCGCCCTGAGCCGAAGGCGGCCTGCCTCCCCGTGGGATATTCCGAGGATTTCCTTGACCTGCCGGACGGTCCTCCCGCTGGCGAACAACTCGGCTGCCTGTTGGTAGATTGGCGGCTTCAAGTCCCGGGCCACCCACTGGATTCCCGGCTTGCCGGAATCGCTCACCAAAGCCTCGAAGGGTAGCGCACCCTCCCCCACCAATGTCCGCGCCTTTTCGATATGGACCTCGAACCGCGCTCCTTCCTCCGGCGAGTAATCGGCGGGACGGCGAAGAGCAATAACCGTATCCAAGGCGTCCTCCCTGCGGCTCGTCCCGCGTTGCCTTCCATTGATGCCAGCATGGTGAATGAGAAGGACAGCAATTCCTTTCCGCCGCAACCGCAGAAGCCAATTCTGCATTGGCAACCAAGCATCACTCGCACCCTCGCTACCGCCCGCCAGGAGCGTGGAGAGGTTGTCCAATATCAGAAGGTCAACGCCGTCCAGATGACGCTCAAGGGCTTGCTGGCCCTCATTGCTGCTGAGATTGATGCCCGCCTCGGTGTTATCAGCGGCAAGGATGCGGAACCCGCCATTCGGAATTTCAGCGCCTATGCCAGCCTTTATCAAGGCGAGCCGCAACTGAAGTTCGGCCAGCGGCATCTCGCCGTCAACGTGAAGGACGTGACGCGGTCTCGGCGCTGTCCAGCGCACGAGAGGACTGCCACTCGCAACAGCCAAGCCAATGGAGAGACCAAGCCAACTTTTGCCGGTGCCACGGGGCGAGTAAAGCATTGACAGACTCCGCTCGGGTAAAATCGGGGCCAGCAACATTGCTCGGGGCGGCACTTCAATTGAAAGGAAATCCTGCAATCCGACCGGCTGGAGCATTGCAATACGAGCAAGGTGATTTAGGTCGCGCCGAACCAAAGGAACACGACCGGCGAACAACCGAGCCGGGAAATAACTTCTCAAAATATTGACAACGTCTGCCATCAACTCAAAGTCCGTGGTTGGTTTCGGGCGAGAGCAAGACTTAGACGCGGTATTTCGGATGCGAATAAGACGCTGTGGTTTAGTGCGGAAATGCTCAACGTCAATTCCGCTAACGCGCAATCTCCTTTAACAACTCTTCGCCCAACTGCTTGCTGATAATTGGCCATAAATCATCTTTGAGCACGTTGTTCATGTATTCATCAAGGCGTTCACGAAATTCCTCCTTGGATTTCGATTCAAGCCACAGCCGTTTCGCAACGGTCTCAAGTTCCCTCTGCACTTTATAAAGAGATTTGGTACTCATGTTCGGTTTCCTTCTTGCTGTCATTCAGATGTGTGTGGTTCTGACGTGGGATACCAAGCTGCGAGAGCCGCAGCTTGTCGTTCAGGCTCCTTCTGAATCCGATAAACCGTTTGCCGCGCCAAGCCGGTAGTCTTGGCGATTTCAGCTACGCCCATGCCCTGATTCAAAAGGTCTTGGATCAGAGCCAAACTATCCCAAGTGAAAGTGGGTTTGCGGCCTCGGAATTTTGTCCCGTCGTCATTCGCCCGTGCATGAGCGATGCCCGGCTTCTGCGCCTCTTTCGTTGCCTCGGCTTGCGCCTCTGCTGATGCCGCCATGAAGGCGATCAATGCATCACGGACGGCCTGCTGCATGGGGTCCTTGGTCGCGCCATCGAAGGTCATGTTGTTGATGACCGTTCTGATGATAACGCCACGCCGCATGAACTCCCGGATGCAGTCGGTCACGTCCCGGTAGTTTCGGCCAAGCCGATCCACCCAACGCACGACAAGAGTGTCCCCGGCGCGGAGGATATCGAACAACCGCCGTCCCTCTGGCCGGTCACGCAGCGCGATGCTCAGCCCGGACACACCGTGGTCCGCCACCACCTCGTCCAATTGGAAACCCGTTGCCTCGGCCTGGGTGCGCTGATGTTCGAGTGTTTGGTCGGTGGTTGAGACCCGGGCATAGAGGACCGTTCGGCTGCCGCCGTTCCCCTTCTCTGTGTCCTTTGGGGCCGCGTCCATTGCGGTGGCCGTCCATATGGGCGAACCCACCCTAACGGGCTGATTTTGAGCGGTTTTCTGCGGGTCCATAAACCTATACCCTTGCGGGCGCTGCGGTGAGTTGACGGCTGTCGAAATCTATGACATTTGTCTCTATAACGCAAGAGGCCTGGTCGATGTGGAAAATCACGGCCTTGGACTATGAGGCCCCGTTATTTGCCAACGCCGAGGCCCGTGAGATTGCGGGAGTGGCCCCGATGCTTTGGGCGAAGTGGATACAGCGTGGAATGGGTGGGCCTAGCCGTTCGCTAAAAGGTGGTCGAGCGGGCCAATATGCAGCCAAGAAAATTTTCGAGATGAAAGTAATGAACGTTGTTGTTCAACAGACGACAATACCGATAAGCGAGGCTCAACAAATCGCGGAGCAGGCAGCGAAAGGGACTTGGAACATCAAGGAGCTTGCGGCGCAGCCGCCAATCAATTGGAGGAGCTATGTCCTTAGGGACGATCCTCCGCCAGTGGACATCCACCTCATATTTTCTCGAACGGAAAACTGTTGGAGCTTCGATATTCTAGGGTCGGATAGTATCAAAAACAGTGCATCCGTCGTTCTCGCCGCCGCCCGTGAGTTGATAGCGGTCTCCAAGTATTGCTGGAACATCCTGGAAGAGTCGCGGCGAGTGACAGGGGCACGGGAAGATTGAACGTGACGGCTCGCAAATCAGACCTTCGCTTGCCTATTCGGACTCCCTCCTTCGTCTCACGGGAGGTAGGAGCTGCCGAATTACAAATTTCGCCCGAGACTTGGGATAAATGGGTTGATGAAGGAATTCTTCCTCAACCTTCACCCGGGTTTCCAGTTTCAACCCCCCGCTGGAAATGGACGGACGTCGAACGTAGGCTAACAAGTGAGCCGGACCTGGTCTCAGTAACAGTTGACCCGTTTATTTCCGGCGCAGAACGCATCAAAGATGGGCCGCCGAAGAAAAAATAATCTAGAGCTTCCTAAGGGCGTTTACCCCGTCCCGTCGAAGGGCCGAGTCTATTGGTATTATCAACCCGGGCGCGGAACGACACGGGCTGCCAAGCGCATCAGGATTTTCGGCGACCCAACCGCTCCCGTTGGCACACCTAAGAATGAACAATTTTGGCGGGAACTCAATCACGTCGTATCTCAAACAATCGTATACCCGGTGGGGTCAATAAAGACTCTCATCGACCAATATCGAGAGGACGAGGCATTTAAGCGACTCTCCCCCCGCACCCAAACTGTCTACAACCTTCATCTTAATCGCCTTTCCAAACCCGATGTATGGGGAATGTTGCCAGCAAAACAATTGACCGCACCTGCTGTCAAAGCCGCCCGCGATGCATTGAGCGGGACGCCCGGAATGGCAAATCAAATGCTGTCGGTCGGGCGCACACTTTATGCGTGGGCTATTCCCCTCGGGTTAGTGAATAACAATCCATTCAAAAATGTCGGCCCTTTGGACATTCCAGACCGTGGGCACGTCCCGTGGCCCCAATGGGTTCTTGAGGAAGTCTTCGCGTCTGCGCCTGAGGATTTGCGGCGGATGGTCCGGCTAGGATTGATGACCTGCCAGCGGGAAAGCGATCTAATCAGGATGGGGCCGATGCACCGAGAATCGTTAGAAGGTCGTGGCAGCGGCATTTGGTGTCGCCCCAAGAAGACTCGTCGCCGGAGACGTTCGGTCTTTATCCCTCTTAGAACTGCTGATGCACTCGAATTGGACCGATGGACAGAGACACCGATAAGTTTCGCGAACACTCGTTGGAAGACTCCCATAACGCGGCACAATTCGGAGGCCTACTTATATTCGCCCCGTGGTGCAGCCTATACGGAGACGAGCCTTCGAGCGCGGTGGCATCGATGGTTGAACACAAAAGCCGGAATGGCACTCTGCACTGAATGGAAAGATTGGCTGAGACCATAGTACTCGACGCGGTTGGATAAGGCGTTGAGTTGATTCATAAAAGCGATTCTTTGCCTGACAGCACAGGATCGCGATCATGCAATCGATATTCTCGAACGCCT
>Ga0208686_1000991_pt1 | contig 12072 bp, 14 predicted proteins | sample June2015DPH_6_50_FD_184694 | JGI IMG/M metagenome (GOLD analysis project Ga0208686, IMG submission 184694) | Peatland microbial communities from SPRUCE experiment site at the Marcell Experimental Forest, Minnesota, USA - June2015DPH_6_40... | ecosystem: Environmental > Terrestrial > Soil >... | reverse complement strand
TTATGCTCTCCGCCAAACTAATTTGCCCCATCATCCGATGACTCATCTGCCGCTCCTCCTCCGCATCCCTCACACCTGTTTCATAAGAGACGCACGAGTTATGCAAAGGCTTCCTGTCAGGGAGAGGCTAGGAAGGATCCGGGATTCTTCGCTTCGCTCTAGAATGACACAAAGAAGAAAAAGATCCGGAGTCCCTCGGCTGCGCTCGGGATGACACAAAAAACGCTAGGCGCGGGCATCGAACCAGAACTATCAACAGCGTCTCCTCCCCTCACCTGTTCTAACAGGCCGTCAGGCCGCATTGGGGTTGCCCCGAATGTGTGGACACTCGGGTTAGGCGGCCACCCCGGGCCGTGGCGACGGCAGCGCAGTATTAAGCCGTTGGCAGGGGCCGCGCCCGCCAACGGCGGGCGGCCTTAACACTGGGTGCAGGGGTCACCCCTGCTAGGTTTCGGAGGGTGGATTTGAATATAATCCGGGGTATCCGGAGGAGCGGAACTATGGGCGCATTTATCCTGGGTTTGATTGTCGGCGCCGGCGGCGCCCTGGTGCTCTTCATCTACGACGAGGGCGATATATTCCTGAAGCTCTCACGCCAGATAAAGCAAACGGCAGAGCGCTACAAGCAATCGCCGTAGCCGCACGGGCCGAGCCGCGCGATCGAAAGTTGGCGCGAACTTGCCGCGCGCTGCGGGCTTGCGTAGAATTGCCCTCTTAACCTTCGTTCTTTATCGAGAGTGTCCACACAATGCTGATTCAAGCGACGCAACTGCGCCCGGGTATGATTGTCGAATACAACAAAGACCTGTACCGGATCATGACGATCACGCATATCACGCCGGGCAACTGGCGCGGGATGGTGCAGACCAAGCTGCGCAACGTGAAGACGGGGTCGCAAACCGAGAACCGGTTCCGCTCGGAAGATCGCGTCGAGCGGGTCATCCTGAACCAGAGCAAGATGCAGTTCCTCTACCAGGACGGCGACGATTTCCATTTCATGAACACCGAGAACTACGAGCAGATCACGATTCCCAAGGAGCTGATCGAGGACGTGGTGGGATTTCTGACGCCGAACCTCGAAGTCGAAGTCGAGTTCTATGAAACGACGCCGCTCAACGTCCGGCTGCCGAAAACGGTGGCGCTCAAGGTGGTGCAGACCGATCCGGGAGTGAAGACGGCGGCGGTGACCAACACGCTCAAGCCGGCGACGCTGGAGACCGGAAGGACGATCCAGGTGCCGCATTTCGTCGTCGAGGGCGACACGATCACGATCAACACCGAAACCGGCGAGTACCTGTCACGCTCGAAGTAGGGCGTACGCGAGCCGAAGTTGATTAGCGCGCGCCAGACGGAACGACATGCCGGGCGCAATCGCAAGGCTGCGCGCGATCGCAAGGCTGCGCCCGAGCGCGCGCAGCCGCATCCGATACGCTTCGGGCCGAACCTCTACATCGCGCATACGCAGCCGGGATTCGAGGGGATCGCGGCTTTGGAAATAGCCGGACGAATCCGGGGCGCCCGCGAGATCGCGCGGCGGGTGGTGCCGGATCGCGCCGGGATGACGATTTTTTTCGCGCCGGCGGCAGCGAAACTGGGCGTTCTTCGGACGGCTGAGGACCTGTTCGGGCTGGCCGGCTACCGGGCCGGGATTGGGCCGGAGAGCGCGGCGCTGGACAAAATTCGCGCCGCGGCGCGCGAAGCGCCGCTGGTCGAGGCTGCGCTGGCGGCGCGGGTCAAGGTCTCGCCGGGGACGCGCGCGGGCCGCAGGCTCAAGTTCCGCGTGATCGCCAGGATGGCGGGCGAGCACGAATTTCGGCGCGTCGATTTTCAGCGCGCGGTCGAGCGCGGGATCGTCGAGCGGGGCGATCACACCTGGCGACTGGAAGAAGAGGACGCGGACGTCGAGTTCTGGGCGACCATGATCGACGCGGAGTTTTTCCTGACCGTGAGGCTCAGCGACGACCGCATGCGGCATCGCGAGTACAAGGCGGCGAATCGCCCCGCCTCGTTGCGCGCGTCGAGTGCGGCGGCGCTGGGATGGCTGTCGGAGCCGCGCGAGGACGACGTCGTGCTCGATCCGTTTTGCGGCGCGGGAACGATTCTGATCGAGCGGGCGCATCTGGGGCGCTACGCGATGCTGCTGGGCAGCGATCTCGATCACGGGGCGATCGCGGCGGCGCGGATCAATGTCGGCGCACGTTACAAGCCAATCCAGCTCGAGAACTGGGACGCGGGTGCAATCCCGCTCGGCGACGCGAGCGTAAATAAAATCGTCACCAACCTGCCGTGGGGATTGCGCTACGGATCGCACGGCGAGAATCGCAAACTCTATCCGCTGTGGTTCAAGGAGTTCACGCGCGTGCTCAAGAGCGGCGGCGTGATGGTGATGCTGACGGCGGAGTGGCGGCTGATGCGCGAGCTCGAGCGTATCCGCAAGCTCGCACCGAGCAAGATTTTCCGCGTGTCGGTGCTGGGCCGGCCGGCGGCAATCTACGTGTGCCGCAAGGAATAGACGCGCTACCTGGCCGGGGAAAAGAAGGCGAGCACCGCGTTTGAGATCGCGTGGGGCTCGCTGCCGTCGATGGGCACAATATACGCGCTCGGCGGCGGCGCAATTCCCAGCGCCTGCCCCGGCGATCCCGCCAATCGCACGCCCGCATAAATAAACGACGATGAATCGGGCGACCAGATGCTGTGCGATACGGCGAGTTGGTCGAAGTAGTTGTAGGCGATCGATTCCTCTTGCGTTGCGAGAAAGTTGCCGAGCACTTTTTCCGCGCCGGTCTTGATGTCGATGACCGACCAGGTGCAGTAGGGTTTGTCTTCGGGGACGCCGATGTAGGCGAGATGGCGCGAGTCGGGCGCGAAGAAAAATGCGGCGACGTCGTTGTGGGTCAGCCATTTCGAATTCGCGCTGGCGACGTCAACCAGCTTGATGCCGTGATAGGTGGGATCGCGCGGCGTGAGCGCCGTCGAGTAGGCCAGATGCGCCGAGTCGGGCGCCCACACGAAACTGTTCTCGCCAACCGGCAAACTCACGACGGAGCGCGGATGGCTGGCGTCGGCGTCGGCCACCACGATGTTCGATTCGGCGTGGTAGTTCGCGATGTAGGCGAGATGCTTGCCGTCAGGCGACCAGGCGGGAGTCTTGAACGGCGTGCGTCCGCGCGAGAGCACCTTGACGATGCTCTGGCTGGTGGGCGTCAGGCTCATCAGCGAAACCTGTTCGGTGCGATCCGAGTCGAGGGCGAGCGTATGCAACGCAACCTCGCCGGGCTGCGCGCTCCAATCGAAGTACAGAGGCATCCCGGTGGCGACGATTCTGACCGGCCTCGATTCCTTGACCTCGGCCAGCATCAGGCTGAGTCCGCGCGGCTCAGCGAGCAGGAATGAAAGATGCTGTGCGTCGGGCAGCCAGTCCAGGTACACGATGCGCTCGGTGCGGCTTTCAAAGATTTGCGCCGGCTGGCTGCGCGCGAGATCGGAAACCCATACCGCGAACGAGTTTTCAGCGTCCTTGTGAGTCTCGGACGAATACGCCAGGCGCTTGCCGTCGGGCGAGAACGTCGGCAATCCGTACACGGTAGCGCCGGCGTGGCCCGCGTCGGGAGCCGAGTCGGCGACCGGCACGATCGCGTCGTCGCGCCGGACGTTAATCGCGGCTGCCTTGCACGTGATGCATTTTGGCTCGGAACATTTGGTATCGCAGTAGTAGATGTTGGAATCGGTGCCTACGAAAGTGATCGCACCCGGCGGCGGCGCGCCATGGGCAATCGTCGCGAGGGCGAATTGAAACAGGACGGCCGCGGTCGCGGGATTTCGCAGGCATGCACGAACGGAGCGCATCACTGATGTCCTCATCGCGTTTAGAATTGCGCCGGCAGGGGCGCCAAGGCAAGAACGATCCAGCGCGGGAATCCACCCGCAGCCGGGCGCGGCGGCCAGCGATCGCGAAGTGTTGACACGACGGCGGCCAATCGCGCAAAGTTGACCACATGCGCCGAATTGCAATTATTTTCTGCGCCGCGCTTTGGATCGCGCTGCCCACAATTTCGCACGCGCAATACAACGACACCGACCTACAGAATCCCAAGGAATATCACGACGAGGATTCGCAGCCGCTCGCGCTGTTCGCCGACGTGGTCTATCCCATTGGGTTCGCGCTCGAATGGGTCGTGGCGCGTCCGATGCATTACATCGCCAACGACAGTCCGGTAGCGCCGGTTTTCCGGCCGGTGGGCGGCAATGACAGCGCGCCACCGCCGAGGGTTCCCATTATTCCGGACAACACGATGGAGTCGGCGTCGGCGTCCACGGCACCGCAGGATTGGTCTCCAACCAGGTCGCCGGTCACGACGAATGCAACCGTGATCAGGCAGGCGGCACCGTCATTCGCGGCGCCCTCGAGCGCGGCGCCACCTTCGAGCAGTCAGCCGGTCCTGCACTGAATTTTCGCGTTTTGCTGTGAAACATCGTCATTGGCGCAATCCTGCGAAGCGCTCGTGGTTATCGCCGTCCTTGAACGTTGCGTATCTTTGGTAAGTAGAATTTTTGCCAAGAAGTAGAATTTTTGCTAATCGGATCCGTCCAATCCGGTGTGGCTGAGTTAACAACAGGGTTGTTACAAGCTGGGAGGTAGCGTCACTTAGATGGCGGTCGCAATCAAAGAGAAGGCTCCGACGGATCCTGCCGAACTCAAGAAGTGGCGTGAGGACGAGCAGGCGAAAGAACGGGCGAAGCGGGACAAGGAAAAGTCCGAGCCCGGCACATTGTGGAGTCGGCGCGATTTTCTGGGTGTCCTCGGATGGGCGGGGTTCGGTGCATTCTCGCTGATCGGCCTGCTCGCGGCGATTCGCTCGGCGTTTCCGCGCGTGCTGTTTCTGCCGCCATCGAAATTCAAGGCCGGCTTTCCGGACGATTACGTGGTTGGCGAGGTGAGCGAGAAGTTCAAGCAGGATTTCCGCACCTGGATCATCCGCACCAAGGCGGGTTTCTACGCGATCTTCGCCAAATGCACCCATCTGGGATGCACGCCGCGATGGTTGAAGACCGAGCAGAAGTTCAAATGTCCGTGCCACGGCTCGGGTTATTACATCAGCGGACTCAATTTCGAAGGGCCGGCGCCGCGCCCGATGGATCGATTCAAGATTTACGTAGGCGACGACGGACAGTTGGTGGTCGATAAGTCGATCGTGTATACGATGGAACCAGGCGTCGATCCGAATGAACAGTATCCCGATAGCATCTTGAAGCTCGTCTGATAGAGACTTGGGTTTGCGCGCGGCGGATGCAGCTAGGTAAAGAGCCGCATCCGCCTTTTTGAATTTTTCACGGGGAGTAAATTTTTCGCGATGCCAACAATCAAAGCCGGTAACATCAACCTCAACTACGAAACGTACGGCGACGGCGAGCCGTTGCTGCTGATCATGGGATTCGGGATGTCGGGCGCCGCGTGGATTCCGTCGTTGCCGTTCTTCAGCGGTTTCAAGTGCATCTATTTTGACAATCGCGGAACGGGACTCAGCGACAAGCCCGAGGAGACCTACACCGTCGAGGGCATGGCCGATGACGGCAGCAATCTGCTCCGGGCGCTCGGAATCCCGAAAGCAAAAGTGTTTGGAGTATCGATGGGCGGGATGATCGCGCAAGAGCTCACCCTCAGGCATCCCGAGCAGGTCGCCAAAGTCGTGCTTGGATGCACGATGGCGGGCGGGCCGACCACGAAGATGGCGGCGCCGGAGATCCTCGATAAGCTAATGACGGCTAGCAGGATCATGGCGACCGATCCGGAGAAGGGCTTCGACATCCTGCTGCCGGCAATCATGCCGATGGAATTCGCCGCCGAGCATCCCGAGATCAAAGCAATGCTAGTTGCGGGCGCGAAGATGATGCCCCCCACGCCGGCCGCGACCGCGGACCGCGCGCTGGCGGGAATATTGCAGTTCAACGCGTACGATCGGCTGCCGCAGATCAAGTGCCCGGTGCTGATCGTGCACGGCGACAAGGACGTGCTCGTGCTGCCGGAGAACGCCAACCTCATCAAGAGCAGAATCCCGCAGGCCGAGTTGTACATCATTCCAGGCGCGGGACACGCATTTCAGGTGGCGGATCCGATCGGGATTCACCAGAAAATCGTCACCTGGCTGAAGAACTGAGGCTGATCGATCAGATCGCAGTCAGGCTCGTTGCCCCCGCAATCGTGCACCACGATATCCGAGGCTCCTAAACCTGGATCAGCACACCATTGTGGATCAAAAAACTCAGCACATTGGCGCCCATGCGTTGTGACTCCTGGTCCGGGTTGTGTTCGCGAAACTCACGAACCTTTGCGGCGTAATGGGCGCGCCATTTTGCGCTGATTACCCGCTCGCCATCTGACTTCCGAACCCGAAAGCAGCGCCCGATGATCGCATCGGGATCCTCGCCCACGAATTCGCAGAATCGCGCGAGTGCTTGCAGCTTCTCGGGCTCTTCGGCAATCGGGTCGCCGCCCCATTGATCGCTTAGATCGCGCCGCCAGGTCCTGACTGACTCGTACCCTTCGATCGTCTGTTCGGTCATCATCTCTCTTCCGAAAAGTTATTCCTGCTCCACGGGCGCTTGGGATCGAAGGATCGGCCGCCGTCAACCAATCGACGCCTGGTACTCCATCGCGCCTCTGCTACCGCGAGAAAATGTGAACCGACATCGCCGCGGCATCGCGTCCCAGAAAGCCGCCACCGTTTTCGGTGAGTCCTACGCGCGCGCCATTGACCTGGCGCGCACCGCATCGGCCGCGCAGCTGATCGACGATTTCCACGATTTGCGCGATTCCGGTGGCGCCAATCGGATGGCCCTTCGAGAGCAGTCCGCCGCTGGGATTGACGACGTGGGCTCCGCCGAGATTCATGGCTCCGCTCGCTAGGAACTTGGGGCCCTCGCCCCGGGCGCAGATTCCGAGTTCCTCAACCGAGATGAGTTCCGCGGGCGCGGCGTCGTGGACCTCGAGCACGTCGATGTCCGACGGCCCGACGCCGGCGACTTCGTAGGCGCGCTTGGCCACCCGCTCGAGCGCGGTGGGCTCGTCGGCTGCGCGATCGCGCCCTGAAAAGATTACCGATGAGCGAACCTCGACCGGCGTCGCGATACCCATCCGGCGCGCATACTTTTCCGACATGAGCACTGCCGCGGCCGAACCGTCTCCGATCGGCGAACACATCATTACGGTCAACGGCGCCGAGACTTCGCGCGAGGCCAGGACCTGCTCGCGCGTGACGCGATCGTTGAACTGCGCCTTGGGATTCAGCGCGCCAAAGGCGTGGCTCTTCACCGCGACATCGGCAAAGGTCTCCGCGGTCGCACCGCTTACCTTCATGTATTCGCGGGTGGAGGCCGCGTAGATATCCATGAAGAACGATTTCTTCTCGCCGCCACCCTCGATTTCCGGCTTCTTGTCGCCGGCGCTCATCCGAGCCTTGAGTTCGCGAATTTGATCCAAATCCACGGCGGTGCCGATCGCCCTGAAGGTGACGCTCTTATCGGGATGGGTCATCTTCTCCGCGCCAACGGCGAGCGTGACTTCGTAGAGTCCCGATTGAATCGCCATCCACGCGAGGTGGAATGCCGACGACGCGGACGCACACGCGTTTTCCACGTTGAACAGCGGGACGCCAAGGATGCCGGTGTTCCGCAGCGCGACTTGTCCGCGGATCATTTCCTGGCCGGTGATCAATCCGGCAATCGCATTCGAAAAGAAAACCGCCTCGATATCCTTCGGCCCGACGCCGGCGTCCTTGAGCGCATCGCTTCTTCGGCCAGCGAGCGGACGCCGCGATCCGAATACTTGCCGAAGCGCGTCATCCCGACGCCGGCTACTGTCACACGTTCCCGGTTTGGCATTTTCGATTCTCCTTGTCAGGCGCGGGCGATGTTGATTCCCGCTTTCTTTCGATCGATCGGTCCCCGAAGATGCGCCATGTTGATTGTTTTGCGATCCCGGCGCGGCGCTACTGCGTTATAGCAGGTGCCGTCACGCCGCTGCGACTGAGAATGTGGCGTGCACCCGCCAGGCTCAGGACATCGTTGGTGCCGTCCTCAATCAACGAGGCGCGTGCGTCGCGGAAGATTTTTTCGATTCCGTACTCCTTGCTGAGGCCATTGCCACCGAATACCTGGAGCGCGTCGCTCGCGACCTCGAACGATGTCTGTGTGCAGAACGTCTTGGCCGCGATCGCGTGCTCCAGCGACGGAGCCGTCGAGGTTTGGTTGTAGATCATCACGGCCCGTGACAGCGCCCGGCATACCTCAACCTTGGTGAACATCTCGAACAGATGCTTCTGGACGAGCTGATGCTCGCAGATCGGCTGTCCGCCCTGGACGCGCTGCCGGGAGTAGTCGAGCGCTTCTTCGAAAGCGGCGCGCGCGACGCCGGTGAACGCAGCCGCCATCGCAGAGTTGGCAAAGGTGAGAGTCCGCTGGACTTCGAGCTCGTAACCCTCGCTGCCGGTCAGCATCCACTTGCGCGGAATCCTCACATTGTCGAAATAAATTTCACCCTGATTGAGCGCGCGTTGGCCGAGCTTGTTGAGCGGCTTACCCTTGGTTACGCCGGGCAGGTTGAGCGGGACGAAAGCGATACCCCCGCCGGCCATGCCGGCCTTGGGCTCGGTCGTCAGATAGAGCGCCGCGTGGGTTGCGATTGTCCCGTTGGAGACCCATGCCGCCTTCTGTCCATTGATCACATATGAGTCGCCGTCGGCGCGCGCGACGACCTGACCAGTCACGCGGGGATTGTGGAACTCGGGCGTACCCGGCACCAGTTCATCGGAGCCGTGCTGAGGCTCAGTGATCGCCCAGCATCCGATGAGACTGCCGTCGCGATCGGCGATATAGGGCTTAACGAACTTTTCGAAAAGTTCCGGATTGCCGCTTGCGGCGGCTGCCGAAAACGGGAAACCCGTGGCCAGGAGGCTGATCGCCAGATCGCTCGAGCCCCAAGCCAGCTCCTCGATCAGCACATGCATTCCGAGCCCACGCAGTCCCATCCCGCCCAGTTCCGTGGGAAGGCCGGCGACGTGGTATCCCAACTGGTATGCCTGTTTGTAAACTTTTCTCAGCGGCGAATCGAGCGCGATCACGTCGCGCGGATCGCTCATCCGGTCCAGCGCCGCCGCAGCCGGGCGAAGCACCTCCTTGGCGAAGCGATGAACACTCTCCTTGATGGGCACGAGGTCTTTAGGGAATTCGACGTTTAGCTCGCGGTAGATGTCCATTCCTCGCTCCTCGACCCTTGTACCGAACGGGATAGGCTAGGCGTAGCATAGGTTGTGCCCGAAATGAACGATCGTTTAATGAAGAGTTTTCAATCGTCGGGATGTATCCAATCGCCGCAATGATTCTTTTCGGGACAACGCCAATGGCGCGGCGCGGCAATGCCGTTGCCCGGCGGGCCGCCCGTGCCTTGGCTGCTGGTCTGACCGGTCTCCGACGGCGAGCGCACAAGCTGAGCACTATAGAACTGGCCACCGCCGGTATAATAGTACGGTCCCGGATCGGTGAATTCCTTCTCCATCCCCTGATACTGGAACGGCCAATCGTTCGCCGTGCCGCTCACCGTCGGATTCCCTGATGGATCATAGGTGTACGTCGTCGCCGGCGGAGATCCGGTCGAGGCCGCATTCACCAGCGCAATGGTCGAGCCCGACGCATCGATCAACGGCACCCAAGTAGTCTGATTTCCACCCTCGCCTCCCACACCCACAAACTCGCCCGAAGACGGTCAAAGAAGAAAGATCACGACGAGATTACCAAACAGGTGAGTGAGCACTGCCGCTTCGATGCCGAAGCGCCAATACAAGAATCCCAACACCACCCCGCCCCACGTAGGCGGCGCCGCAAGAACCGTCAGAATGCTCGACCCCCGTCCGCGCACAAGCGCATGGACTGCACCGAAGATGTACGCCTGAATCAGGTTGGCTGCCCAGAATGCCGGGTCTCGCCAGATTCTGACGCCTGAGCGAGCCCCTGCCCTGTCCTCAACTGCCATGTGAGCAGGCAACTCCATCGCGCAGGCGCGACCCGCTAAGAGTGATATGCGCAGTGTATAAACCAAAGACGTAAGCAGCCCAAGCCTGTAGATTGCCTCCTCCGAAAGCGAAGTCCACAGGAGGAACGCGGTCACGAAAGGAAGGCGATCTAGCCCAAAGAAGAGGGTTCTTTGGCCAGCGCCGTACTTGGCACCGCGGAAATACTCACTTAGGCGAAGAGTCGTTAGGGAGACACCGAGATCAGCGGGCGTAGCAACTGCGGCGACCGCGAGGCAGGCGAGAACAGCCCGCCACACCGAGCGATGGCTCCGCGCGGCTCCGACTACTGCCAGAGGCTCCGCCCCGAGCCGGATTCTCAGCCAGCAACCAACGAAGGTCGGCACCGCCATCTGGGCAAATTGTGGCAGCAAGTCGCCCGCGACGTGGCCTACACCTCGCCCAAACAACCAGACGGCCGCGATAAGCCAAGCTCCGGCATACACCGCAGCCGGGTACCAGGCTGATGACGCGGCCGACATAGCAGCGGCAGATTCTGGCCGGATCCGGTCACTGCGCGTCTGCGCGAATGATTCCATTATCCCACTTTGGCAGCAGAGTAGAGCCGCTCAAAGAAGCGCCGATGCGAGCTCGCCTGGCGCCGGAGTAGGAGTCGGCGTCGCCGCGGGCCCCCCCCTCATGAGGAGAAAGAATTCAAACTCTTGTTCGGTCAGCTTTCCTTGTAGATACAACTCATATGCTTGATTGACCGTCGTTCCTTCAGCAGCTAATTTGAGCATGTCGTTGATTTCTTCATCGGAGAGCCCTGCGCCGGGTACCGGCGTGGGCCGGTACTGGGCCTCCAGTAGTAGCGGGGCCGTGCCACACGGCAGTGGGCCTACGCAGAATTCTGGCTTTGCCGCAGACACTTGGTCCGGAATCAGACCGTGCGGGAAACCCAAGATGACAGGATACAGCGGGTGGCGGTCGTGGAGCAACTGGCGCGGCGTCGGCGGCTCGCTGCCGCCGCCCCCGAACAGCTCGTCGAATAGTTCGAAGAGGCCGGTACCAACCGCCGCGATCCATCCCACGACGGGGATAACAACCTCGCCCGCGGTGAGCGCAGCGACTACCGAGCTGATTCCCCAATTCGCTCCAAGCGCCGCCAAACCTGCCCCTGCGGCTTCAGCCCCGTTTTGGAGATTACCGGCAATTTGCGAACCTGAGGTGGGAATGGGGTTGAACGCAGGCAGGAACGGATTCGAACCTCCTCCGCCACCACTACCGCCTCCCCCGCCATTGCCCGACGGGCCACCCCCGCTGCCTTGGCTGCTCGTCTGACCGGTCTCCGACGGCGAGCGCATGATCTGAGCACTGTAGAACTGGCCTCCGCCAGTGTAGTAGTACGGTCCCGGATCGGTGAATTCCTTCTCCATCCCCTGATACTGGAACGGCCAATCGTTCGCCGTCCCGCTCACCGTCGGATTCCCTGATGGATCATAGGTGTACGTCGTCGCCGGCGGAGACTGGGTCGAGGCCGCATTCACCAGCGCGAGAGTTAGCAAGTGCGCAGTTCACTACGCTTCGATCTGTATAGCGTCCTTAACCGAGAGCACCATTATCACTGCACCAATCGCGAAGAGGGCGATTAGAGCACCCTGCGCCATATCAGTCCTAGCCACGAATTGCCAAATCCCGAACGCCAACCACCAGTCGGCTATATGAATGGCTTGACGCCTGATTCCCGCCGATTTCTTCAACACCTCGGGCACCATAGTCATCATAAGATAAATAAATACGGGTACGGAAAGGCCGTACGCCGTGGCCAGCACCCGGGGGTCCATCGGTATTGGAACAATTGTCTTGTGCAGATAAAAGTCGTAAGCGTTTGCTAAGATCTGCTCTGCCAAAAGCAGGCAGATTCCAAACTTGATCGCTTTTCGAGTCCCTTCTCTCAAATCTGCATCGTTTGTCATTGAGGTCCAGGCACTCCTGCCACACAACCGGCGACGATTCCGGCAGTTATACCACACGCCCCGAAAGCTACTCTGCAACTTGGAACGCTGAAAAA
>Ga0208686_1000975_pt1 | contig 12204 bp, 13 predicted proteins | sample June2015DPH_6_50_FD_184694 | JGI IMG/M metagenome (GOLD analysis project Ga0208686, IMG submission 184694) | Peatland microbial communities from SPRUCE experiment site at the Marcell Experimental Forest, Minnesota, USA - June2015DPH_6_40... | ecosystem: Environmental > Terrestrial > Soil >... | reverse complement strand
TACACGCCGTATGTCGCCGCGGTCGCCGCCCTCCATCTTTTCGTTGCTGGCGCGGCGACCTACAAGGTGACCCGGAAGTGGATTTGGGTGATCGGCGGTCTTGAGTACTGCCTGTTCTGGGCGTTGTGCTGCGTTGCGCTCGCCATGCTGACGTGGCCCAAATGACTTGGCCGAAGTAACAACGCGGGGCAAACTCGAGCGCGCAAAAGGTCGCGGGAGCAGCTAGTGATCAAAGCAGGCATCGTCGGACTCGGTTGGTGGGGCAAGACGTTGGTCGAGGCGGCCGAGCACAGCGACGTCATCCGCTTTGTGTCCGGCACCACCCGCGCGGTGACGCCAGAAATCGAGGCGTTCGCCAAGCAAAAGGGCCTGCATCTCGCGGCCGAGTATGACGGGATGCTCCATCATGCCGGCGTCGATGCCGTGGTGCTGGCAACGCCGCATTCCATGCATGCCACGCAGGTGATGGCCGCGGCGGCCGCCGGGAAGCATGTCTACTGCGAGAAGCCGTTCACGCTGAGCAAGCACCAGGCCGAAGACGCCGTCGCGGCGGTGCGCAAGGCCGGCGTGACGCTCGCAGTCGGCTACAACCGCCGCTTCCATCCGGAAATGATTAGGCTGCGCGACATGATCCGCTCAGGCGAGCTCGGCACCATTCTGCATGTCGAATCAACGATGACGTTTCCGAATGCACTGTCGATCAATCCCGCCCACTGGCGCGCCGACAAAACCGAGACGCCGTTGGGCGGCCTGATGCCGATGGGTGTGCATGCCGTCGACGCCATGATCGATCTGTGCGGGCCGATCGACCATGTGTTCGCGCAAAGCTTCCGGCGCGCCGCGCCGATCGATGCCGACGACACCACCTCGATCCTCGTTCGCATGAAGGGCGGCATGTCGGGCTATCTCGGCACCATGACGACGACCGGACCCGGCTTCAGCTTCCAGGTGTTCGGTTCCAAGGGCTGGCTGCGGCTTGAGGGCCTCACCCATGTCGCGGGCGCCTCGTCGGAGGAGCGGCGCACTCGGCTGTTCGGCACCTGCAAGCTCCAGCCGGTGAAGGGCGAGGCCAAGGTGTGGCAGGCGGCGGCGATGGACATATCCCGCGCCGCGCTCGAAGCCTTCGCCAAGGCGGCGTCCGGCGGACCGCCTTATCCCGTTTCCTTGGACCAGGCGATCCACGGCGTCGCCGCTACCGAGGCCATTATCCGCTCCGCCGCCTCGGGTCGGGTCGAGTACGTCAACTGACGCAGCGCCAAAGAATAAAGAACAAAAAGACAGGAAACCGCACATGGATCTCGGCAATGGTCTCGGCCATTTGACCTATTCGACGCTCGTGCATCCCGGCGATGACTGGGAGCAGATGTGGCAAAGCCTCACCACCTACGTGCCGAAAGTCAAAGCGCGGATCGCCGGCAACCGGCGCTTCGGCGTGTCGCTGCGGCTGTCGGCGAATTCGGCGCGGACGCTCGCCGGCAGCGCCGCCGAGCGGGAAAAACTCAAAAGATTCCTCGGCGACAGCAATATGTATCTCTACACCGTCAATGCGTTCCCCTACGGCGCCTTCAAGGGCGCGCCGGTGAAGGAGCAGGTCTACGAGCCGGACTGGCGTTCGGAAGAGCGCACCCGCTACACTATCAACGTCGCCGATGTGCTGGCCGACGTCTGCACGCCCGACATCGCACCGTCGATCCAGAGCGCGCCGCTCGGCTTCAAGCCGCGGGTGACCGGCGACGACGTGGTGGCGAGCTACACCGAGCACGTGCTCCGCGTCGTGGCGCATCTCGTCGCGCTCGAAGCGCGCACCGGGCGCACCGTCCAGCTGGCGCTCGAACCCGAGCCGTTCTGCTTCCTCGAAACCACCGACGAGACGGTCGATTATTTCACGGGTCACCTTTATTCGGGTGCCGCGGCGGAAAAACTCGCCAGGCTCGCGCGTATGCCGATTGCGGAGGCGCATGGCGCGCTGCGTCGGCATCTCGGCGTGGTGTTCGATATCTGCCATCAGGCGGTGGAATACGAGGACATCGCAGCGTCGCTGCAGAAGCTGGTCGACGCTGGCATCCCGATCTTCAAGCTGCAGGAAGCCGCGGCGCTCCACGTGCCGGAAGTGACGCAGGCGGCTGTCGATACGCTCAAGCGCTACGCCAAGACCATCTATCTCACGCAGACGATGGAAAGGCGCGACGGCAGGGTCAATCGCTTCCTCAATCTCGACGATGCTATCGCCGCCTTCGAGAAGGCGCCGGGGCCGCGCGAATGGCGCGTCCATATCCACGTCCCGGTTTTTCTCGACGATCTCGGGCCGTTTCGCACCACGCGCTTCGCCATCGCGGACGCGCTGCGCTTTCACAAGGCAAAGCCGCTGTCGCGCCAGCTCGAAATCGAGACCTATACCTGGGACATGCTGCCGGAAAACCTCAAGACCGGCGACATCGTCGACTATATCTGCCGCGAGATCGAATGGGTGCGCGGCCAACTCAGCTAGAGCATGATCCGGAAAAGTGGAATCCGGTTTTCCGAAAAGATCATGCTCCACCAGTAGGAGTAAACATCATGAAGGTCGGATTTATCGGGCTTGGCGGCATGGGCCAGGCCATGGCGCGCCGGCTCATCGACGGCGGGCACGAGGTCGGCGTCTGCAATCGCACCGCAGAAAAACTCAAACCGCTGACGGAGCATGGCGCCAAGGCGATGGCTTCGATCAAGGACACGGCGAACTACGGCGCAGTCGTCTTTACCATGCTGGCTGACGACGCCGCGGTGCTGGCGGTGGTCGGCCAACCCAGCGGGCTCAAGGACTCGCTGCCAGAAGGTGGAATTCACATCTGCGCCGGCACCCACAGCGTCGCGGCCATGCGCAAGCTTGCGGCGGTCCATGGCGACGCTGGGCAGGTTCTGCTCGCCGCGCCGATGCTCGGCCGCCCAGACGTCGTCGCCGCCGGTCAGGCCGGCATCCTCGTCGGCGGGCCGGCGGACAGCGTCGAGCACTGCCGGCCCCTGTTCGCTGCGATCGCTGCGCGCGTCGTCGAGCTCGGCCCCGATCCGGTGTCCGCCGCAGCGATCAAGATCGCCAATAATTTCGTGCTCGGCTGCGCCATCGAAGCCATGGGCGAAGGCTTTGCCCTGGTGCGCAAGTACGGCGTTGCGCCAGAAATATTCCACCGCATATTGAGCGAGGGCTTGTTCGCGTGCCCGGCTTACAAGATCTATGGCAAGATGATTACCGAGGAACGCTACCTTCCGGCTGGCTTTCGAGCCGTGAACGGGCTCAAGGACGCCAATCTCGCGCTCGGCGCCGGTGAGGCCGCGGGCGTGCCTCTGCCGAGCGGCAATGTCTGGCGCGACCGGCTCATTGGCGCTATCGCCCACGGCGAAGGCGAACACGATTGGGTGGTGATGGCGCGGGACCAGGCAAGGGCGAGCGGGCTGAGTTGAGCTTCTTCATCCGCCCCCGCTTCGCGGGCAAGGATGAGTTCAAACAAACAGCGCCTTATGATCCTCGACGAACTGCCGGGTGGTGAGCGGCGCGCGCTTGACGAGGTCGCGGATCAGTCTGGTGTTCTCGGTCGAGAACGCGCCGGCATTGCCGAGCTTGGCGATGGTGACGAGGTGCGCGACCAGCCAATCCGGCATGTTGCGCGCCCGCATCGCCTGCTCGTTCTGCTCGACCGTCACCCCGACATAAGTGATCTTGCGGCCCAGCACCTGCGAGAACACCTCGGCGAAATCGCCGTAAGTGGTCGTCGCGCCGGCGAACTCGTAGGTCTTGCCGGAGTGCGGCGCGGGATCGATGAGGACGCGCGCGCCCACCGCGCCGGTATCGCGCACATCGGTCAGCGCCAGTGGGAAATCCTTCGGATAAGGCATCACCAATTTGCTGTCGTTCTTGATCGACGCCGCCTGCGCCAAAACGTTCTGCATGAACAGGCCGGGACGCAGGATTACCCACTTGATGCCGCTGCCGCGCAATCGTTGCTCGATCGCATAATGGCCGCGGCCGACGACGGACTCGGAATCCGCGACGGCGACCGCGCGGCCGCCGGCGACCCGCACCAGATACTTGGCGCCGGCCTTTAATGCCGCGTCGAGCACATTGTTCTGCTGCTCGACCATCTGCGGATTGTGGCCGGTGACGACGAACACGCTGTCGACGCCGGCGAGCGCCTTTTCCAGCGCGGCGCGGTCGGTCAATTCGGCCACCGCGATCTTGGCGTCGGCGCCCAAAATCTCGCGCGCCTTGTCCGGGTTGCGCACCACGCAGACCGGGTTTTGCCCGAGCGCTTTGAGTTCTTTCACCACCGCCCGGCCGGTATTGCCGGTGGCGCCGACGACTGCGATCATCGTTTTCTTCCCCCGCAAATGATTTCAGACCAACTGGAGGCCGCTATCGATCTCCAGATCGTGGCCATTCATGCCCTGATTATCGAGCAGGAAGAACACGCCGTGAATGACATCGCTCACCGTCGGCAGACGCCGCGACGGCGCTTGCTTGGCGACCGCCTCGATGAAGGCGTCGACGCCGGCTCCGCCAAAGGCGCCGGTACCCTTCCTGGCCGCTTCCCATTTCGGCGAATCGGGAATGAGGCACGGCGAAATGGAGTTCACCCGGATCGGCGCCAGCTCCACTGCCATGGTCCGCATCATGCCGATAATGCCGGCGTTGACGACCGTGATCGTCGTCGCATTCGGATAAGGTTGGGCCTTGGCGAGACCGCTGAACAGCACGATCGAGGAGGTCGGCTTCAGGCGCGGCAGCACGGTGTGCACCAGCTCGATATAGCCGGTAAGCTTGACGTGGACCGCCTTGTTGGCCGCCGCAACATCGAAATTTTTGACGTTGGTCGCCAGCTGATCGATCGGCACCAGCACCAGGTGATCGATGGCCGGCCCCTCGGTGAAGCCCGCGCGGATCGAGGCCGGATCGTCCAGCTCGACGTGACGGCCGGTCACGCTTGGGCCGATCGACTTCGCGATCTCGGCGACGCGTTCCGCGCCGCGGCCGGCGATGGTGAGCTGACAGCCGAGCGCATGCGCGGCGCGCGCCAGCGCCAGTCCGATCCCGGAGGTGCCGCCGATGACGACGACGTGCTCATTGGCCTTCGGCATGAATCCCTCCTGACGCCTTCACTGCCTCGACATTCATGATCCACGCGGCGTTCTGACCGACCCGGTCCCGGCACAGCCCTATCAGCTTTTCGCGACGCTCATAACCCCTGTGGGCGCGGCGGGTTGTAGTTTCCCGTCACCCCTGGCTCACACCTCAGGATGACGGTGAAGGGGGTTTAATGAATAGGGCGGGTGGGTGGAAATCACGTGAGGCATGACGGAGGGGCGTCTCTCCATTCGTCATTGCCGGACAAAGGCCGCGAAGCGCCGTCTTCGTGCCAAATGATCCGGCAATCCATTCTGAGCCGCAATTCGGTATGGACCACCGGCTCGTAAACGAGCGAAGCGACGCCACTTCGAACGGCTATGCCCGGTGGTGGGCCTGTAAATCAAGATCAAAAGGCTTCCTTACAGTTCCTTAACGCTGATAAGCGACTTAAAGCAGCCGATTAACTTCATTAAAACGGCCATCCGTTGATGAATGGCAGTCCCAGTCCGGAGTGCCTATGGCGGACAAGCCTATCACCCTTGAGGCGATCGAGAATTTCATCGCCGCGCGCCACAAGGGTCTCGTCTTCCCCGATTGGCTCGAACGCCGGTTTGAGCATGACACGCGCGAGCGCCGCGCCAAGCGTCTGCGTGCGGCTATCCCCTTCATTGTCGTCATCTACAATCTATTCCTGATTCCTGACTGGATGTTGGTTGGGGATGAGATCAAGATCGCTCTCATTTTGCACTTCGCCGTCGTTACACCGTGGGTTCTGCTGACGGGTTGGCTCACCAAGGACGACAGCTCGAAGCTGCTGCGCGAGAGCCTGGCGGCATCGATCCCGGTCGCGATCGTATTGCAGATTCTCGTGGGCTTCATTCTCACGTCCTCGCCGGATGCCGGCCACTATCAATATTTCGTGCTGCTGGTTCTACTATTTACGAATACCGTTCAGCGCCTGCCATTCCGCTATGCCGTGGTGGTCTCGAGTACGATCGTCACATGTCAGGGTCTGGCCATTGTTATCAGCGGCCACATGCCATTGCCGGTGGCGCTGGTTGCGATAACGACGCTCGGGGTTGCCGCCTATCTGACCTTGGTGAGCAACTACTATCTCCAGCGAGATGGCCGCCGTGCCTACTTACACGCCCTGCGGGACCGACTGCAGCATTTGGAAATCGAGGAGGTCGCCAAGCGCGATGCGCTAACCGATCTCGCCAATCGGCATCACCTGCATGCCCGGCTGGATGAACTTTGGCAACAGGACGACGATACCGTCTCCCCCGTTGCCATGATCATGCTCGACATCGATCATTTCAAAATGTTCAATGATCGTTATGGCCATGTCACCGGTGATGCCTGCATCAAGCGTGTCGCGGCCTGCGTTCGCGCTGAACTGCGCAATGCGAATGATCTCGCCGTGCGCTACGGCGGCGAGGAGCTGCTGGTATTGCTGCCGAAGACTGAGGCGTCCGTTGCGCTTCGCGTTGCCGAGCGGATACGGCGTTCAGTGGAGGCGCTTGGAATTCCTCACGAGGGACTCGGAGCGACCCGCATTGTCACCGTAAGCTGCGGCGCGGCAGCCGCACCGGCCTCCACAATCTCGGCGTGGGAGTTAATCGCGGCTGCGGATGTTGCGCTTTACGCAGCCAAGCGTAGCGGACGCAACCAAGTGTGGCCGCCATTTTTGTACGACCGCGAGCGAGAGCCGGGTGCGAACGTCACCTCGCTACGACGGTCTGGGAACTAAACGCAAATAACAGAAATTATCCGCCAAAAACCGGCGGCAAAAAAGCTTACAGGCTGCGGGCGATCATCAGCTTCATGATCTCGTTGGTGCCGGCATAGATGCGCATCACCCGCGCATCGCGATAAAGCCGCGAGATCGGGTACTCGTCCATGTAGCCGTAGCCGCCGAACAATTGCAGGCAGCGATCGATGATTTTCCCGACCAGGTCGCTGAGCCAATACTTGGCCATCGACGCGGTAACGGTGTCGAGTTCGCCCTTCACATGCCGTTCGATGCAGTGATCGAGAAACACCTTGGCGACAGTCGCCTCGCTCTTGCATTCGGCGAGCACGAATTGCGTGTTCTGGAATTCGACGATCTTCTTGCCGAAGGCTTGGCGCTGCTTGACGTAATCGATGGTCAAGGCGAGCGCGCGTTCGATCATGGCGACGGCGTGAACCGACACGATCAGCCGCTCCTGCGGCAGTTCCTTCATCAGCTGGTAAAAACCCTGGCCTTCCTCGATGCCGAGCAGGCTTTCCGCCGGCAGCGAGACGTCCTCGAAGAACAGCTCCGAAGTATCGGCGGAATCCATGCCGAGCTTTTTCAATTTGCGGCCGCGGCGAAAGCCTTGGGCGTCGGCGGTCTCGACCACCATCAGCGAGACGCCCTTAGCGCCTTGCTTGGAATCGGTCTTGGCGACGACGATGATGAGATTGGCGTGCTGGCCGTTGGTGATGAAGGTCTTGGAGCCGTTGAGCACATAGCCATTGCCGGATTTTTTCGCCGTCGTGCGCACGCCCTGCAGGTCGGAGCCGGTGCCCGGCTCGCTCATGGCGATGGCGCCGATCAATTCACCGGTCGCCAGCTTCGGCAGCCAGCGCCGCTTCTGCTCTTCGGTGCCGTAATTGAGGATATAGGGCGCGACGATGCCCGAATGCAGCGGCGCGCCGAAAGTATCGAATCCGGCCAGCGAATATTCGCGGTCGATCACCGCTTCATGGGCGAAACTGCCGCCGGCGCCGCCGTATTCCTCCGGCATCGACGCGCAGAGGAGACCGGCTTCGCCGGCCTCGGTCCACACCTCGCGCGGATAGAAGTGCTCGTCGTGCCATTTTTCGAGATGCGGGACGAACTCCGCGGCGATGAAGCGCCGCACCTGGTCCTCGAGGAGCACGACATCTTCGGTCATCCAGGCCGCGCGCGGCAGATTGAGAACGTCGGTCATTGTCGTTCCATCCGATGTACATTTTTCACGTTAATCGCTTTTCCTTTGCTTGCAAACCACTCCTTCATCGCAGCAATAAGGCGCTGCAATTTTGCGCGGCTTTCGCAAACCGAGCCGCGGTCGGACCTCAGGCATAGAGCCCGAGTCCTTCCTCGAAGATTCAGTTTGCAAATTATGGAGGAATGCGCATCCTTACGACTTCGTAACGGAAATCCGGGCGCTGATCCGGACACGGCAGGGAGGTAGGCGTGCTGACAAGACGAGGCTTTGCGGGTTTTGCGTCCTGTGCGATCTGCTCAGTGACGGGGTTCATTGCGACCGATGCGTTGGCCGCCGAGGGCGCTCCGCCCGCAACGGCGAGCCCCGTCAAGCGAAAGATTTTGTCGCAACTGGACGGGCCGATGCCGGGCTATGTGACGATCAACATGGAAGTGGAAATCGACGCGGGAGTGACGATTCCCCGGCACACGCATCCTGGAATCGAATCGAGCTATGTCTTGGAAGGCGGCTTCGAACTCCCCGTGCAAGGTCAGCCGACCCGCATCGTGAAGGCGGGCGACGGTTTCCAAATTCCGCCGGAAACGCCCCACGCCGGCGGCAAGCCCGGCGACCAGAAGTCGAAACTCGCGATCACCTATGTCGTAGAGAAGGGCAAGCCGCTGGTGTCGCCAGCTTGATGAAATCACGGATTCAATGCCGTCGGTGACTACCTCGATTGCGCTCTGCTCGCGTGCCGACGGCATTGGGCACATTGGAGCTCACGCGCGTCTAAACGCTTGTCGCGCTGATCAATTACTTCTTTTTGTGGTCTTCTTCGTATTTCTTGAGCTTCGTTTCTTCGTCGCGAAGCAATTTCTCGATCTGCGCCCGCCGTGCTGGATCGGTCGTCATTTTGAGCATTGCGCGGTAGTGCTCGATGTTCTGCTGAATGACAAAGCGCTCCATGACCCTCTCCAAGGGCGCAACTTCCTGCGTTGGCCTTTGAGCTAGATCAACGCGGACCGGCGCAAGTTATATGAATGATTTTCGCTGGAAAAGGCTATTCCGATGTCCGACTGGAACCCGATTGCCACCGCGCCGGCGGATACTGATCTCGAGCTAAGTATCTACGACCAAGGGGAATATCATGCGCTGGCGTTCCCCTGCCGAGGGGACGGCTCAGGCTGGCGAGATGTTGGCGCCAATCGGCCCATGCGGCTTAAGCCGACCCATTGGCGGCTATGGGAAGACAAGCGCGAGCCGCCGCAGCCAGGGCCGCTTTTTTAAGTCCTTAGCGCGCTCGCGCTCTGCGCGCTCCTCATGCGGCCCGTGCTTTCATGGAACTGCCGCAAGCCGCGCAGAGTGCCGAGGGGCTTGGAGATTACGGATACCTCCACAAGCACCCCCTCTCTGCGAAGGCTGACGGCTTCTCTCTGGATCCTAGACATGATTTTACAATTTGGTTGTAGCCGAGCTTAATTGACGTAAATCAAAAAGACCCTGCGTTAAAAGCGAGAAGGGATCGCGCCATGACCGATCAACGATTATGTCTGTTCGCTTTGCACGCCACCGGGAAACTCGGTTCAGCGGTGGCCGCCGCACTGGACCGACCTTTGGCGGCGCATGAGGAGCGGGAATTCGAGGATGGGGAACACAAGACGCGTCCCCTCGCGGCGGTGCGTGGCGCTGACGTTTTCGTATTGCAAAGCCTGCACGGCGGACCCGAGCAAAGCGCCAATGACAAGCTGTGCCGGCTCTTGTTCTTCATCGGCGCGCTCAGGGACAGCGGTGCCGCGCGGGTGACGGCGTTGGTGCCGTATCTCTGCTACGCACGCAAGGACCGGCGCACAAAGCCTAACGATCCGGTGATCACGCGCTACGTGGCGAGTCTGTTCGAGGCCGTAGGCACGGACGCCGTCGTCACCCTGGACGTGCACAATCCGGCCGCTTTCGAGAACGCCTTTCGCTGCCCGACGGTGGCGCTGACAGCCGCACCGCTCTTTGTCGATTACGCCAAGGCCTTGGGCGACCAGCCGCTCTGCGTTGTGTCGCCCGATCCGGGCGGGACCAAGCGTGCCGATCTGTTTCGCGAGGCGCTGGAAGCCGCCTTGCGACGACCGGTAGGCAAAGCCTTTGCCGACAAACGCCGGAGCGCGGGCGTCGTCTCGGGTGATCTGTTCGTCGGCGAGGTGGCGGGAGCGACAGCGCTCGTCATCGACGACCTCATCAGCACCGGCGGCACGCTCCTGCGCGCGGCCCGCGCCGCCCGCGAGGCCGGTGCGAAACGGGTGCTCGCGCTGGTGACGCACGGCCTGTTCATGCCCGGGGCCGAAGCCGCGCTCCTGGATCCGGCGATCGATCGGGTCGTCGTTACCGACTCGGTGCCGGCATTCCGGCTCGCCACCGAAGCTGCCCGGGCCAAGGTCGACATCCTTGGCGTGGCGCCGCTCTTCGCCGAGGCCGTTCGCCGCCTGCACGCCGGCGAGGCGCTGACCGATCTCCTGGTCTTTTAGTGGAGCATGATCTTTTCGGAAAAACCGCTATCCAGTTCCGGATCATGCTCTGAGGCTTCTTTCGAGCTTGACCGCGTCAGCGGCCGCGAGCCGCAGATACGTGCGCGTCAGCGGCGCCCATTTCTCGGGCGTGCGTGGGTTAGGCTCCAACAAGTGCGCGATGGCAAGCCGCGCCCGCAGCGTGGCGCGATGGCAGCGATAGAAGATAAAAAGCTCCTCGGAGTCTCCGTCGTGCAGCGCGTGCACCATGCGGCGCCGTAAATATTCGCCGGCCCAGGCGGCGCCGAACCGTTCGCATTCGACGCAGAGGAACGCGATTTCGTCGAAAGGATCAACCATTCTCAGGCGCCGATTGAATTCCAGGCAGTCGATGATGCGCACGGGATCGCCGAGGCAAATGTGTTCGGGACGCAGGTCTCCGTGCCCATCGACGATGCGCCGCATTCGTACGCGCTCGGCCAATAGCCGAGCCCTTGCGATCAGGAAACGGCGCTGCATGGCATCGATGTATCGCGCGGAGCCGGACGGCAGCTGAAAGCGCGGATCGAGAAGAATGCGGCGATTATAGGCGAGACTGCGCCACCACTCCGCAACATGCACGGCGGGTGAGATGAACACCGGGCCGGCGCGGCGATAGAACTGCACGAGAACGGAGGCCAGGCGGTCGAGCTGCCAGCGATGCAGGCGCCCTTCGATGATCACGCGGTCCAGCATCTGGGTCTCGTCGAGCCGGTTCATGACCACGAGCCAGTCGACGACCTCGCCGGGGCCGCCGATCGCAAGCCCCTGCGCCGCACGCACCAGTGGAACAACGCCACGATAGACGTCGGGAGCGAGGCGGCGATCAAGCTCGAGCTCGGCGCGGCACGCCGCCTCGCGGCGGGCGAGCGTCGAGAAATCCAGATAGGGGAAACGGACCGGCTTTTTCAGCTTGTAAACCCGGTCGCCGGCAAGAAATACCTCCGACATGTGCGTCTCACGACGGATGACTTCGGGCACGGGCGGCCGATAGGCGTCGCCTCGCATCAAGAATTCGCTCTTGTCGGCGAGAGACGGACAGGCCGCCGCAACCGGCTTCGGTTCTAGGTTCGGTGGGCGCTTCTCGACCAACATGAATCAAGGATATGGCCTGCCGAAGCCAACCGCCAATTGATGCGGATCAATCCGCTTCTTGCACAAAGCGATAAAAAACTCAGTCGAGAAGCGGCGCCATCGGGATTCTTCCGTCTGGCTTTGGCCGGAGCAGCGCGACTTCAAATCGCTTTCAGCCTGATCTCAGCGCCGTTGAGCTCGTCAAGAACGCTTTCGTGCATGGCCTCCATCAGGGCGCCGATGCTGCTCGCCTTGGCCGCGCATTGGTCCCGCAGCTTAACCCATACATCTGCACAGGCCGCGCCGAAGCTGGCATTGTCGTCGATTTCGTAGATGCCTTCGGCGAGGCACTGGCCGCGCTTTATAAGTTCAAGCTTCACTTTCATCGATGGCTCCTCAACACGTGGCTCCGAAGCCGCCGCAAACGCAACCCGGAAATGACATTCGAAGAACGCTTAAAATCAAGGGTCCGGCAGTTCCCCTCGCCTCTACAATAGCATATTTATTTGCGCGGCTCCCATTGTCGTTGATCCCGGTCAAAATGACGGGGATCATGAAGGTTCAA
>Ga0208686_1000972_pt1 | contig 12224 bp, 10 predicted proteins | sample June2015DPH_6_50_FD_184694 | JGI IMG/M metagenome (GOLD analysis project Ga0208686, IMG submission 184694) | Peatland microbial communities from SPRUCE experiment site at the Marcell Experimental Forest, Minnesota, USA - June2015DPH_6_40... | ecosystem: Environmental > Terrestrial > Soil >... | reverse complement strand
CCGGCTCGCCCTGCATAACCTTCTGGTCGTCGGCATGGAATTTTTCGGCAATGTCCTTCGGAAAGAAATCGAAATCGCTCTTGCCGATGACCTCGGCCTCGGTCTTGCACTTGAGATTTCTCAGGTCGCCGGGATTGGCCATCGTCTTTCGACCGGCGGTGTCCTTGGCGTAGATGGCATCCGGCAGGCTGTCAATCAGTGTGCGCAACACCAGGCGTTCCCGCGAAAGTTCAGCGGTGCGCTCGGCAACCCGTTTCTCCAGTTCGTCACGCGATTGGCGTAGCGCCTCCTCCGTTCGTTTTTGCTCCGTGATGTCCCGGCCCATACCCACCAGACCGGTGATTTTTCCATCTTGATCGCGTAGCGGCAGCTTGCTGGTCAATAGCCAGCGTTTCTCGCCCCCGTCGTTCATGACATACTCCTCCCGGTTGAGCATCGGCTGGCCCTGAATCACCTTCTGGTCGTCGGCCCAGAATTTTTCGGCAATGTCCTTCGGAAAGAGATCGAAATCGCTCTTGCCGATGGCCTCGGCTTCCGTCTTGCACCCCAGAACTTTCAGGTCGGCCGAGTTGACCATGGTCTTCCGGCCCGCAGTGTCCTTGATATAGACGCCGTCTGGCAGGTTGTCAATAAGTGTGCGCAGAAGGAAGCGTTCCCGGACCAGCGCCTCCTCCGTTTGTTTCATTTCCGTAATGTCCCGGCTGATGCCCAGCAACCCCACGACTACTCCTTGCTTGTCCCGCAGCGGCACTTTTGTGGTTTGCAGCCAGTACCTCTCGCTGGTTCGTGGAATCACTGTCATTTCTTTCCGATTCAGCGGCTGGCCCGATTCCATCAGCGCCTGTTCGTCCCCATAATACTGGTTGGCCAATTCCGCCGGGAAAATATCCAGGTCGGTTTTGCCAATCACCTCATCCGGACTAGTCGCGCCCAAGGCCCGCACATGCGCCAGATTGTTGATCAAAAACCGACTCTGCCGGTCTTTGACGAAAATGCGATCGGGCAGGTTGTCAATCAGCGTCCGCAGCAAATCCCGCTCTTGCACCAATTGCGCATTTTCCTGCGCCAGTTTTGCGTTGAGTCCCGTGCCTCTTGAACTTTTCAAGCCACGCGTCGAATGCCCGTTCTGCGACGAAGGGGCAACTTCATTTGACGGCATCTTATCTTGATGATTGCTTGTTATATTCATGGGTTAAATCGTAGCCCGATGAAAAGCAGTTTAAGTGCCCTTGCCCTCCGATAACGCCAGTTATTAGTTTAATTGCTCTCCAGTCTGCCAGTCCAATTCTTTGTCCCCAAATGGGACAACCTGAACACGGAAACGATACATCGTATGTGGCTGACAGAGTATGTCTTCTGGTTTGCGGCGTCAGACACGTTGCTTCCAGCGTTTAGGGTTTAGCCAGACGGAAGACAAATTTCCCACCGGCGGCGTGATGGTGATGCTGTTCAGGCTGTTGCTGGTCGTGATGGTATAACCGCTGGTCGTCCAGTTCCCGCCGGCCACGCGGAAACTCTCTTGGAGCGTGTACTTCAGGGTGAAGCGGATCGTATGGCGGCCTGGCGGTATTGGCCGTTTGGCCTTATTTGTCTTGGTAATTCTGCCCCTCCCCGGGCACAATTCACCCCTCAAATCACGCAACTTATCCCTTTTCCCTAAAGTTTTAGCCCGTTTGTGTTAAATAACTTGCACGATTTAGCAAATTAATCAGTTGATTGACTTGGTGCGAAATTTTGGGGGTTGAAAGGAGCAAACTATGAACTTGTTATGGGTTCGGTTTTGCGTCGGTGGCCTGTTGACGGCTGGCAGTTCGGCCGTGTCGGCACGGGGGCAGAGCCACGCCGTTTACGCGATTGAATTTCACATCAGTAACAAACTCAAGTATCGAGTCAATCAACCACTCTTTATATGAACACGTCTCCCATACTAACTTATTCGGAACCGCCGTGTGACACGCTGCCGGACCCGCCGGAGGTTTCCCGGCCTTGTCCGCAAAAAACCAGCCATCAGGCGGGCGGGGACCAAGCCTCAGTCCCACCGAAGCGTTCCCTGCACGTCCTTTGCATTGACGATGACGAACAGATCCTGGAAATGATGAAAGATTGTCTCACGCACTTCAATCATCGGGTGCGGGTGGCCTCCGGTGGAAAGTACGGGATCGAATTGTTCTGTACCGCCATCCTGAGAAGCGAGCCTTACGCTGTGGTCATCACCGATTTGAGCATGCCGGATGTTAATGGCTACGAAGTGGCCCGGATGATCAAGGACGAATCCCCCAAAACGTTCATCATCATGATGACCGGCGCGGACACAACTACGAAGGACGCCAAGTTAATGTCTACGGCAGTGGACGCCGTGGTTGGCAAACCGCCAAACATGCAGGAATTAAACGAGTTGCTTCTCCGGATGGCTGTTTAATTTCTCCGTTTATGCCGACACACCAATATTTTTCCTTGGTCGTATTAAGATCATGCCGCCAATCGGGCCCACCCCTCCCGGCCAAGAAAAAGCTTGTTCGAATGGAGGCTGTCAGGTTTTCGCGTTAACTGAATGTAACTGGAGCTGAAAATATGAGTTTCTTGGGCATGGATTTTTCGGATTTCTCACAGCAATACCTGCGGGCGGCGCTGATGGTGTCGCTGCTCAGCGTGTGGCTGCTGGTGGGGCTTTTCTGTTACCTTAATTATTACACCAAGCGGGAGTATTTCACCGTCTGGACGGCGGCGTGGTTGTTTTACGCCCTGTGGCTGACACTCGGGTTCAATGGCCAGGACGTTGCAGTCGAGAACGCCGACAGCATCCTCTTTAAACTCAAGCAGTGCTGTGTGGCCATTTCGGCGGTGTTTCTTTTGTGGGGCAGCTTGCGTTTTCTGGGCATCCCGGTCCCGCAGAGATTGTTTGGTCTGTTCATGCTGTTCTTGTTGGTCTGGACTTTCGTCGGCCCGCATATGCTTTCCACAGCGCTGGCTCCCAAAGTAAGAATGCTGGAAATGCAAGTGCCGGTATTTATGCTGCTCGGCCTGGGCAGCGTGTTTGCCGGGGTTTGTTTCTTCCGGCTGCGAAAGAAGATGCCGTTTGTGGGGGCGGGCATGTTGTCGCTGGGTTTTCTGCTGTGGGGCCTTTACCTCGCCAGCTACCCGGTGTCCCGGCAGGATGAGCACCTTTACAGTGCCGGCTTTTTTGTAGCCGCCGTGCTGCAGCTCTTCATTGCCGTCAGCATGATTGTGCTCGTCTTGGAGGAGGTCCGGTACAAAAATGAGCAGACGATTGCCGAAATCGCGGCGGTTCGTTCGGAGAAGGAGGCCTTGCAGGTCAAAGTCATCACCACCGAGGAACAATGCCGCAGCCTTTATGATCAAGTGCGCGTCACCGAGGGACTTCAGAGAGCTTATGAAGAACTGCGCCGGACCCAGCAGGTGGTGGTGCAGCAGGAGCGCCTCCGGGCCTTGGGCCAGATGGCCAGCGGGGTTGCCCACGACGTCAACAATGCCCTGTCTCCCGTGATCGCCTATTCGGAACTGTTGCTGAACACGCTGCCGGATTTGCCGGAGGCCTCACGGCATTACCTGCAAACCATCAACCAGGCAGGCGGGGACATAGCCAAAATTGTCGCCCGCATGCGGGAGTTTTACCGCCGTCGCTCCGCCACGGAGGAATTGACCGAGGTGAACATCAATCAAACCATTGAGGAAGCGATCGAACTCACCCGGCCGCGCTGGCGCGACCTTCCCCAGCGTGACGGCATCTCCATCCAGATTCAGCGCGAATTGGAACCCGAACTGCCGCTGCTGTTGAGCGACCCCAGCGAACTCCGGGAAGCGTTGATCAACCTGATCTTTAATGCGGTGGACGCCTTGCCCCAAGGCGGTATCATCACCCTCGTCACCCGGTCCATCACTCGTTCCACCTTGGACGAAAACGAGAACTCGGAACGGCAGCTTCAGCTTGAAGTGCGGGATAACGGCATCGGCATGGATGAGAAAACCCGTCAACGTTGCCTGGAACCGTTCTTTTCCACCAAAAGCCAGCGCGGCGGCACGGGACTGGGTCTGGCGATGGTTTATGGCATGGCGCAACGCCACGACGGCACCGTTGAGGTCAACAGCACCCCCGGCGCCGGCACCAGTATCCGGCTCACCTTTCCCATCCGGGGGAAAACCCCACAAACCGGCCGGGGCGCTCTGTTCCAGGCCAAACAAAAGCGTTCCTTAAACATCTTGTGCATCGATGACGACGAAAAGGTCAGGCAGCTCCTCAACGATTGTCTCACGCACTTCAAGCATCGGGTGATGGTCGCCTCCGGCGGCAAGGACGGCGTTGAATTGTTCCGCACCGCGATGCGGGAAAAGCAGCCGTACGAAGTCGTCATCACCGATTGGGGCATGCCGGATATTGATGGACACCATGTGGCCCGGGAGATCAAAGCGGAATCTCCCAAAACACCGGTCATCATGATGACCGGCTGGGGCACGATTATGAAGGAAGACGGAGAAACCGCTCCGGAAGTGGACGCCGTGATTGGCAAACCGCCAAACATGCAGGAATTGAACGACTTGCTTCTCCGGATTGCTGGTTAGTTTCTTTGTTCATGCCGGCACGCCAAACGTTCCCGGCTCGCATTCAGGTCGTTCTTCCAGCTAATTGGGGCGACGACGCATTGTCATCCAACTCTCGCGAAAATTTGGACGTATCCAGTGGAGGAACTGACCGCGTAGATTTAGCCGAGCTTTTTGAAGACTTCCTCCGGCGTGAAACCGTAAAGTTTCACAATTTTGTGCCGCGACTTGTGACCGCGCACCAATTCGACAAGCCCACGTGCGCAGTCAAGCTTTTCAGCCAGTAATTTAATTAACGCTTCGTTCGCCGCGGCATCCACCGGCGGCGCAGTGACTTTGATTCGCAGTTCATCGCCAAGCGGTTCGCCAATTTCATTGATCGAGGCGCGCGGCTGCAATTTTACCGACAGCAATGTTCCATCCGGTTGCGCGCGAAGAAAGCCGTGAAGCGGCCGGCGGTCGTCACCAGTCACATTTTTGTTTGCCTTCAGGACGGGCTGGAACCTCACGGATAAACCAATTGATAGCTGACGAAAGCCACACTCTGGCTGTCTGGCGACCAGGACGGTACGTTGATTGTTCCCTGCCCGCCAAACAATTGCGCGAGCACTTGAATTTTTCTGTCCGAGAGCGACATGAGCCGGATCATCACATCTTTGTTTGCTGGATGACCTTTCACGTCCTTTGCGTAAGAGAGGAAAATAATCCACCGGTCGTTCGGCGATGGGTGCGCGAACCAATTGTTGTAATCGTCGGAAGTGATTTGTTCCTGCTCCGAGCCGTCGGGTTTCATCCGCCAAATTTGCATTCTGCCGGTCCGGTCGGAATTGAAATAAATATATTTTCCGTCCGGCGAATAATCAGGGCCGTCGTCCAAACCACCGGGTGCAGTGGTCAGGCGGGTTTCTTCGCCGCCGGCAAGAGGAATCGTGTAAATGCCAAACTTGCCGTTGCGCTCGGCGCAATAGGCAAGCGTTTTGCCGTCCGGCGACCAGCCGTGCCAATATGACGGCGCCGGCGGCGTGACCAGACGCGGCGCTCCGCCGGAAACCGGCAGAATGTAAATGCGCGACTTGCCATCCTGGGTCTGGTCGCTGACGGCCAACTGCGTTCCGTCGGGCGAGAGGCCGTGATCGTTGTTACAATGAATTTGATCCCCGGTGTTCAACGGCTCCGGCGTGCCGCCCTTCACCGGCAGTTTGTAAATCCGCCCGTTGCTGTTGAAGAGGAAAAACTTTCCGTCCTGCGACCAGTTCGGCGCTTCGATATGGTCGCGGGTGCGATAAACCGCGCTCCGGTCGGTGGAAGCAACTTCAACGGTTTCCAGCGTGCTTTCGAGAACCGGCTGGGCATTGGCAGGTGTCGAAACCGGCTTGAGTTCGACGTTCGAGAAAACCGCCTTCTCCATGGCCTTGTTGTCGTGCGCGCAAACACCGAGGCCGACATAAAATTTCCCCTTGAACGGAATCCGCAGATAACCCCCGGCAGGTTTCAGCTCTTCACCCGCGGCAGCAAGCCACATTGAAATGTAATCGCCGCGTTTTTCGATTCGCATCCGCGCGGGGGCGGAAATGATCGATTGAATTTCATGCGTCGGACTGTCCGGCGTGTCGCGGTATTGAAGCGCCGTCAGGCCGCTGCCATGAAGGGCGACATCCGCGTAAACCGAACCCGGCTTGAGCGACTGGCGGACGAGCAGGCACGCCTTGCGATGCGGATTGCCGCCAGTGCCGATGAATTTAACGTCCGCCGTCAGCGTGAAATCGCCCGACGCCTGCTTCCAGACAAAATGGAAGGCGTCGTTGGTAAACCACATGTTCTCGCCGCCGCCGGCGACGAGATACTCGCCCTTGGCGGGATCAAAATTCACCGTTCCGGCCCTGGCAACATTGCCGATGTCACGTTGGTGCGAAAAAGTTCCGAGTTCGGTTGAAGCGGCAGATGCTAGTTTTGCGCTCATAAACAAAACGACGATGGCAAGAAAACGCCGGGAATTGGATGTCATGTGCTCTACTAAAACATACGGCGCAAAAATAAAAAGTGTTTTTTTGCGTCCGGGCGCCCTAATCATTCGTCCTCGTGGGTGATACGTTTGAAAGCAATGGCCGCAAACGCCATGACCGTCACCGTGAATCCGATGGCGAGGCCGTAATCCGGATTTCCCGCAGTGGCTGTGAGTGGGAAGAGTCCGTTTTTCATGTTCTATTCGAGTTTCAGGGAACGCGGTTGGTTTGGAACTGTTCTCTTTGAAACAGGCGCGCAATCCAGCCGGAAACGCGGATCATGAAACTTGCGGAAATAAGCGTCCGTGGCTTTTGGCGCGGCGAAGCGCATCAAGCTGCGCGGACGGGATTCAGCATCCCGTCCGCCTTCACCCGAAAGGCCGGTAAGCAGATGATGGCTCGACAGACGAAAGATCAGCGGTTACGCAAGGTCGAAGCGATCAAGGTTCATCACCTTGTTCCAAGCCGCGACAAAGTCGCGAATAAATTTCAACTGCGCGTCCGAGCTTCCGTAAACTTCCGCCAAGGCGCGGAGTTGGGAGTTTGAACCGAAAACGAGATCAACACGCGTGCCAGTCCACCTGAGTGCACCCGTTTTGCGATCGCGGCCTTCAAACACGTCCGCGTCTTTCGAGACCGGCTTCCACTCCGTGCCCATGTCGAGCAGGTTCACGAAGAAGTCGTTGGTCAGCGCCTCCGGTCGCTTGGTGAAGACACCGTGCTGCGCCCCTCCAAAGTTGGTCTTCAGGACACGCATGCCGCCCACGAGCAGCGTCATTTCGGGCGCGGTCAGGGTCAGTAATTGCGCCTTGTCCACCAGCAGCGCCTCGGCCGACAGGGTGTATTTGCCCTTGAGGTAATTGCGGAAGCCGTCCGCGATGGGTTCGAGCACGGCGAAGGACTCGACGTCGGTCTGCTCCTGGGAGGCGTCCATGCGTCCCGGGGTGAAAGAAACCGTCACATTGTGGCCGGCATTCTTCGCCGCTTGCTCGACGCCGGCGCAACCGGCTAAAACGATCAGGTCAGCCAGCGAGACCTTCTTGCCGCCAGATTGGGCGCTGTTGAAAGCGCTCTGGATGCCATCGAGAGTCTTAAGCACCTTCGCCAGTTGGGCCGGCTGGTTGACTTCCCAAAACTTCTGCGGCGCCAGACGAATGCGCGCACCGTTCGCACCGCCGCGCTTGTCGGAGCCACGGAACGTGGACGCCGACGCCCACGCGGTCGAAACCAGCTCCGAGACAGAGAGGCCGGACGCCAGGATTTTGCTTTTCAGCGAGGCGATGTCCTGCGCATCAATCAATTTGTGATTCACCGCGGGAATGGGGTCTTGCCAGATGAGTTCTTCTTCTTTCGGGACCTCCGGTCCGAGATAACGCGCGCACGGGCCCATGTCGCGGTGCGTGAGCTTGAACCACGCCCGGGCGAATGCGTCGGCGAACTGGTCCGGTTTCTCCAGGAAGCGCCGCGAGATTTTTTCGTAAGCCGGGTCGAAACGCAGCGACAAGTCGGTGGTCAGCATGGTCGGCAGGCGCTTCTTCGACGGGTCGTGCGCGTCTGGAACCGTCGCGTCGGCTCCTTTCGCCACCCACTGATGCGCGCCGGCCGGGCTTTTAGTGAGTTCCCATTCGTAATTGAACAGGTTTTCGAAGAAGTAGCTGCTCCACTTCGTCGGTGTCTGTGTCCAGGTGACTTCCAAACCGCTGGTGATCGCGTCGCCGCCTTTGCCGGTGCCAAAGCTGCTCTTCCAGCCCAAGCCCTGTTCCTCGAGGCCGGCCGCTTCGGGCTCAGGCCCCACATGGGACGCAGGGCCGGCGCCGTGAGTCTTGCCGAAGGTATGGCCGCCGGCGATGAGCGCCACTGTTTCCTCGTCGTTCATCGCCATGCGGGCGAAGGTCTCGCGAATGTCCCGCGCCGCGGCGACCGGATCGGGATTCCCGTTCGGGCCTTCCGGGTTGACGTAAATCAGTCCCATCTGCACGGCTGCGAGCGGATTTTCAAGATCCGTTCGCCGGAGTAACGTTTGTCAGCCAGCCAGGTTTTCTCGGCGCCCCAATAGACGTCCTGATCCGGCTCCCAGACGTCCTCGCGACCGCCTCCGAAACCGAACGTTTTGAAGCCCATCGTTTCTAGGGCGACGTTCCCGGTGAGGATTATCAGGTCGGCCCATGAAATTTTCCGGCCATACTTCTGCTTGATTGGCCAGAGCAGACGACGCGCCTTGTCCAGACTGACGTTGTCCGGCCAACTGTTAAGCGGCGCGAAGCGCTGCTGTCCCCGGCCGCCGCCGCCGCGGCCATCACCGGTGCGGTAAGTGCCGGCGCTGTGCCACGCCATGCGAATGAATAACGGGCCGTAGTGGCCGAAGTCTGCCGGCCACCAGTCCTGCGAGTCGGTCATCAGCACTGCGAGATCTTTCTTCACCGCCGCCAGGTCGAGGCTCTCGAACTCTTTTGCGTAGTTGAAATCCGCACCCATCGGATTGGACTTGGAGGAATGCTGTTGCAGGAGATCGAGCCGCAACTGGTTCGGCCACCAGTCCTGGTTCGTGGTGCCGCCGGTGGCAGCGCCGTGGTTGAAAGGGCACTTGGCTTCGGTTGACATATGTTTACTCCTTGGTTCGGTTGAAGTGAATTCTGTGGTTTGGTTGAGATTGTTCGCGAAATTTACGCTGGCGGTCAACTTCTGGCTCCAATGAATTTGCTTTTCACCGCGCCGGAGCGTGGCCGTTGCACGATTTTGGCCATAAATGTATTTCGGTTTTTCCGGATTAAAGCACTTTCGGAACTATTGTTGAAATACTTTTTTCCCTCTCGCCAGCCGCCGGGCACGCTGGCACCAAGCTCAATGACCGTCATGCCAACGGTGAGCACCAGAAAGAATGTGCCGATGAATTCAATCAGAAATTTTTTCATAAGCGGCATAAGAATAGGTGAAGGGGGATCGTTTCAATTGTTTCCTGCCGGCAAAATGAGCGGTCGCCGTTTCAGGATTTGCAGTTCGAAAAAAGAGTGCTCTTGGGGTGCGAGTTTCCCGGCCGGGTCCGGCACTGGATAGACCCGGTCGTAATGACTGCCAACCCACTGCATCAGTTCCATCCCATACCGTGGGTCGTAGCCGAAAAAACCCACCCCGAATTCGGAGGCACTCCGGGCAATGATCAGGACATAGTCGGGACTGTTTTTCTCAAAGGCGGCGGTCATGTTGGTTTGACCGAACACCGCCATCACCGGCGGGAACCAGGCGAGCTGGGGAGTTGGATTCACCCGCCGGCTCAGATAATTAATCATGGCCCCTTCGGGCAGAACCGCCAGCGTCGCGTCCGGCGGCACATTCTTTTCAACCCAGGACAATGCGGTTTCAACCGTGCCATGAAATGGATCCACGGCCAGACCGTAGGCCATGATTTTATCCCCATCGCCTCCCACAGGCCGGTCCTTCCGGAGATAATACGATTCCGAGAGCAGAAACAGACGGACAAACCCGGTCACCAGCACCAGGCAGGCGGTCACGCGAAATAAATGGGAGCGGACGCGGTATCTTTGTTCCAGCCGCAACGGCAGCAGCCAGACGAACAAGTACACCACTCCCGCAAACGCCGGCATGGCCAGCGCAAATCCGTATTGCCAAATCCGTGCGAAAAGCCCCAGCTTGGCCAGCAACGCCAGGCCAAACACATTCCAAAGCAACGGAAAGATCATCGCTGGCTCGGCCGCGATTTTCCTGCAGCTCAAACCCAGCAACACACCGGCGGACAAACCCAGGAGGGGCAACGACCGGCCGCAATCAACCCAATTCCAGACAACGGCCAAAATCAAAAGTGGCACTATCAACAACGGCCAAACCATCCAGGACGGTCTCACCCATTTGAACCTTGATTCCATCCCGCACCGGAAGGCCAGGGCGTAAATCACGGTTATCATCACGATGAAAATAAAATGCGCTGCCATCTTTTCGAGATGAAGAAATGGCAGGTCCAATCCCAGGCACCATTGATAAAACGGGTCCCGGGTAATGGACGTATGCCACAACGGCACCCACGCCGAAACCACCGAACGCATACTCGTCCGCCAGTCCTCAACCTGGAGAAAAAGCGCAAAAAACATCACCAGGGGAATTAATCCCGCCAGCAGGAACGCCACCAGCGATTGGGCCGCGAAGCCGGTACGCCGGTGAAAAAAAACAACGACAAAAAAAGCCGCCACCACGCAGACAATTAACGCCAGGAAAACGTCCGGTTTGGTCAGAAACACCAGGCCGGAACCCAAGCCGGCCGCCACGGCAAATTGAATTCGCTCCTTTTCAACCCAATCCGACAACCACATCACCACCACGAGGGAAAGCACCAGCCCGTGAAATATCTCGTGGCAATAGGGCGTAACATAATTGTAGTTGCCGACCGGTACGAAATGCTGGAACACAAACACCAGCACAATCGCCAGACAAATCATGGTTGCCGTCAACCGGTCCGCCGCCGCCAGAAAACGGCGGTAAACCAAAACCAACATCCCCGCCGTGACGGCCAGATTGGCAAAAATCAGCGTCCGAAATGAAACGCCAAAAAACTTGAAGAGCAGCGCATTGAAGTATTGGGACAGCGGACCACCGGTCAGATACATCATGTCGCGGTAGAGCACATCTCCTTGGGAAATTCGCCACGGCAGGTAAAGTTGTATCCCGAAGTCAACCAGGATGTCCGGCCACCGGCGCCAGGAAAGGGCCGCGGCCAGCGCAAACACACACCCGACCAGCACCAAGCCCGCCCATTTTGAGCGGCTCCATTCAAGGATTTGCGCCCGCCTGCCCGTCAAATTCTTCATTCAGGAATCTTCCGAAGCGGGAACGTCCCGGTCAACCTTCAAACATTTGCCCCCAGTTGCAGCCGGGGATCTGATTCCAGGATGCTTTTGAGATTCGCCCAGTTTGCTTCATTCATGTCGTTGAACGCATTCAGATAAACCGCCACGGCTTCGGGCGGATATTTCGCGAGCAGCGTTTCAATCGCGGGCTTCAATTTCGCGTCGTCCATGCTCTCCGGCAAATTTTCAACCACGCCCTCCTCGTTTTTAATCCCCAGCGCGTTCAAAAAATCCACAAGCATGGACTTGTGCTTTTTCAGCAACCAGGTGCGAATCAGGCTGCCCGCGACCAAATCCAGCGCGGGCCTTGCCAGGGTGGCGATCATGGCCGCGTGCCGCTGGGTTTTGGGCTGGCGCTCAAGGAAAACCGGGCGCAAGTGCCGCGCTTCGGCAACGGCGTTGAGCGTGGCGCGGTAAACCGGTTTGTCCGATTCAAGGGTGAACGTGATGATTTCGCCGGCCAGGTTCGGCGACATGAAACCGAAAAGTTCGTGGGAAGTGAGCATGGAAATCAGAAGTTGGGAGTTGAGGGATAAAAGTTGGGGGATTTAATCAATGGTTGTCACGGAGATTATATTTTTTTTCGCCAGTTGCCCGCAAGCCTCCTGTTCCAGCAGCAGGGTTTTCCCAGCTTCCAGTGCCAGCACGGAAATTCCGGCGTGGGCACAAGTTTCCAGTGTCTGCAAGCCGATGCAAGGAATGTCGAACCGCATGTCATGATTGACCTTGGCCACTTTGACCGCCACTGCGCCGCCGTCCTTGCCGGCGAGTTCCCCGCCGCGCGCAAGACATTTGTCCGTGCCTTCAA
>Ga0208686_1000963_pt1 | contig 12368 bp, 11 predicted proteins | sample June2015DPH_6_50_FD_184694 | JGI IMG/M metagenome (GOLD analysis project Ga0208686, IMG submission 184694) | Peatland microbial communities from SPRUCE experiment site at the Marcell Experimental Forest, Minnesota, USA - June2015DPH_6_40... | ecosystem: Environmental > Terrestrial > Soil >... | reverse complement strand
TGGAGGAGGGACCGAGGTTTTGCGCGGGTCGGCCGTTGCCGTGAACACGCCTTCTTTCAGCTCCAGATTGCGCTCGGTGATTTCGTCCTGCTTGTCTTTGAGCAGCTTCTCCAGGTCTTTCACATACCGTCCGATGGTCTCCGCCTCGGCGTTGTACTCGTAGGGAATCACGTCGGCATCCGCCAGTCGCATAACCGCGGTTCCCCCGGTCTGTGCCAGCGCGCGCCCGTAAGAAAAATCAGTGTCTACAAACTTGGTGTACCAGTAGAAATCGTCGTAGATGGAATGATAGGCGTCGGCATCGTTCTCACCGCCGTAACCAATGTTGAGAGCGGAGATGCCTGCATGATCCATAAAGGCCGTGTAGTCCGATCCGTCTCCCAGGGCGCTGATCCGCGCATCGTTGCTTTTTCTGATCTCGGCGCGCTCCTCGGCGTTGTGTGCTTTGGCAATTTGCTGCAAGCGGGCTCGTTGCTGAACTGAGATGTGTTTCTCCGGATCTTGAATGTCCAGAGCCACATCGTTAATGAGGTGTTGCAGGTCATGCGTACCGCCGGCGCGAAGGAAGCCTCGGCCATTGCTGTCGGAATTGATGTAAGCGATCGCGTGCTTCTGAAGTTCGTCGCCATGGGTTTCGACCCACTCGGTCGAGCCCAGCAGGCCCGGTTCTTCGCCGTCCCACGCACAGAAGATGATCGTGCGCTTCGGATTCCATCCTTGTTTGTGCAGCTCGCCGAGCACGCGAGCTTCTTCCAGAACCGTCACCATTCCCGAGATCGGGTCATCGGCGCCATTGACCCAGGCGTCATAATGATTTCCGCGGATCACCCATTCATCGGGCTCATCTGATCCACGCATGGTGGCGATCACGTCGTTGACCGGCTTCAAGTCCCAGTTGGAAGCCACTTTGAGATGAACTTTCGCGGGGCCGGGACCCACGTGATAGGTGATCGGCAAGGCGCCGCGCCATGCCTCGGGCGCGACTGGCCCCTGCAAAGCAGAAAGCAGCGGGAGCGCATCGCCCCAGGAAACCGGCAGCACCGGAATCTTGGTGATGGTTTTCGCGTCCTTGATGTCGAGCCGCTTGGCGTCGGCAGTGGCGCCGACTCCGGGCGTCAGTGGATCGCCGGGATAGTCCGTGTCCATGACGCTGCCGCGTTGCACGCCTTCGCGCGGCCGCCACCCACCCTTGGGATAGTCGTCGCCGTTGAAGAAGCCATCGTCCTTAGGATCTGAATAAATGATGCAACCAATCGCCTCATGCTCGGCTGCAACTTTGGGCTTGATGCCGCGCCAGCCTTCGCCGTAGCGCGCGATTACGATTGCGCCCTTGACGGAAATCCCCAAACGGTCGAGTTGCTCGTAATCTTCACGGTTGCCGTAGTTCACGTACACCAGAGGGGCGGTCACGTCTCCGTCGATGGAATACGCGTTATAAGTAGGCAACTGCTCGGCGGTTTGATTCGAGGTCGGATCGCCGCGGACCGCGGGTTCCTGCAGCTTGGCTCGGAACCTGGTTGGCTCGATCATTTCGACGATGCGCTCCTTGGGCGTCGGGAAAAGCACCTGGAAGGTTTCAATGCGGGCGTCAAATCCCCATTCTTTGAACTTGGAGAGGATCCATTCCGCATTCTCCTTGTCGTAGGGAGAACCCACGTGGTGCGGACGCGCACTCAAACGCTGCATGTTCTGACGCAAGTTCTCCGGGACGATGCCGGCCTGGAGTTTCTTCTCCCAATCGCGCTCTATCCTGGAGGATTGCGAGGAGTAGCCAGCCAGACGGGAAGTCTCGGGAGTCGGGGTCTGCACCGATTGCGCAAACGTGAGATGAGCGATGCCGATCATTGCAATTGCGAGATATACGAGAAAAGAGCGCAGTGAAGTCAAAAGAACCTCCTCAGGCAGTCACTTTCTTGCCTACGGACAACATCAGCAAAACCCAAGCGCTAGCCTCCGTACGGATGCCAACAAGGTCCTCCGATGGAGGCTATGTAGCACCCGTGCTGCTGCTGATCAATCTCTGCACTGCGATCGACAGATGGGCTTGTACCTACCAGATCAATTTGGCGCCCAGCTGCAGGTGCCGAGATCCGCCCGAGCCGATTACCGGATTTGCTGCCCCAACATCCGGCGTGTAAATCACCGTTCCTACAGTGTTTGGGATTGACAGGTCAGTATTCATGGTTGTCGTATCGAAGTTTGGGTGGTTCAAGATGTTGAAAACCTCGCCCCGCAGCTGCAAACTGACGCGTTCTGTCAGCTTGGTAAGCTTGGAGAGCGAAAAATCCCAGTTCCTGAAGGACGGGCCGCGGAAGATGTTCCGCGCCATGTTGCCCTGCGTTCCGTAGACCGGAGGGGTAATTACGGTGTTCCCCGAGATGAAACATCCGTAGTTGAGCAGTTGAGCAGCTCCAGCGCTTGCCGGGCCGCCTGCGGCGTTAATGCATTGCTGGTTTCCGGTGGTATTGCCATTCGCGTCGGTTCCAAAGGCAGTGTAGGAAATGTACGGAATGGGAGTCGTCGGGGACCAGTGGATGTTACTGGCGGGCCCGATCATATTCCAGCGATCGTTCAATTCCCCGGTAAGACTGATGTCATCGCTGTAATCAGCCAAGGTGTAAGGCAAACCACCTTCCAACATGGCAATGCTGTTGACTTGCCAGCCTTCCAGTAAGTGAAACTTGGACTTGACGGAGGGCAGAGCGTACGCCACGGAAACTGTGAAGCGGTTGCGGATGTCATAATCGCCATTGCCCCGCTCCTCGGCATAGTCAAGACTGTTCGGCGGAACCCCGGCTATATTGCTGGTCGCAGTATCGATCGCGTGCGCGTAGGTATAACCTGCGAGCACATACAGGCCGTGCGAATACCTCTTCGTAAATGTCACCTGCAGACTGTTGTAGGCCGAACTCGATTTGTTGCTGAGGTAATCCAGAAAACCGATGTATGGAAAGCAGGGACCGCCTGTTCCTATCCCGCCTTGCGAGGCTGGGCAGTTGGTCACCAGTGGGCGGCCGACGGTTTCCGATCCATCGTCCAGGACAGGATTCACTTGATTGATGTCGGTGACGGAATACAGCTTGGTTCCATGGTTCGCAACATACGCCACCTGCAGCATTGCGCTGCTGGAAATAGCCTGTTGGATGTTGAGATTCCAGTTGGCGACGTATGGCGTCTTCAAATGCAGGTCTACGCCGAAGACATTGCATTGACTGGAGAGGGAGCATCCGTTGCCCGCTCCGGATGCGTTGGGGAAGATCGGTCCGGCCAAAGACCAGTTGATCCGACTCGCATCGGAAGACTCTTGCAGGAAAGTAGTCAAGGTGCCGTTGCCCACCAACCCGCTGGGATTCAAGTTCAGCCCGCCGCCGTTAAACATGAATGTGCGAATGGACGGCTGCACGTAGATGATCCCACCTGCTGCCCGCAAGATGGTTTTGCCCGTTCCGAAAAGATCCCATGCCATTCCCAGGCGGGGCGACACGTTGTTGTAGTGGGTGGGATACGGCTGGCTGATTCCATATCCAACCTGAACCAACCCGGTCGCGGAGGTGGGGACATAGTTAGCGAGCAGGTTGTTCGCATCCTTGATGGGATGAGTCACGTCGTATCGCAAACCGAGATTCAGCGTCACGCGCGGCAAGATGCGATAGTCATCCTGAAAAAAGAAGCCGAAGGATTTCATACTCACATTGCGCTGAGCATCGCCGTAAAGCAGGCGCCAGCGGCGCACATTTCCCGCAAAGAAGTCCTCCAGGGTCGAAAAATCGACGCGCCCGCGAGCGTAGCCAGCTCGCAGATAATTGGTTGACCCATCGCGAAACTCCCCGCCGAAACGGATGGCGTGCTTTCCAGCGGTACGGGAGTAGGTATCCCCGAAATTCAAGGTTCGGGTGGGAGTGGTCAGGAGCGGCCAGCTTGAATTGCCACCCAAGTAATTGAAATTGTTCGATCCAGGATTGATTCGCGGGAAGCCGAAATATTGTGGATTTGTGACTCCGGTGTTCAAGCCATAAGCCGTCGGGTTCACATTGTGGTCCACGGGCTCAATAGCTTCACTGAAATAGCTGTAGCTGAATCGCGCCTCATTAATCGACCGCGAATTGATGGTCGTGGTCCAATTCACCCCAAGAACCTGGCTGATAGGACTGGCGGTGGAAAGCCACTCTGGACGGAGCGGATAGGCATCTTCTTCAATCTGATTCGTGTTGGCGTAAATGAAGCGGGCCGACAGCACGTTTCGGTCATTCAAGTGGTAGTCCGTCTTGGCAACCAGATTGTCGCCCCGGTTGTGATTGGTGAAATCAAAGTCAATGGCGGCAGGATCGGTTTGCGAAGCCGTGAAACCGGGGTTAGGCAACAGCAACTGCGAAATCTTCACGCTCAAAGGATTGCAATTCGGCTGGCAACCTGCGATTGCATCGACGATACTGTAATCGGCTGGGACGGTTCCGGCGGGTAAGAGGTTCGCCTCCGGAACCAACGACACCGTCACGGGACTATCTACTACCCCCGGATTCCCGACCTTATCCCTGATACCCTCATAATTGAAAAAGTAAAACCACTTGTCTTTCTTGATGGGTCCGCCGATAGAAGCTCCAAACTGATTCAGGAGCAGCGCCGATAGCGGAGAAGGCGCTGGGTTGAAGTAATTCCTGGCGTCAAAACCGCTGTCGCGATAAAAGTAGTACGCCGTACCGTGGATAGCGTTGGTGCCGGACTTTAGTCCCATGTTCACCACCACGCCCGGCTTTCGTCCATAGTCAGCCGACGGGCTCTCCTGGGTGTTGAATTCCTCAATCGAATCGATAGGAAGAAGGCTGGCGGGCGTGCCCTGGATGCCTGCGTCGTTGAGCACGGTCTCGCCGTAGTACACATCATTGTCGTCGGCCCCGTCGATATAGAAATTGTTATCGTCGGTACGGTTTCCATTGGAGGTGACGGAGTGAAATCCGCCGCCGGGCGTTCGCTGCACCCCTGGATTGAGTGGCAGCAGATTCTGAAAGTCGCGGCCTTGCAACGGCAGTTCCGTAATGGCCTTGTTGGTGATCACACCGTTAAGAGTTGTTTCTGTGGCGTCCACGAGGGTCTGCTGGGCTGTAACCTCAATGGTCTCGCTGACCGCTCCCGGTTGCAGGCGCAAGTTGACTCGCGCATCGCGCGCTACGTCCACCGTGAAGACGGAACTCAAACTTTTCTTGAAACCCTTGGCCTCAGCCGAGACCGTATAGGTGCCGGGGTCGATGTTCGGCAAAAGGTAGTCCCCGGAAGACGTGGTCATGACGGTTTGGCTGACGTTGGTGGCGGTATTGGTGATGGTCATCTTCGCGCCCGCAACCACCGCGCCCGACGGGTCGGTGACCGTACCAAGAATTCTGCCTTGCGAGGTCTGCGCTGTCAGGGACAGCTCAGCGGCCAAGAGCATAAGAATGACGAGGGTGACTACACGAATGGCCGCCATAGGGGCTCCTTAACTTCAACTTCCGGTTTTGCATCTTAATGCAGGAACAGGGACAGGTCTGTGAGCCAGGTCACAGGAAGAAATTTACAGGCCGGCTTCTAGTTTGCCGGCGTCAACGAGAGAGCTGTTGCTCAAACGCCTTCGCGCGCGAACCGAAATGGCAGCAGTCTTTGCCTATGACGTGCCTCAAGCCCAAGCTTCTAGCCACGAAGTCTCGCAGGGAATGCGAACGCAGTCAACGGCATTAGCGGAAATGCAGTTCTCTTTCCATATCGCGCGACGATGAATCAGTAGATGGAATGATCGGCTTGCGTGCTGTCAATCTTTCCTTGCTCAACGGAGAGCGAATAAGCCGTTCCGCCGTCACCCGTCCACGAGGTGACACTAAAGTGCCCACCCGCTGGAACCTTGTAGACGCTGATCTCCCGGAATGTGAGAGGCAAGCCGGAATTGCAAACATCGGGCCGACGCGTGGGCCGAAGAAAGTATGCGCCGTTTCCGGTTCCCACCACAGTTCCCTTGCCATCGGGCTCAACCAGCACCGCCGACTTTTCGTCTATCGCAACTTCTTTCGGAGATTTGGACCATCCATCTTCGATAATGCGGGCGAGAAATCCCAGAGTTCGGCCCATGCGGTCGCGCTTCGCGAAGTGCGAATCGGTCAGCAGGTTCTCCAGAAGCGGAATCTTGAGAAATCCGCGAATCAGGGTCACGCGCTCGTAGTAAGGATTGGGCAGAACATCGGTGGAAGCGAGGTCCTTGCCATCAGGCGTGTCTCCGAGAGCGCCGTAGACAAATTCGCCCAGCACGGCAAGGCCAGCGCTGGTTCCACCGATGGGCTTGCCTTCGGCGATATTCGCATTGATCGCGTCCTGAACGGGCGTGTCTTTCCAAGCGCGGATGTAATGAGCCTGATCGCCGCCAGAAATAAATACCACTTCCGCTTGTCGAATCATCTCTGCCACCGCAGGATCCTGTGCTGCCTGACGATCGGGAACAATGAGCGTTGCAGCCGAGTTCAGCTTGCACAATCCGTTGACGTAGGAGTTGTAGGCGTCGCCCCCGCTCGCACGCAGGATCAGGAAGTCACCGCCGTTGCCCTTCTGACAAAGCCAGCGAAATGCTTCGTCCAGATCGCTGCCGCCCCCCATCATGGCAATGCCGGGAGCGGGCCTCGTCTGGATGTCGTTCTTGTTTCCGAGGCGAAGGTATTGATAGGAACCGGCAGGAGCGAGACTTGCCGCCAGCCACAAAGTCAGCAGGGAAAATGATCGTTGAAAGGTGTTCATTGTTCCGATCACTATACCGCAAGCTCGAAGTCGCAGCAGTTCACCTACCTCCTGTTTCTCAAGCGACTGGACGAGCAGGAAATTGCCGAGGAACTGAAGGCCAATCGGGAAAAGAAGCCGATGCAGAAGCGTTTCTTCCCCAACGGTAAAGACAACAAGAAACGGTCTTTTCAAGACTACCGCTGGAACCGCTTCAAGAACTTCGACCCGCGCGACATGTACACGGTGGTCAGTGAGCACGTCTTTCCTTGGCTGCGGACTCTGGGAGGCAATGGGACTACCTACTCGAAGCACATGGAGGGCGCGCGCTTCACTATTCCCACGGCTGCATTGCTTGCCAAGGTCGTGGACATGATCGGCAAGGTCCCCATGGAAGACCGGGATACCAAGGGCGACCTGTACGAATACATGCTTGGCAAGATCGCCACTGCGGGGCAGAACGGGCAGTTCCGCACGCCGCGCCACATCATCCGGCTCATGGTGGAAATGGTTGAGCCCAAGCCTACAGACATTGTCTGCGATCCCGCCTGCGGAACTTGCGGCTTTCTGGTAGCCGTGGGCGAATCGCTGCGTGAACGGGCATCCCGAAGTGTTGACCAACGCCAAGCTGCGGCAGCATTTCCACCGTGACCTGTTCCACGGCTATGACTTTGACAACACCATGCTGCGCATCGGCAGCATGAACATGTGTCTGTGGAATGGCACCATCGCTCTCTTATTATGGTGCTCTCTAGCCGTATGGCTCCGTGCCCACATTAGGGCCGAGCATGGAGTGTTTCAACTAACAAACTTCTCCGTTATACAATCGCCGAATTATCTCGTCATATCGAGCAATTACGGCTCTAACACTTTCAGCGTCACTTTCGGCTGCCTCTTGGCGTTTCTGATCCAGAATGTCGGCGGAAGTTGGGTCTAGTCCTCGCACGATTTCCCGAATTGCCGCCAGTTCGTTCGACACAGAGGAAATCATTACATAATTCGAGCGGCCATCCGTTGCCAAAGCAAGCAAAGCGTCTCTCAGAGCGTTCTCGTTAATCATGCGATCAGTTCTCCTAATTTCCGGATGCGTCCGCAATCATCATCCTGCTCTGGTTCCATCGGGCACCCTCGCCTCCGGCACCGCCAGCACTGGGGTAATTTCGTCCAAATAGCCAATGTCGAACAGCATGGCTTCCGACACCATCCCTACCATCTTGCGTGGCGGAAGGTTTACAACGAACAATGCCTCCTTGCCTTCGATTTCTCGTGGATTTGCACGCTCGCGCTTCATTCCAGCCAAGACGGTCCGCGCATGATCGCCGAAGTTGACGCGGAGTGCGACCAACTTTTCCGAGTTGGCAACATCGCTCACGGATTCGATGGTGCCAACTCTGATGTCGATCTGGTTCAGTAGTTCGGGCGAGATCGTAGGCTTTACTTGGGCGGGCGTCATGTCACGATTCTAGTCGGAAGATCGCAAATTGGCTGCCCCCGAGCGAAGCGATCACAATTCAATCCCGACCCAGCGCCTCACCCGGATCGGGGCAGATTAGCCTACCGGTGTCGCCATTTGGCACGCAGGAGCTATTCCCTCGGCGGACAACCATAACGTAGGCTGGAATGTGCGCAGTAAACGGGAGCGCCCCAATGACTCTAACCGGAGTCTGGGGGCGCTTTTCGTTTTTTCACCCGAGGTTTGCCTTGGCTGACCGTCTCCTTAGCCTGCCTGACCCGCCTATCGGCACGCCTGTCGAAATCTCGGCGCTGGCTTCGGTTCGATACCCATGTGGCTCCTGAAACGCCTGTCTCTGATAGTGGTGCAGTGTAGAACCTCGCCTTGGCATCAGGTTTGTGTCAAGCTGTAGGCATGGCAAAGAAACGCACCAAAGCCGACAGATTAGAACGGCAGACTGAACAACTGGAAAAAAGGGTAGAACGCCATCCAGACGAGATCGAGAAAAAGCCATCAACGCGCGCACCGAAGTCGGACGAGCCGACCGTCCTGATCCCAATTGAGCAACAGATTCAGCAGCGTGCCTACGAACTTTACGAGCAGCGTGGAAGGACCGACGGTCACGATTTGGACGATTGGCTTCAGGCCGAGTGCGAGATAAAGGGCACGCAGGTGAACGCAGCAACGGCATAGCTTCTTGGCAGTCCTCAAAGAGCGGCTGGTGGGTCGGCGGGGCTTGTCGCAGGTGAAGCTGGCTGCCGAATTCCGTGAACTCGAGTTGCACGCTCGAACGCTTGGCTCAGTTTTGTTCTTGATGCGCTCACCGTGGCCTTCGACAACTTCACAGTTCCCTCCCGAACAATTGAGCTTCGAAGCCGGGCGCTGACAGCGAATCGTTCACCCCGTAGAGACGCGCTTGCCGCGTCTCCTGTGCGCGCCCGGCGCGTTGGTTCAATGGGATCACTACCGTGAGCCGCTCCACATTCCAGTATCGTTGCACGACTCATCAGAAGCGCATCGCGCGATCGCGGGAGAGTGACAGGAAACCCTGAAGTAATCGGCCGAGTCCGGTTTCCAGTTGGCCGACGATCCGGGAATTATCGCGTGCTGGCTCGGATCGAAATGCCAAGTGTGGCACCTGATGCGCGCGGAGTGGTAGCAAGTTCCCGCCGCGAATGCGACAAGGACCTCGCGCATTTGCTCAACGCTATCCGGTCACGGCTTCCGAGTCGAATCACTCGCAGTTTCGCAAGGCGCCCGTCCATCCTAGACTCCGACTCAGACGCCGAATAGTCAGTAATAAAAATGCGGGAAGCATCGCGCCTCCCGCATCCATTCCAAACATTCCCCGTCTAAGGCTGCGTGAACGGTAGCCCCGGCAACGTTTCTGTGTGCTCGGATTTCACCGCGCTCAGCAGATTCGGATCGAGCCCCAGTGCCTTAACGATCGTCGGAGCAGACTGACCCACTACCGCTGGCTGCGGTCGCTCCAACTCCAAAACGGGTCTTGTCTTTTTAATCATCCCGTAACGCTCGGGGCCTAACATTTGGATCAGAACTTGGGTGGTTGTGAACGGTCTTCGGGGGAGGGCTGTTCGACGAGCGTCCCGTGACTCATTGAGTCTGGGGCGCTTTCGTTTGTGTGTTCTTGCCAACGCAGTCTGCAAGTCGCCGTGTGTGCAGGGGCAACGCCAAGGTTCAAGCGGCAGGTCGGCTCCGGAGAGGAAGATCAGGACTTGGTTCGCGCGTCGGCAACCGCGAAGCATGGGTCTTGCTGTCGGTGTGCCAAGCGCAGACCCGGTATTCGTGACCGTGATCCTCCACTTCCAAGTAGTCGGCCACTTGTTCACAGTCCCTGCCAACGTCGGGAGATAATTCCATCGGGTGTGAGCAGTACCAGCGTCGGAATTTGGGTGACGTCGTGTGAGGGTTCAAAACTTGAGGCACGATCCAGCACGCACGGGATGCACGCCGCCCCCGGTTCCGGTGGCTGGGAGCAAGCCTTCTTCAATTCCATGCAGGCTTTCCCAGGCGGCCTCGGTCAGTGCCGGATCCTCGCCAACGATGTCTCGGATCATTTGCCAGGCGGCGACGTTGAGCGCTCCCTCCGGCGCAGGACCCATCGCCAGTGAAACCGAGCACTGCGGGCAGAAAGAGATCCGCTGTGCCGAAGATTTCTGGCGCGGCCTTACTCCGACCGTCTGCGCGAACAAGTACACCGCAACCGATTTTTGTCCGGCCTCGAACTCCCGACTACAGCGAAGACAATACAAGTTATCCAAACGTCCCGTCCCCGATTATCGCCAAGGTCTGTTCACGCTACTGTCTCCAAGGCGCTGCCGATGGCACAAGTGTTTAGAAGGATTCCCGCAGGCGCGCCCGCGAACCAAGCTTTGCTCTAGCCAGACGCGGATCGCATCGTGCACACTCTACTCCCATGGGCGTTGATCCGTCCGCAAAGTTCTTGCAGCTGTCACGGCTTTCGAAAAGACGTCAACAGGTCGCAGCGGTTTGTTACCGCATCCGCAGAGGCGGCATCGAATTCCTGCTGGTTCAGACTCGCGGCGGACGTTGGATCTTCCCCAAAGGTGGTGTTGAATCCGGCCTCACACGCGCCCAGTCTGCTGCCCTCGAGGCTTTTGAAGAGGCTGGGGTTCATGGCCGGATGGAAGAAATCCCCTTCGCCCGTTACTTCCGTCGCAAACCTGACACTGCAACTACGACGAAAAGCACGCGGCCTGCTGCTGCCCGATCTTCCCAGCCAAACCTTGCCGTCACAGCTCATCTCTGCGAAGTGTCTCACCTCGAACCACCGCAGGAATCGAATCGAAATCCCACCTGGTTTTCCGCTGAAAAAGCGAAGCAGCGCCTGCTAAAAGACCGCGCGCCGGAATTCGGCGCCGAACTCGCTCGCGTCGTCGACCGTGCCTCGGCACGGATCCGGCAATTGCACGGAAATTCCGTGCCCCCACCAGTTCAACCGAGGAAAGACGCGTTGCAAGAGGTACGATTTGAGGTCTTCGAACTAACCCGAGTGCATGACCTGGCATGGTCAGCCTCGTACGCCCGCTACATTCGTCGAGAAGACCCGGACCGGCGGTCTTCCGCAGGCAGATCTGCCCAGCCAGAGATCCCCGTTGACGCCCGTCTCTACCAAGCACTAAGATCTGGCCCTCCGCTCGGGTCCAACCGGCCCACCCTGCGATTAGGGAACGGAACTGCCTCCTTACCCGACACATTGCAAAAAGTGCAACTCATCGATGAAGTCCGCCCGGCCAGCAGCGCCAAAGCCCCGACGAAATCTGCCAAGAACCGCCGAAAATAGTTTCCCCTCGCTGCCTCCACATGACCTCAGCCGTCCACGACCGAATGCCAGTCATTCTTGATCCAGACAGCTACGATTTATGGCTCGATCCGGGGATGAGGGATGTGAGTGCGGCGTCCGAACTGTTGAGACCGTACGATGCTCGGTTGACGCGGTGCTATCCGATAAGCACTCGAATCAATTCTGTGGCTAACGACGACGAAGAATGCTCCGCACCCGTGGAACTCGCCCAGACACAGAATTAGCTTTTCTCGTAGTTGGATCGTGAGGCTGTTTCCGGCTCGTTTCATCTCCCGCTCTCTAAAACGAGCCTCACGAAACCATGTGAGGCCGGTGTTGGAGCGGAATTCCGGCTCGATTTCAATGCTCGCGGTGCAGTCCTCCCCCGAAAACTGGCGCGCAACAGGATGACCAGAGTCTGTTGCTCCTCCGCGTCCGTGAGTAGCGAACATTAATGGGCAGTGCCTCAACGCAACTCTGGGCAGGAATCCGGGGTAAAGCCCTGACTCAAAGGTGCAATTCATCGCCGCCGGAGAATCCGACAAGCACGGGCGAAGGGTCGCCACTGGGATGCCTTTGGCCGGGCTAACCAGGGCTACACCACGTCGATCACTATGAGCGTGATGTCGTCCTGCTGGGCAATGGAAGAAGGTTGCCAGTGGCGTATCTCGGCGAGCAGTTCATCCGACAACTCAGAAGGCGAGCGCCATTGGTTGTCGCGAACAACTTGTTCAAGCCTGATGTCGCCGAAGGAATCGCCGTGGGCATTCTCGGGTTCCGTTACACCGTCGGTGTAAAGCAGGAAGCGGTCGCCTGGTTGGATCGGCATCGTGCAAACGGGATAGGGGTCGGACTCCAGTT
>Ga0208686_1000962_pt1 | contig 12378 bp, 10 predicted proteins | sample June2015DPH_6_50_FD_184694 | JGI IMG/M metagenome (GOLD analysis project Ga0208686, IMG submission 184694) | Peatland microbial communities from SPRUCE experiment site at the Marcell Experimental Forest, Minnesota, USA - June2015DPH_6_40... | ecosystem: Environmental > Terrestrial > Soil >... | reverse complement strand
TTGCTGTAGGCGGAACTCAAGATAATGTTTGATGGCTTCGGGTTTTCGGTTCTGCATGTGAGGCAAGTCCAGCATCGCAGTCTCAGTATCGAAGTCCGCAAATGCGCTGTCCAAGGAGTCGAGCACCTACGAAATTAAAGCAATGGAGTGGCGTGGAAACACACTCCCTCTGCCGGACCGAGCCACAAATATTTTGGAGCTCTTGCTCTCGAAAGGCATCGGGAAGCGACCGCTGGCATTCGTTTGCCACAGCTACGGTGGGCTTATCGTTAAACAGATTCTGCGGAGTGCCGCTGAATCCAGTGATGACGAAAAAAAGAGGTTTATCCAGAACACGCGAGGTGTTGTGTTCCTCGCGACGCCCCATGCGGGTTCAGAGAAGGCTGACTGGTTCGTTCGTTTCGCGAAAATCCTGTCCCCGAGCGCAGCGGCGGCGGAGCTGGAAGCCCACAACGCGCAACTCAGGGATCTGGCGCTATGGTACCGCAACAGCATGGGGAAGCTTGATATTCAGACAGCGGTAATGTTTGAGACCAAGCAAACGAAAGGCATTCGGATAGTAGATGCAACGAGTGCTGACCCTGGCATTGCGGGGCTAACTCCAATTCCCATCGACGCTGATCACATTTCCATCTGCAAACCTACGGGTAGGGAAAACGAAGTGTTCGTACACGTCGTTCGGTACATGAGAAACTGGTTTTCGCCTGACGATCCGACCATTGAGCCCGTTTCCGCAATATTAACGCGGATCGATTGGCCGTCTACATCAAGCGTTGCGGAGGCCAATGTCCGCAAATCCGTAAATGATGTGGCTGCATCAGCTTTTCCTGATGGCGGTGTTCACTTTCCGCAAGGTTCTCTCGTTCAATCTCAAAACGGACCCCTATACTTCGCTGTCAAAAAACCGTCCGTGGCACTCCGGGCAGCAATTGAGTTCATGCAGGGATGGCATGCTTTCACACTCAAAAATTACCCGGATTGCAGAATTCTTATTGCACAAGGTACGTTCCACGACGCGGAGGGCGGGCGAATTCCAGTCATTAGTGAGCCGTCATACAGTCACCTTCCTACAGGGGCCATCTATGTGGCCGAGGCTGTGGCTGATGCCGTCGACCCGACGATGGCGATTTTCACTCTAGCGTCGCAGGCTGGCGATCGCAGTTCGAGGCTGTTTCGTGTCGAGTTCGAAGACCCCCGCACAGTTCGCGATTCCAGTTTGATCCACGCTTTTTTTGTTGCGCATCCATCTGCCCACAGCGTCCGTTTAAGGCTGGTAGAACTGTTTGTTGTCGAGTACATGCTTGACAAAGGCACTCTCAATAGCATCCTCGAACTCGAAGCGTGGCTAAAGGAACGCAAGTATCCGGAAGTCTCGCCGACTGTGATTGGGGACATTCTGGATTCCTCAGACCGTTTTCAAGTTGTACAAGAAGGTAAGGGTCGCCGTTATCAACTGAACGAGGATAGCCTCAAGCAGATTGAAGCGGAACGCTCTTCGTACGATTTAGCCAAACGGGAATGTGCTGAAATAGTCGGCGCTGCGCTGCGCGAGCTCACGGGCGACGCCGCCGCTCTTGAGCTCACAGATTTACCCATCCTGATTGAAGAATACCTGAGCGCGGTATTTCTTGAAGTTCGTTTGATGGCAAACTACATCCGGCGTACCGATCGTATATTCGACACTGCCACACAAACCCTTCGCAAGTACGACTATGTGGTCAACCGGAAATTGAGAGGATTGTCAGACACCGCGAGTGAAGCTTGGCGAACGGCATTCGTTCGCGGGCTGAAACGCGCAGCCGAAACTAGAAATACGTACGTCGCTGCAATATTTCACAATGTACTCGCCACGTATTACCTGAACCGCTCTCGAACTGCCGCACGATACCAGCGGGAACGACTGAAGGGCAGAACGGTATACGTCGATACAAATGTGCTATACGCGGCGCGCGTAAGGGCCAGTAACTATCACGAAGTGAGCCGTTATCTGCTCGATCATCTCAGAGAACTGGGTTTCGAGATACGAGTCTACCCGTTTTCAATCCGCGAGTATGAGAGCTCGCTGCGGGCAGTTGATCGTGGGTTCCGCGATGGCTTGCCGGCCCCCTGGATCGTTGAGAATAACCCTTGGATATATCAAGAGTTCAAGCTGAATCGCGAGGTATATCTCACGTTCTCCGCGTGCAGAGAAGTGCACAGTATAGCTAAGAACGACGAGTTTACGGAAGATGACTACGCTCGTATGGAGCAGGAGCTCGCACCTCTGGGAATCACCATCGAAAGAGAATTCGAACTACTATCTCGCGACAAGGTCGACGAAGAGTGGAAGGATCTAATGTCCCATATGGACTCTAGTTCCTGGGACCTAGAGCGCTGGTGGGAGTTCCGCCATGCAGCTTCAGCAAAAAACGAGGCTACTAAGGAGCACGACGTGCTCTGCGTGCACAATGTCCAGAAGCGCGGACGAACAGAAGGCACTGATGAATTCGGCCCTCGAGTACTTTTCCTTACGTTAGACGCATTGCATCTCCTTCGGCTTCGGCGGGGATTTCCGTTTATCGTGGGTATACGTCAGTGTCAGGAATATTTCCTTCCCTACCTCTTCCTTACTGACATGCCCATTAAGCAGACGGTCGAATTTCCAAACCAGCTCCTTTCGGCTCAACTGGGCGTCTTATTGATGAAGTACCGCCCAAAGGCCATCGATATCATCGAGAGTGCTCTTGGCTCCCCACAGCCACCACTCGCGTGCCTCGACCTGCCGCATCGGTTTGGTGCGGCGTTGCTTATGTTGTTCGTTATTCAAGACTAACTCCAAGGGACCTAAACAAATTGTCTTTTCCGGTCTTTCCGCTTGGCAGTCCGACAGTGCTGGGGTTTTGTTCTGCGCTTCCGTCGGGTTCTGCCTACCCGAACCGTACAATCCGTCACGGTTCGTTTTCTTCTTTTTAGAGCGCGGCTTGACTTCCAACAATCCTAGAGGACGTGTGGCCGTCTGAACTGGGCTTGGTGCAGTCCCGGAGCTAGCGCAATGCTAAGTCACGCCGTGGGCTTGATTTGCGAAGCACAGCATCCACAAGCCTCAGAAGGTTCCCACCGCCTGTCATCAGGTCCAGCTTCGATTTTTCAATATATGCGATTGCGCCGTCGCTCTTCAGTTTGTCCGCGTTGCTCTGGGAAAGGCTACTCACAACAATGACTGGGATGTTGGTAGTCGTTGGGTCTTGCTTGAGGGATCGCAGTACAAGCTCGCCCCCCATTTTCGGTAAGAGCATGTCCAAGATGATGAGGTCCGGCCTGCTCTGGCGGGCCAACTGCAAAGCTTCCTCGCCATCACTAACATCGACCACGCCGAAGCCTTCTTCAACGAGAATCCGCTTCATTGTGGTCCGTATGAGCCTGCTGTCTTCAACTACAAGAAGTTGCTTCATGGATGATTACTTCTCATGCAGGTAATTATCCCTTGACATGATGGGAGGGGATACATACCTTTCAGACACTGTCGAACAGTGCATAACTGAAAAGAGCTTCAGCATTTCCATTGCAAAGTGAACCGCCTCGGCTTACGTCGGATAGTTCCGGAAAGGAATATCCGGCAGTCGTTCATGTCCTATAGGTGCGGTAGCGGGCGCAGTTATCGGCATATCATGCAACCAGTGGTACTAGCGACAAAGCTTCCGAGAGATGACGAAGGAGCGCGGCTGGTTGTTTCCCATTGGAAAAACAACCGGAGGGGTAATCACCAGTTGGAACCGAGCAGCGGAAAAGATGTATGGATACACGAAGACCGAAGTGCTGGGGCGAAACCTATCCTTTCTGGTGATCCCGGAACGGCGAGAGGAAATCCGAGCTTTAATCGAGCGTTTACGAGCGGGGCATTCAGTGGAGTGCTTTGAGACACAACGACTCACGGAGGAGGGCTCGGTACTGGGCGTGTCATTGTCCGTCTCTCCGATTAAAGACGCAAGCGGGCAGGTTACAGGGTCTTCGGCGATTGCTCGCGACCTCACTCCTCGAAATCGTGATGCGGAGCAATTACGATTGCAGGCAGCGGCTTTGGAAGCCGCTGCCAATGCCATCGTGATTACAGATTTCCACGGCACGATCATGTGGGTGAATCATGCGTTCACGACTATGACTGGCTATAGCAAAGAAGAAGCGGTGGGCAAGAACCCTCGCCTGTTGAAGTCCGGAAAGCAACCGCAAAGCTATTATGCCGATCTTTGGTCAACCATCTCGTCAGGCAAAGTCTGGCATGGCGAACTCGTCAACAGGCGCAAAGACGGAACAACCTACACCGAGGAGATGACGATCACACCTGTAACGCAGGACGTTGGCAATCCGGACAATAATTATTTCGTCGCCATCAAGCAAGACGTTACCGAGCGGAAGCGGTCCGAGGAGGAACTGTACCGGGCACACCAGATGCTTCAGACCATCCTGAACACCATTCCTCAACGCGTGTTTTGGAAAGACCGGAACTGCACCTACGTGGGCTGCAACCGGGCTTTTGCGACCGATGCGGGTTTAAACAATCCGGCGGAGATCATCGGCAAAAGCGATTTTGACCTCGTCTGGAGTGAGACGGCTGAAGTTTATCGCACCGATGACAAGCTGGTCATGGAACAAGGATCGGCAAAGCTCGGCTATGAAGAAATACAGGACCGGCCCGACGGAGGCCGGGTGTGGCTCCGAACCAGCAAATTGCCCCTGTCGGACCGGGAGGGCAAGGTGACCGGCGTTATTGGAACCTACGAAGACATCACCGAGCGCAAGGTCGCCCAAGAACGGGTCCAATACTTGGCCTATTACGATGCCCTTACGGAACTGCCCAATCGGACTCTTCTTCAGGATCGGTTAACCAAGGCCCTCGCCAGTGCTCGTCGGCGGAAGGACAAAGTTGCGCTTTTGTTCCTCGACCTAGACAGGTTCAAAGACATCAACGACTCTTTGGGGCACTCGGTCGGCGACCTTGTTCTGAAGGAGGTCGCAGAGCGGTTGAAGAAATGGGCGCGTGAACAGGACACCGTAGCCCGAGTTGGCGGAGACGAATTTCTTATCGTGTTGACTGCGGTGAAGGAGTCAGCCGACGCAGCCGTTGCCGCTGAGCGGCTCATGAATACGATGACCGCTGAATTTGTTGTTCAAGGTCACTCCCTTGGCATTAGTTGCAGCGTTGGCATCAGCATTTTCCCGGAACACGGTGCGGACAGCGAAACCCTGATCAAGGATGCCGATGCAGCCATGTATTGCGCCAAAGAAAGCGGACGTAACAATTTTCGGTTCTTTACAAAAGACATGAACACTCAGGCTGTGGAGCGATTGACCTTGGAGAACGGCCTGCGACTGGCACTCGACAAGAAGGAACTCTTTCTGGTGTATCAACCGCAGATGGAAATTGCCACTGGACGGATCACCGGGTTGGAAGCACTCCTCCGCTGGCAACATTCGGAATTAGGACTTGTGCCACCCGATAAATTCATACGGATTGCGGAGAACAGCGGTCTGATCCTGCCGATTGGCGAATGGGTTCTCCGGACAGCCTGTTCTCAAGCCCGGACATTGCAGGATCAAGGTCTTCCCGCCGTTTCAGTTGCAGTGAATGTATCAGCGGTTCAGTTTCGTCAAGAGGGCTTCTGCGAACTCATCAGAAGAGTGCTCGATGAAACTGGTCTCGCCCCGCAATATCTTGAGCTGGAGCTAACAGAAAGCCTCTTGCTAGCCAATGCAGAGGTGAACCTCTCAGTTGTTCGGGAATTAAAGGCCATGGGGTTGACACTAGCGATTGACGACTTCGGAACTGGCTATTCCAGCTTCAGCTACTTGAGGCAGTTTCGGGTCAGCAAGCTCAAAATCGACCGCTCGTTTATTCGCGATGTCGCCGTGAATCCTGATGATGCGGCGATCACAACCGCAATCATCAGCATGGCCAAAAGCTTGCATCTCAAAGTAATCGCCGAAGGCGTCGAAAACGAAGCGCAAATGTCATTCCTGCGAACCCATCATTGTGATGAGATTCAAGGCTACTACTTCAGCAAGCCTTTGGCGGTTGACAAAGTTGCTGACAAGCTGCGAGGTACGGCGGTGCAAGTCTTATCTGCAAAACATGGTGCGGGACAAGGAAGCTGAGCGAGCCTCAAATCCGTAAAAGTTCATCATACGGAAGAAGGAGACCCGCAGATTCTCTCGAAAATCAGGGCGATCCCGGAATTCCTGAATGGACTCGGTGGCCAGAATCGGGGCTGCGGCATTGAATCTGCTTGGCTCGGGCAATGGGAAGAGCCATTGTATGAAATCGTGAACGCCTTCCTGATCACATCACAGTGTGATGCTGATCATGGCACTTTGCCGAGCACGGGCGGCATAGTGACAATGTGCGGGATAGTCTCTCGACTCTCCTCTCGGTTAATCGCCTTCTGCGCATTCGGAACTCTTGACAGGAGGGACGATCATGACGCCCGTGGCGGCTGCAAAAAAGCAAAAGCGATTCGATCCCCAGACATTCCTTTCGACCATCAACGGCGGTAGAAAGATCGTAGCTTTTCCCAAAAAGAAGATGATCTTTGCTCAGGACGACCCATCAGATGCTGTTTTTTATATACAGACAGGGAAGGTAAAACTGACCATCTTATCGAAAGCCGGGAAGGAAGCCACGATTGGGATTTTGGGTGAATGCGATTTCTTCGGGGAAGGCTGCCTTTCGGGACAGGCTGTTCGCACGTGCTCCGCAACAGCCGTGACCGATTGCACGGTAATGTGCATCGATATGATCAGTGGTTGACGAACCACATACTTCCTCACTGGGGAGAGGGTTCGATCACTGACGTACAACCGCGCCCTGTTGAATTGTGGCTGCATTCTCTCACGCTGTCTCCCAAGAGCAGAGTTCACATTCGAGGCGTTCTGCATCAACTTTGGGAGTTCGCTATGTGGCGCGGTGACGTGCCGGCAGAGCGCAATCCGATGACTCTGGTCACTGTGCGCGGTGCAACCAAGAGGACGAATGCTCCGCGTAGTCTTACGTTCGAGGAGTTCCAGAAGTTTGTTTCTGAACTCCCGGAACCATTCCGCACGATGGCTCTGCTGTGTCTGTGTTTGGGACTCAGGATCAGCGAATGCCTAGCACTCAAGTGGGCAGACATTGACTGGCTTGCCAGCAAGATCAGCGTAGAACGTGCGATTGTCCGTCAACGAGTAGATGACGTAAAGACCGCAGGTTCCAGAAAGCACTTGGGCATAGATGGCAGTCTGCTGGAAGTGCTCAAGACGTGGAAGCAAACAACGCAGTTTTCCGCACCGGGAGACTGGGTCTTCGCCTCCCCGACACGGCTAGGCCGTCTTCCATGGTCCTATCCGCGAGTCTGGGGAGTTTTCCAGAAAGCAGCAAAAGTTGCGAAAGTCGGCAAGTTGGCTACTCACACGATGCGCCACAGCTATAGATCGTGGCTTGACGCTGTGGGAACCCCGATAGCCGTGCAGCAGAAACTGATGCGACATGCGGACATCCGCACGACGATGAATATCTATGGCGATGTGGTGACGAACCAAGAGTCAGAGGCACACAGCAAGATCGTGGGTTTGGCTCTGCCACGCGCTTAATGGATCGCGCTACGGATCACAGCTCAGCCAAGTGGTTGAAAGTATGGCGGAGAGAGTGGGATTCGAACTACATCCTGTGTTGATAACAAAGGAAGTAATTGAAAACACAGACGCAACGGAAGCAACAAACGCAGGATACGTGACAAGCAAACCCACGAGTTAACCCACGAGTCCTGCTGGAGTCTATGTTGTCAACCCCTTCCCGCACACATCAGGGCGGTCAAGCATTCGCCAGAACTAGCCAAACCTCAATAAGCAACAGAACGATACCGATAGCCGATAATACGACGCCGAGCCGCTCATAGTGTCCAATTCGTGGGTAGATACCCCATAGCACGTTTCGTTGCTTCCCCGCTGACTCGGGTACGTTCGTAAGCTGTGCCTCGGGAAACTCTACCCGAGTGGCAAGCAGATTACGATAGAGCAGAACGAGCATCGCAGCTACGAGCGATGTCAATGCGACGCCGAGAATATATTGAATGTACTTGTGCCGTGAGACACCCAGAAACTTACCGAGAGTTGCAGTGACCACAAGCGATACAGTTGCTCCGTCCAATAGTGCGAGCTTTTCGTAGTAGCTGTTTACGTGCTGTCTCGCTGCAAAATATATTTCATGTCGCTTTTTTCTGCTGTCTAAGTCGTCTGACATGAGCCTCCACTGACTCCCGTACCTGTTGGAGAGCCAGTTCGTCCCGTTGGTGATTTCGCTACCTCGGCGGATTCTCGTTGCTTCGCCATCAGTGGTTCGGGGTGATGGAATAGGATGACAAACTCGTCAGCATGCCCGACGCTGTGCTCGTTACAGCAACCATGACTGAAGTCGGCTCAATCAGAGCGGATTCGACATGAAGATGGGGGATGTCGAAAGACCTGGGCTCGAAAGCGAAACCGAGACCTAGAGCGAGCAAACCGACCATTACTAAGGCAGTTGTTTGCTTTCCCCCCGCGACGTAGACCCGTGACATGTCTCTATTATACAGCCGACGAGTGACCGCCGTTTCCAAGCCTGACCGCTGCGATGTGGAGAAACGTCGTCCGCATTACACCATCCTCCCACGCCACAACAGTACGATATTTCGTGCCGCTTAGAGACTCATATTCGACGGTGAAAACGTGATTTCGCATCACGTTAATGTCGAACGTGTCTAAGAAAACGCAATCACCTTTAGCGAGTGGGTTGACATTTTCCGTGAAACCTCCACTACCGCCAACCTCTGAGTGTCGGATATTGATAGCGGGTCCAAAGCCCTGATTTTCTACAATCCATAATTCACCATTAGGGCGGTCTCTGGTACGCAACACCAGAAATGGCTTCTGTGCGTCTTCGGTTTGTAAGACACTCACCTTTGCAATCGTCTTCGTGTCAGTGGCATAGTCCCTCAATACGAGGAGCGTCAGGAGTGTAAGAACCACGAGGGCGACCGCTGAGAGAGCCCCAATCCAGTTTGGGAAATCCACAAGAACGAGGGCGAACAATTTCATGCCCATACGATTGACCTTATTGGTAGTAAGCCAGAGTGACATCAACATCAACGGTTTTTTGGGCAAACAGCGAAAACCTGTTGTTGAAAACGAGATAGTATGTCGCCACATTGGACGGCAGGTTGACGTCAATAGTTCCGACCGTGACCATACCACTGTTGTATAAGTTCGTCGTTGCGTGTCTGTTTTGCCAGTTCACGAAGTCGTTCTCAGGAAACAGAAAGGCTACTACATCGTTCCCCGTGCCCCCGCTCGCAGTAAAGTTTCCAAGAAGCCGCACGCTCGTCGCTCCTGAGGGAACATCGATTTTAAAATAGGCAAAGTTGAACTGCGAATCGTCGGGAGTCTCCGTACCGCACTTGCTACAGAACACATCACGCTCCTGCGGCAAAGTTAGTGCGGCTCTGTGAGCATGTCAAACTGATTGTTGAGATTCCTCTCACGAAGGTAACAGGATGGCACCGACGTGGTTGGCCGTGTGGACGAAGGACATTTATGGGCTGTAGTTACTTGGAAAGCGGGCTGTGGGTTCCGAAAATTCTGAGCCGTTAATTCCGGAAATTCTGAGCCGTTCGGCTTTGGAAGGCGAGGCCTCCTCTAAGTTTAGATGACGTGTCCGTCCTGAGGGTCCGTCCAGGGGAACAAAGCGTCCACGTTCGAGGACTCTATCGAGGATGGCAGCAGCCAGGTCCTCGTCGTGCAACACTTTTCCCCACTCAGTGAGCGGCTTGTTGGTGGTAAAGATCATCGGCCGTTTTCTCAGATGGCGATCATTCACCACGTGGAACAGAACATTGGCAGCGTCGGGGCCATAGCTTAGATAGCCGATCTCATCGATCACTAAGACGTGAGGACGAGTGTAGGTTGACAACGATTGTTGTAGGAGGCCTTTGGCACTGGCGTTGGACAGATCCTCGATGAGTTCGGCGGCCGTGGTGCAAAGGGTCTCGAAGCCATTCTGGATGGCGCGATAGCCAATGGCCACGGCGAGATGAGTTTTGCCGCGGCCCGTCTTGCCATAAAGGATCAGGGAGCGGCCCTCGGTGACGAAGTCCGGTCCCAGATAGGAACCGAGCAGCGATTGCCGCAGAGTCGACTGCAAAGTGAAATCGAACTCATCAATGGTCTTGAAGAACGGAAAGTGAGCCTGGCGGGTACAGCGCTGCAGGCGGGTTTGCTTGCGGTGCGCTACTTCTTCGGCCAGCAGAAGAGCGAGAAAGTCGCGATAGGTCCAGTTTTCTTTCTCGGCTCGATCCGCTACCTCCTGGTAGATGCGGCGTGTGTACGCCAGGTTTAGCCGTCGGAACAGAGGATCGAGCTGGCCTTCGGAAAGTTTCGGGATGGCCAACGCGGGCATGGTCTTGGATTGCTTCTTGGTCATTGCGTTCTCCGGATGGGGATTTAAGGCTCTGTACCATCTGTGGGTACAAGGGCCGTGGAAAAAGCCGTTCCGTGGAAAAGTCCAAAGGCAGGACTTTCCCACTGCACTTGAACATCCCGCAACCGCAGCGGGATGTTCACTTTTCCCACCGCCCCGGCTACGGCGGTGAGCTTTTCCGGTTAATTCCCAGAAAAATTTTGCGCCAGGATCGCCTAGGAACAACGATCGCCAACTCGGTCGACCTCTAGCATCCCCCGGTTTGTGTTTTTTCCGTACCTCCGAATGCACGGGCGCACACTCGGCTTCCCTGACATTGCGGTCTTCCGTTTTCATTGCACCACCTCCGCAAAGTTCAACCCTGGTTGCAGAGACCGCTCCACGTAAAACGCACCAAACACTTGTTCCTGAAGACCGGATTCCATCGCTCGCCGCAGAACATCCGGACCATGACTCTGCAGGATCGCGTGCAGTCGATCGACATCCTCGTACCACTGCCGCGGCCGACGATGCACAATCTCGGTGAGATAACGAATCGCAGGCTCCCCCAATTCCAGCAACTGCTGCCGTTTCAGATAGCGTCGGCCGCGTTTTCCGGATACTGCGGCCACCAACGCGGCGCGATGCTCAGCCAGCGAAGACCCTTCGTGCTCCACGAATTTCCTGGGATGCACCGCTTCATACCGACCGGCCACAATGCGCACTCGTTGCCCATACAAGTACAACGTGCCTGGCATACTGATCGCCTCCGGCGGCATCGAGTAAGCGTGGCCGTCGTGCAGCACCGTTCCGGTGGGACCCACATAGACGGGAATGCGTAAGGCCAGATCTTCCGGTTGCACTTTCAAAGGACGTAGGCGAGGCCTCTCTTCGGCCCAGCGCACCGCGGGAATCACGCCGGTGGCACGGCACGGACGCTCCTCATTCACCTCGCCGTGCCAAGCCTGCAGTTGCTGGCGAAGATCTTCCCCATCGTGAAACCGACGTACCTTGAAGAAGGAAGACTTGACGAAACCGACCAGGTTCTCCACGCTTCCTTTTTGCTGAGCGCGATACGGCCAGCACAGCTCCACCCCCACCCCCATCTCCAGCGTGGCGTAGGCAAAGACCGGATTCCATTCCGTCACTTCCCCATTTTTCCGCCACTGCAGAGCGATCGTCTTGGGTCGATCAAACACACACAGCAGGGGACGTCCGCCCCAGCTGGCCAGATGCTCCGCCAAGGTGCGCACCAAACTTTCCACCGCCTCATCCTGCACCAAACTGACGCGCATCAAGCGCGAGTACTTAAGACGCGAGGCGAAAAAATGGATACGCTGGCTGGCGCCATCGACGAACTGCACTTCGATTTGTCCAAAATCATGCTGACTGAACTCCCCGGGCAGACCTTCGAAACGAACCAAAGGCTTGGCCGACTTCGGGCGGAGCGAGGCGACCAGTGCGTAGAGGGCAGTCTTGCCCCCCTCATAGCCTGCTTCCCGGACTCGCCGCAGAATCTCCAGCGACGCTAGATCCGGATTCTGCTGCAGAATCTCCAGAATCGTTTTCCGGAAATTCGCGACCGTGCTGGGCCGGCCGACCTGTCGTTGGGTGCGTTCCGCTGCATCGTCGACATGCGTTACGGGTCCCTCTTCCGCGATGCGCTTCACCGAGCATAGGGACACTGCCGTCAGCCGGGCCACCTCCGTCTTACGGTGGCCCGCCTTCAATAGAATCTCGACTTCGTGACGCTTTAGCATACTCAACATCCTCCTCTCCCTCCGCCTCCACCGGTCCATAGACCGGCGAGAGGCATAGGGAGAAGTTCTACCGCTTATGAGTAATCACTGGGTGGCTCAGAATTTCCGGAATTAGGTGGGTCAGAATTTCCGGAACTCACACCTCGGTAAGGTAGAGGTTACTGAGCATTGGCGAAATTA
>Ga0208686_1000956_pt1 | contig 12423 bp, 9 predicted proteins | sample June2015DPH_6_50_FD_184694 | JGI IMG/M metagenome (GOLD analysis project Ga0208686, IMG submission 184694) | Peatland microbial communities from SPRUCE experiment site at the Marcell Experimental Forest, Minnesota, USA - June2015DPH_6_40... | ecosystem: Environmental > Terrestrial > Soil >... | reverse complement strand
CCCGCTGGCGTTGAGGGTGGGGGAAGTGCTTTAATGCAAACATCCCAAGAAGTGGGATGTCCAACGCGCGAACCGCCTATCGGGGCAGAATGTTGGTTGAAACCGTGCATCCGGACAAAAATCTACGAGACCTCGATCTGAATGGTCTCTTTCAACGCCTGACGGTCGCCTATTCGGACCTGTCTTCCCCGCCTAAAACGGCGCTGGAGCACCTCAACTCTGAACTTGAACGCGCTCGTCGAAAAGAGGACACACTTATATACATCGCAGCAATTAGTGCGGCGGTTAGCGTCTTCGCGATCTTTCCGGTGTTGTTGGTGGGAGGATTTCGGCTTGTAAGATCTGTTGAGCCAGCGGTCGAGCACCTACTCCGCCAGAGGAACTACTTAGTTTCACACCCTGAGATGGGTTTCGCCGCTGCCGCAGCCAGCTTTTCAGCCAGCTTCTACACATTGGTGCTGCACCAGCGCTTAGCGCGGCATTTGGCGGGGCGGTTTCCTCGTTTAGGACTTTGGACGCCGCGAGACATTGATCGGACAGGGTTGCCCTTTATTTTTCTTGCTGTGCTCCTCAACTACGCCGCCCTGGGTGTAGGTCTGTTGTTCCTGTGTAGTTACTCAGCCCCTGGAACCCCATGGACTACCTGGGCCGTGACCGCCTGGATGTGCGTCCCTCTTCCTGTGACTAGTTTGGTGCCGTCCTACCTCCTGATGTTCGTTTTTACCTATCCCCACATCAGATATGAGCTGTACGATGACGCGCCGCAGGCGACGCTTTTGCGAGAATTGCTCCTACTCCTCGATTATCTACAAGATATCGCAGACTCGGGTAGTGTATCGAGCGAGCGTAGGCGAACTATAATGCGGCGCATCGGCAGGATAGCTGACATGCTTCGACGCCTGTGCAGTACCAAGGGCACCCGACACACATCGGTGGTGGGTGTCTATCGGCGAATTGGTCAGGCGGCTGACCACTTCTTGGCTCTATCGAGCTGCGTTGCCTTTCCAAGGGAAGATACTCTGCCGGAACTGAAACGCAACGTCGTCACCTATGCAAACATCGTCGCTGGGGGAACCTATGACGCGCTTCCGACGAGCGAGGCTGGCGAATCTGAGGGATTAACAAAGGGCTCGCATCGGATGGCTATGTGGCGCCGAGCCGGCGGCTTACTGGGACTTTTCCTAGTTGTAGCGTTGCCGCTCGCGGTCTACGCAGAACTCGTGACACATTTCCGTGTCGAGATCCCAGCAAACCTCGACCCGACCGCTGGGGTGGTTTACTCAGGCTGGGTCGCGTTATGCCTCCTTGCTTACATCGATAAGCTGGCACCTGATGCAAAGGCCGCCCTGATAGACGTGATCAAGCTCGTCTTCAGGCGTTGAGCGGGTAGCCACGGTCAGCGCAGTACTGACCGCAGGCTGGCGCAGACCTTTCAGTTTAGGTCTGTGCACTGAAAGTGCAATGAACGCGAACGTCGCATACGCCAAGGGTCCGCGCCAGCGCCGTGCGCCAAGGAGGACCGTCTGTGACCGAAGAGAAAAAAGGGCCTTCGGAGCCGACATTGACGCAGCGGGTAGCCACGGCAGGGACTGTGTACCGCGGGCTTTTCCTTTAAGGGAATCGCGGTTAGTTTAAGGCGCGAGCTGACCGTCGTTACAAAAAAAGGGGGCGGTCTTCGAGGCGCAGCATCCCGTGTGCAGGCAACGTGTCCTGATGAAGGAGGCGAAATGCAGGAAGCAAGAGCCGGGCAGCGTCGAAGGATAGATCTCCCGCAGTACCCAAAGGCCTTTGTTGCAGCAGCCAGGCTTGCAAAGGAACGGGACCGGGTATTCGTAGCAATGCCATTTGAGGACGAACACCCGCGTATTTTGTGGAGAGTCATTCAGGGTGTCTGCAATATCCGTGGCTTGAACCTGCGCAGGGCTGACAGTTCCTCGTACCCAGATCTGATCGTCGCCGACATTCTGGAAGAGATCGAACGAGCCGAAATTGTCGTTGCGGATTTAACGGGTCTGAATCCCAATGTGCTTTACGAGCTGGGCATAGCCCATGTGCGCTGCGATTCTGTGATTTTACTCTGTCAGAAGGGGCAGAGGCTTCCATTTGACCTAGCTTCCTTTCGAGTCATTTTCTTCGACTTTTCATCCATTGATGGACAGGTCGCCTTTGCGGACCGGCTAGGCAGAACGTTGGATGAGATAAGGGTCATCGGGCCGCCTACTACCATTCAGTCAGTCCTCGAAAGGACGAGGCTTGTTATCAGCGACCTGCAAACCCTCGCAAGCCGACCTGATGATGAACTATCTAGGGAGGTCGTTTGGTATAGCGGCTTTCTGTCTTCTTTTGCGATCAGCGCCGAAGAGCCCTTTCCTCCGGAAGAAGAGGAATACCAAAAAGCGCTCATGCAAGAGAAGGATTCTCTTCTGGCGTTAGCTCGCCGGGGCTGTGTTATTCGATGCATAATCACGCCCCCAAGCCCAGACGCCCTGCTGCGTGGTAAATTGGATATCGCTTATTGCCGAGTGAAGGCCCTACTGCAGTTCCTCATGAGCCACGATGAGACGTTGAAGAATATTGAGTGGGCAGTCTCCCCCTTCCGGCAGAAGAGCCTTTACCTGATAGGCCACGTCTCACTGTACGAAGGATATAAGAGAGGGTTTCAGCGCGGATTCGGCCTCACTTTGCGCCAGACCGGGCTTGATGCCATCAATGCTTGCATTTCTTTATACGAAGTCTTGTTTGAATATCAGTCTACGTATACTCTCGCAAACTTTGGTGTGGGCGAATTGGACGACCGACGGGAAGCGCTCCGCTTGTCAACCATCAAATGCCTCGAGGGCTCACTTGAATTCCTGCGCTCGATTCTTGAGCGCGAGCGGCCCGAGGCATCCGCCACGTGCGGAACGGCCGATGATCCGCTGCAGGCCGCGCGGAAAATGGACATCCCGGAGCAGCCTGATGAAAACAGTAGGCAGCAACAGAACAGGCTCAGGCGCAATCACGGCTGAGGTTTTTCGCCGGCTGGCGCAGAGCGCAGTTCTGCGGCCCACAGACAAGACTGAAATCAGGCGAGCCGATCCATGCTCAGAACCCACGAATTATTGAGGTAGCAAGGCAGCGCAGACCTGTTCTGTAGGTCTGCGGCTCCTATTGTATTCGGCCGGGCGCATCGGTAGAATCCCGGCATGTCGCGCTTGCGGAGCCTGGTGCCCCCGGACGGCTATTCCTTCGTAACCCGCAATTTGCAGCAAGCGTAGCGCGGACCTGTTTTGTAGGTCCGCGGCTTTTCGTGCCCACCAGCGCACGTTGGCTCGGTTGACCATTGCCTCCACACGGCATCGCGCGTAGATTGATCGCATGTCAAAGTTGCGGCGCCCGTTCCTTTATGACCGCTATATCTTCGTGACCGTGAATTTGCTGAGATCGAGACGCAAGCTGGAGGAACGCGATTTCGGACGGTTGGCGATTTCACTGGCGCGGATGCGCCAAAAGCAGCGATTTGCACTGACGGCCTGGGTGTTTCTGCCCGATCACTGGCACGCCATCATTTACCCACCCCATCCGTTGAGCATCGCGAACGCAATGAGTGACCGCAGCGCAGACGTCCGCCCTTGGCGTCTGCATTGCAATGCCGTAGGTTCTTGTTTTTTTAGCAAGGATCTTCAAGCACTTCGTAGGGCCGAACGGCGTTCGGCCCAGGGCCAGCGCCGCTGGCCCCTACACGTTTGGTTACAGCTCCGCCGCGCTGTGCCACACTTGCTTCCTTCACCGGAAACATACAGAATTGTCAACGCCAAGCGAGAACGTCATGAAAACCCTTATCATCGGCAGGGGTGTGGTCGGAACGATTTACGGCTTGGCCTTGTCCAAGGCAGGCATTGATGTCACCCATGTCGTGCGCAAGGAGGGGCTTCCTAGCACCGACACCTTGGACCTGCTGGACTTGCGGCCCGGCTACCCGAAAAACACCCGGGTGACGTATGCTGCCAAGACAGTTGGGCAGATCAGCCCTTTAGACGGCTTTGACCTCGTGATTGTCGCTACCAAGCACTACCAGGCGGCTGAGGCCATCCGCCAATACTTGCCCGGTGCACTTGGCGCCACTTTTCTACTGTTCACCGCTAATTGGGATGGAACGGGGGAGATTGACCGCCTTCTGCCGCGATCTTCTATCCTTTGGGGTTATTCCGCCGCCAGTGGTGGCCCCGATGCTCAACGTATCCTTATCGCAACCGTGAACCCTACGGTGCGCTTCGGAATGTTGGAAGGCTCCGATGCGGAGAAATTCAGGGCCGTGACGGGATTGCTCCAACGCGCAGGTTTCACCTTGGACATTAAACCCAACATCATCGAATGGCTGTGGGCACACCATGCTATCAATGCTGGCACTATAGGAATCGCCCTCTGGGCAGGAGGGATCGCCGAAGCGACCCGGAGTTTCAAGACCTTGAAGCTGGGGGCGTTGGCCATCCGGGAAGCATTGCATGTGGTTGCGGCCCGTGGCGTCGACCTAGGGCGTTATCCCGACGCGAGAAGTATTTTGAATATGCCTGCCTGGCTTGCGGGCCTTGCCGCTATTTATGCCATTCGATTCACTGAAAAGGGTCGACGCCTTCTCAGGGCGAGTCACTTCGCCTATAGCCCGGAGGAAATGAAACGCTATTACTTCGATGTGCTCAACACCGGAGAGAACCTGGGCGTGGCTATGCCGCACTTGTCCGCGCTTCGCGAAAAGGTCGAACGTTATCCAGAGGTGTAGCGCAGACCTGTTTTGAAGGTCTGCGGTTCGTCCCATGTTGACAACAAAAAGCCGCGGACCTATAAAACAGGTCCGCGCTACACTTGCTGCGGTTCGTCCCATGTTGACAACAAAAAGCCGCGGACCTATAAAACAGGTCCGCGCTACTTCAGGAGGGATGCATGAAAGCTACGGAAGCGGAAAGATTGGGTAAAGCCGTTATGCTTGGGGCGCTGATGGTTGCCATGATGCTCGCGCCCGGCCGGGCTTGCGGGGAGGGGACGATGGGCGCCGCGCCGGTGCGTTATGTCGCCAATTTGCGCCTGTGGGTCCTCACGACCGAGCAAACCTCCTATGTGATGGGGCTCAATGAACGCGACGAGCTGCAAACGCTCTACTGGGGAGGGAAGCTCGAGAGCGACCATGACCTTTCCGCCGCGCGCCTGCACCCTGAACACGCCTCCTTTGATTCTCAGGAAACCATGAGCAATCTTGAATACCCGGGATGGGGCGGCCGGTATTACAACGAGCCCGCCTTGAAGGTGACGCTGGCATCGGGCGTCCGTGACTTGAGGCTGAAATACGCCAGTCACGAGATCCGCGGCGACATGCTGGAAATCCGCCTGAAGGATATTCAATATGACCTGTTCGTGAAACTCACCTACAAGGTATTTCCTAAAGAAGATATCATCCGCAAGCAGGCGGAAATTGAGAATCGGACGCTGCAGGTCGTGACCGTGGAAAGCGCGCAGTCGGGGGTCTGGTACGTGTCCGCAGGGGAGGGATATCGGCTCACCTATCTCACCGGGCGCTGGGCGGGCGAAACACAACTGGTGCGGGAACCCCTTCATCCCGGCGAGAAGGTGCTGGAAAGCCGCCGCGGCAACACCAGCCACCAATTGAATCCCTGGTTCGCCATCGACGAAGGGGGAGAGGCCGACGAGGAACACGGCCGCGTGTGGTTCGGCGCCCTGGGCTGGAGCGGCAACTGGAAACTGGTGGTGGAAGACACGCCTGCCGCCCACCAAGTGCGGGTGACCGGCGGCTACAACGACTTTGACTTCGCTTGGCCGCTCAAACCGGGCGAGAGCCTGAGCACGCCGCCTTACTACGCCGGCTTCAGCAGTCGCGGGTTCGGTGAAGCCTCGCGGCTGATGCACCGTTTTGAGCGCAACCAAATTCTTCCCGACCACGCCCATCCGCATGTGCGGCCGGTGCTCTACAACTCCTGGGAGGCAACCACCTTTGACGTGAACGAGCCAGGACAGAAGGCCTTGGCGGAGAAGGCCGCGAAACTCGGCGTGGAACTTTTCGTGATGGACGACGGCTGGTTCGGCAAGCGCAACGATGACCACGCCGGCCTGGGCGACTGGTACGTGAATGCGCAAAAGTTCCCCCACGGCCTGCAGCCGCTCATCGCTTACGTGAACAGCTTGGGCATGGATTTCGGCCTGTGGTTCGAGCCGGAAATGGTGAACCCTGACAGCGACCTCTACCGACATCACCCCGACTGGGCGATGAACTTTCCGGGACGTCCGCGCAGCGAGGCTCGCAACCAGCTTGTTCTTAACATGGCCCGCGAGGATGTGAAGGAATACATCTTCGGTGTGCTCGACAAGATGCTTTCCGAGAACAACATCAAGTACATCAAGTGGGACATGAACAGGCATTTTGGTGAGCCGGGCTGGGCGGAAGTTCCCCTTGCGGAGCAAAAGGAAATCTGGGTGAAGTACGTTCGCAACGTGTACGAGATCATCGACCGCTTGCGCGCCAAGCACCCGAAGCTTGAAATTGAGTCCTGCTCGGGAGGCGGCGGGCGCGTGGACCTGGGCATTCTGGAACGAGTCAACATCGTCTGGACTTCCGATAATACTGAGGCCCTCGATCGCCTGGGAATCCAGGAGGGCTTCAGCTACGCGTACACCTCCAAGGTCATGTCGGCTTGGGTTACCGATGTTCCTAATTTGAACGGGCGCTCTACGCCGCTCGAATTCCGTTTCCTGGTGGCGATGCAGGGGGCGCTGGGCGTCGGGGCTGACCTGAACAAGTGGACAGCAGAGGATTTTGCTCTCGCCACCCGCATGATCGGCACCTACAAGAGCATCCGCGAAACGGTGCAAGAAGGGGACCTCTACCGCTTGTTCTCTCCCCGCCAGGGTCGGCTGACGGCGAATCAATATGTCTCCGCTGACGGAAAGCAGGCGGTTTTGTTCGCATTCCTCCACTCCCAGCAATACCTGCGCCCGGCTCCCACCGTCTGCTTGCGCGGGCTTGATGAAAACGCGACGTACCGGGTGAAGCCGCTTGATGACAAGCTCGTTGAAAAGCAGCAAGCATTGAGCGGCGCCTATCTGATGCGCCACGGGCTGAACCTGAATCTCACCGGAGACTACGACAGCACCCTGGTAATCCTGGAACGGCTGGAGTAGTTGCCGGATGATGAGTGCGAATGGGGGTCGACTGGGGAGGGGACACGCGGGCAGGTGCTGCGAGCACTTCTTCTTCTCTGCGGCTCTTATTGTATTCGGCCGGGCGCATCAGAGGAATCCCGGCACGTCGCGCTTGTGGGGTCTGGTACCCTCGGACCGCTATTCCTTCGTAACCCGCAATTCGCGGCGGTCGAGGCGGCCCTCTTGCCCGCCCTTTTGCTTTTAGTTCCCCGCACTGCTAGAATCGCAGTTAGGGAGTTGCCATGAATGGAACGGAGATCATTTTCGAGGTCGAGGAATCGCCCGAGGGCGGTTTCGAGGCGCGCGCCTTAGGGCACGCAATCTTCACGGAAGCCGAGACTCTGGATGAACTCCGGGGGATGGTCCGCGACGCCGTGCGTTGCCACTTCGACCCCGAGACGGCTCCGCGGCTCATTCGCCTTCACCTGGTGAAAGACGAGGTTATTCCCGCTTGAAGCTCCCTCGCGACCTGGACGGGAAAAGGCTCGCTGCCCTGCTCCGACCGTACGGCTACGAGATCACCCGCCAAACCGGAAGCCACATTCGCTTGACCTCCACGCTCAAAGGAAGGGAGCACCATATCACCATCCCCGCGCACAGGGTACTCAGCGTGGGCACGCTGCATGGCATCCTGCGCGAAACCGCAACGTATCTCGAGATGGAACTTGCAAGCTTCTTAAATGAGCTTTTCGGGGTCTAGTCCCCCGCGCCTAGCGGCCAGCCCCTGCTTTCCAGCTCGTCACCAGTCACTGCGCAGAGTACGCCGGAGGTCGAATCCATGAGATAATGCCGAGCGTTAAAACCCGAAAGTCGCGCCCTGTTGACGGCTAAGGGTCTTACATCGCGGTAATGCCTAACGGCGCCATGTGCGTGCCGTTCGCATGACTTTGATGGGAGGTCGAAATGAAAAACTTGACACGTCGAGATCTGCTGAAGACGAGCCTGCTGGCGCCGGCCGTAGTAGCGGCGGCCCACGAAGCTGTGGCCAACGGGAAGGTGGCGTTAGGAGCGCCGGGCGAGGCTGCCGCAACTGGCGCGCCCCCCGCAGGCGCCACACCTGAGCGGCCGGGCCCTAGGGCCGGACGGGAACGTTTCCTCTTGGATTTTGGCTGGCGCTTCCATTTCGGGCATGCCAATGACCCCGCCAAGGACTTCGGATTCGGGGGCGGAAGGTTCGGGAACTTCCAGAAGACGGGGAATTTCCTTCCTGCTGGCGCCCTGGCGTTTGACGATAACGACTGGCGGTCTTTGGACCTGCCGCACGATTGGGCCATCGAGCTGCCCTTCGAAAACGATCCGGCGCTCTCAAGCAAAGGGTTCTACCCGTTGGGACGGACCTACCCGGCCACGAGTGTCGGATGGTATCGCCGTGTCTTCGAGCTTTCCAGCAGTGACGCAAGCAAGCGGATCACGATCGAGTTCGATGGCTCGTACCGGGAAACGATGGTGGTCTTTAACGGCTTCTACATCGGCCGGCACAGCGGCGGATACGATCCGTTCAGCTTCGATGTGACCGACTTTGCGACTCCAGGCGGGAGGAACGTGCTGCTGGTTCGTGTGGATGCCACCTCGAGCGATGGCTGGTTCTACGAGGGAGCGGGGATTTACCGGCACGTCTGGCTGGTGAAGACGCACCCGGTTCATGTAAAGCAATGGGGCACCTTCGTGCGCACCCAGGTGCGGCGCGGCGAAGCTACCGTCTTGATCCGCACGGAGGTGGATAACCACGGCAAAGGTGCGCAGAGCACGCGCGTCACCTCGGCGATTCTCGATCCCTCCGGCAAGGCGGTGGGGAAAGTGGCGACTGCCCCGGCCTCCATTCCGGAATGGGGAGATCAAACCTACAAGCAAGAGATTGTGGTGAACCAGCCCGCCCTGTGGTCCCTCGAGGAGCGGAACCTCTACAAGCTGGTGACGGAAGTTGAGGCGAGTGGCGAGGTCGTCGATCGCTACGAGACGCCGTTTGGCATTCGCACGGCGAGCTTCGACGCGGAGAAAGGCTTCCTCCTGAACGGCAAGTCCGTCAAGCTGAAGGGAACCTGCAACCACCAGGATCATGCGGGGTTGGGCGCGGCGCTGCCGGACGCGGTGCAGTATTACCGCATCCGGAAGCTTCAGGAGATGGGCTGCAACGCCTACCGCACGTCGCACAACCCTCCCACTCCGGAGCTGCTCGGCGCCTGCGACGAGCTGGGGATGCTCGTGTTCGATGAGACGCGCATGATGTCGTCGAATCCAGAAGGCCTGAGCCAGTTCGAGAATCTGGTGCGGCGCGACCGCAATCATCCCAGCGTCTTCATGTGGTCGATGGGAAATGAAGAAGGCCAGGCGAACACCGAAAAGGGGTTGCATATTCTGACCGCGATGAAAGAAATTGCGACCCAGTACGACGGCTCGCGGCCCGTGTCGATTGCACCCATCCGGGCGATTGGGGTCGGCGGCCTGGTCACGTGCGACGTCATGGGCTACAACTACATGGACCCTGGCGCCGAGGCCTACCACAAAACCCATCCTGAGATCCCTGTTGTGGGCACGGAGACCGTCAGCGCCGTCTGCACGCGCGGCATCTACGCCACGGACCGGGAGAAAGGCTACGTGGGATCGTACGATCCGTACACCACCACCGGCCGCGCTTCGGCGGAAGGCTGGTGGAGGTTCTGCAATGCGCGGCCGTGGCTCACGGGAGGCTTCGTGTGGACAGGGTTCGACTATCGCGGTGAACCCTCGCCGTACCAGTGGCCCAACATCAGCTCGCAGTACGGGATTATCGATACCTGTGGCTTCCCGAAAGATACTTTCTACTACTACCAATCCTGGTGGACTTCCCAGCCGGTGCTGCATGTCTTCCCGCATTGGAATTGGCCGGGCATGGAAGGACAGGAGATCGCGGTCTGGGTCTACTCGAACCTGGACAAGGTGGAGCTGTTCCTCAACGGACAGAGCCTCGGCACGAAGGAAATGAATAAGGATTCCCACCTCGCGTGGATCGTCAAGTATGCTCCCGGCGCCATAGAGGCGCGGGGCTACAAGGACGGCAAGCAGGTGATGACGGCAAAGCGCGAAACCACGGGCCCGGCAGCAAAGCTGGTGATGAATGCGGACCGCAAAAAGGTCTCCGCTGATGGCGAAGACGTGGCGATGTTCGCCGTCGAAGTTCACGATGCACAAGGCCGCGTGGTGCCGATAGCCGACAACGAAGTGACGTTCCGGGTCTCCGGCGAGGGAAAACTGATCGGGGTTGGCAACGGCGACCCCACCAGCCACGAATCTGACAAGGGCACATCGCGAAAAGCCTTTTCCGGTTTTTGCACGGCCATTGTCCTGTCTACGAAGACTGCCGCGAACATCACCGTGGAGGCGACATCCCCCGGACTCGCGCCGGCCAGCGTTACGATTGCGGCGAAAGCCGCAACGCTGCGTCCCCAAGTGGCGGTTTGGGAACGCGAGGTGCCGGTGGGTTCGGGCATCACCGGCCTGTGGAGGCCGATCGCGAGGACCGGCGACGCCAGCGGCCTGCTCGCGTTGCCCCCCGGCGGTGGCGACACGGTGTTCTCTCTCCGGCAGGATGGGAACAGCCTCACGGGAAGCATGGAGGGCGCCGGCGGCGGCTTCTTTGGCGGCAACGATGCGCCCCTCCCGATCGAGGAAGGCAAAGTAGATGGCAACAGTGTCTCCTTCAAAGCTGGAAACAGCACCTATGCGGGAACGCTGAAGGGAGACCAGATCGAGCTTCAACGGGAGGTAGATATCGGCTTCCGGCTGACGAGCGCCCCTGAGGCGCCGGCGGGGACGCGCCCGGCGATTGGGCCCCCGCCGGACGGTTCGGACCCCTCGAGGGGAGTCGGATATGGACGTCCCCCGGGTCCGCTTGTTCTGCATCGGGTTCAGCGGTAAAGATCGCTTTGCACTGACAGAGCCGGTTCCGTTGACATTCGTGGATCTCAGGCCGGCAGAACGTAACAAAGTTGAATTAACCGAGACCGCTGAAAGCGCAAAAGTAGCCAATTCTTTCACGGGCTTTTAGGGAGGCGGGATCGACTGCGTGTCTGGCATTTCAACCGCGCCCACGGACCCATCGGGCTCGAGCTCGAGAGTGGGGGCGTAAAGGCCGAGGAACTTGCGCCTCCACCATAGGCCCTCTGCACGCTTGACCTTCAGATCGGTGAACCAGTACCGCCACAACACGGCGCGCACCTCACGCGGGGGCCTGTCAGGGAAAGGATTCCCGGCAAAAAGCGAAGGGACACTAGGACTCCCGCGGAGGAGCTGAATCTCTAGGCGCACGACGAAGGGGCTTTCTCTCCAGCCGCCCAGCGATGCAAACCACAGGTTCCAATCCAAGCGAGGTTGATAAGGGGCATAGACGCGCGGCGCCTCGCGTGGATTCTGCGGCTTGTAGCGAAAGGGATAGGCGACCCAGACTTGTCCATCACTCGAGCCCTGAAATTCGATTTCATACCGCGCTCGCGTCATGACCGCGAAGAGCCCATATTCATTGGAGATACGAAACGGCTCAAGCAACGCAATGGGTGAGGTAGGAAGAGGCAACACCGGGAAGATCATCAACAGCAACAGAACGGTGGTGTTGTAGAAGACCCACAAGAGAACCAAAGCGGAAGAAAAGACCGATGCTCGCCGGACCAGGCCAAGAAAGCGGGATAACTTTGCGGGGACTTCAACAGCAAGCTCCTGGCCGGCAGTTGTCGGCCGTGGTGCGGCGACGAGAGGCAGGTGCGCCGCCGGGGACTTTCCGCCTCCAAGGAATAATCCTTTCAAACCTCGAAGCAACGAGACCAATAACTCGTCGTCCAACAGCACCACGCCCAGGGAAAAGACAAGGTAGTTTAGGAAAGCCAGATTGGCGGTGAGGATGATGCCGATTTGGAAGGGCGTGACGACAAGGAAGCACAGAAGGCGGAGGCGCCGTGGCAGGAAGAGCATCCAAACCAAGCCAAGCTCGATGATGAGCGTGGCCAGCGTTACGGAAGCCTGGAATCCGTGCGGGAGTTGCTGCGCGTACCAGCCAATCCAATCGGGCAGGGGGCCGTTCTCGTAGTAATGGTCGAGGGCGGTCAGGCTCCTCCACTGGGGGTCGTGGCTCGCCACTTTGACGATCCCGGATTCGAAGTAAATGCGGAACCACTCCCAGCGCAGTAGGAGAAGGCTGGCGCGAGAAGGTGGGTGGTCTTCACCCAAGCCAGGCCGCCAGCCCCGAGGGGCAAAGAACAGGCTGAT
>Ga0208686_1000953_pt1 | contig 12443 bp, 15 predicted proteins | sample June2015DPH_6_50_FD_184694 | JGI IMG/M metagenome (GOLD analysis project Ga0208686, IMG submission 184694) | Peatland microbial communities from SPRUCE experiment site at the Marcell Experimental Forest, Minnesota, USA - June2015DPH_6_40... | ecosystem: Environmental > Terrestrial > Soil >... | reverse complement strand
GAGGATAGAGGAAGCGCAGCGGTTGCAGCCAACAACGCTTCTATAGCGCTGGGCCGGTGAAGGGGAACTGCCCCCTTCCCCGGCACCCCATCCCCAAAACCAAAACCAGATTCCACATAACTTACAGGAATCCTTACGCACGTCGGGGAAAAGTAGCTTATTGAATCCGGTTCGCTTCGGACAGTTGACGCACGAACCTGCTTCGGGAACGAGTGTCTCATCCTGCTTGTCAAAGGGCGCAGACGCCAGTTGCAGCAAGATATTCGATTCAATCCACGCGGCCAATAATGCGGTGTGCGTCTTTATGCAGAGTGCGGCAGCGTAGCAGGGGATGAACTTCTTTAGGGCCAGCATGATGGGCTGAGCGTTAGAGAGTGACAGCTTCGCATAATCTGCAATAGTCTGAACTTGACTTGACTGACTGACCGATTGAATTGCTCTCGACCTGCGCGACAACCAGATAGCAGGAACCCAACTTCAGCATTGCCGACTACCCAGGATCTGGCCATCCGCCGGGCGGGCGGACCTGAACTCCCATTAATTTGAAATGCCTGTTTTGCCGGCAACTTGCCAGAGAGCATTTTTCTCTTGACTGTAGGTAACGTATACATTACATTTTGTAATGTGTGAGTTACGTCTACCGAAGATGAATGGCCGAAATTCAGTTCAGCCCGTCGGCACTTTGTTGAGCGTTCTTTGTGTCGCTACCGCAATCGATATCGGAGCCGGCTGGCTGTTAGGACGGCCAGGTTTCGGATCGCATGCCCGAATCATCTTTGCACTGCTGCCAATCCCGGCGAATCTGGTTTTGGTGGCTGTGATCGTGCGCAGGATTCGGCAACTCGATGAATTTTTGCGACACGTGCACTTGGAGGCGGTCGCAATTTCATTCCTGCTAACGGGCTTGGCTGTCTTTGTCTATGGATACTTACAGAAGGCGCAGGCCGTGCGTCCGATGAATGTCGGCATCGTGTGGATTTTCATGGCCATGTTTTACGGCATTGGGTATGTGATCGCGGTAAGGCACTACCGATGAAAAACCGGCTGCGCGTACTGCGCGCGGAGAAGAACTGGACTCAAGCGCAGCTGGCCGAGATCGTGGGAGTCTCGCGGCAAGCGATTATTGCCGTTGAGAACGGCAAATATGATCCTGCGCTCCCGCTGGCTTTCAAGCTCGCACGCGCATTTGGGAAGAACGTGGAAGAAGTGTTTGTCTGGGAAGCTGGTTCGCTTCGAGAAAGATGAGGAATTCTCACGAAGGAGGAGTCTCACATGAATCGGATCTTCGTTGCAGCAGTACTGGCGATACTCGCCGTCACGCCGGCCTTCGGCCAGGATCTGCGTGCCGACAAGAACAAGGCGGTCGTGCGCAGGGTCTTCACCGATATCCTCTCGCAAGGAAAGTTCGAGGTGGCGGCTGAGATCTACGCCAAAGACTTCGTGAATCATGAGACAACCAAAGACCTCGGATTTGACGAGAGTGAGGCCGTTGATCACGGTTGGCGTGCCGCATTTCCAGACCTGGAATTGACCGTCGAAAAAGAAATCGCAGAAGGTGACTTTGTGACAGTTTTGTGGAGGGGAGTAGGTACAAACACGGGCAGCGGGAACGGCCTGAACGCGACTGGGAAGAAAGCTGATGGCCGCGGTATCAGCATCTTCCGCGTTGTGGATGGAAAGATAAAGGAAGAGTGGACTGAGACAAGCCAGTTGCTCATCCTTCGCCAGCTAGGCCTGTTTCCTGCACGACAGTAGGAGAGTTCGATCCCGAATGTGCCTTAGCCTATCCAACCCCTCTGGCGGTGGAAGCCATGTGAGGCAGAGCTATGAAGTTGAAGACGATTTATCTGGTCCTGTGCGTTCTCGGCTTGGTTCTGCCATATTGGCAATTCGTTCCCTGGGTGTTGGCGAACGGCCTGAATATGCCCCTGTTCTTCCGGCAACTGTTCGCCAATCGCATTGGCGGATTTTTCGGCATGGATGTACTCGTTTCCGCCGTGGCACTGCTTGTTTTCACCCGCAGAGAAGGTGCCCGGCTTGGTGTGCACGGGCGGTGGTTGCCACTCATCGCGGTGCTCACCGTGGGCGTCTCTCTTGGGTTGCCGCTGTTTCTGTATCTGCGAGAACGGACGCTGGAGCATGGCCGGAGCAAGCGAACACGGCCGCAGTATGAATGCGAATGTGGACTTATATCTCCAACACTTCGTTCAGCCGCCGATAGAAAGGATGTCCCGGAGCTTCCGCCAGATCCCCGCGATACCACAGCTCCTCGTGCCGCTGACGTCGCCTGCGTGTTCCCATCGCCATTCCCCAAACTTAACCGGAGACTGTAGAAGCGCGAACTGATTAAATTGCAGCGTAGTCGTAGAGGCAGCAAGCCTAGAGGCGAAGGATGGAAGCAGAGCGTTCTTTTGCTACTCGCACTTTGAAGGTCGTCGGCTTTGGTCTGCTGGCATTTGCGATCACCAGTCTCGCCGGTGGTATCTGGAGTGCCCTGCTCGTCACCAATCTTCGCAGCAGCCCTGCAGTACCTTGGTCCGTTCCCGCGATGGCGCTTCTGTTGTGGCTGATGTGGAGCTACCTCGGCGGAAGGGGGTGGCCACGCAGCACTTCCGAAGCACGACGACTCTACCTGCGGGCCAACAGAAGATCCAGCCGGACGTATCTGTGGGCATGGGTCGCGGGTTTTCTGTCGGTGGTTGCGCTGGCTGGATACTGGATCGTGCTGTTCCAATTGGTCAAGATGCCACCCAACGCGCTCTCGGATGTGTCGAGCTATCCTCGGATCACCGTCGCACTCATGATTCTGATGGGGTCGTCGGTTTCTCCTTTGATGGAAGAGGCGGGGTTCCGCGGATATTTCCAGGTTGCACTCGAACGCGAGTTCCGTGGCCCAGTCGCTGTCGTGATCTCATCGATTTTGTTTGCGCTTGCGCACGGTCCGACGCAGGGTTTCCTGTGGCCCAAGCTCCTTTTCTACTTCCTCGTGGGTGTCGCGTTCGGTGCGACAGCTTACCTCACCAATTCGACCCTGCCAGCCATCCCGGTTCACGTTGTGGGGCTCCTGATCTTCTTCACCTTGGTGTGGCCGCACGACGCCGCGCGACGGCTGGTTTGGGATAGTGGGACTGATAACTGGTTTTGGATGCACGTGGCGCAAGCGATCCTATTTACGGTGCTGGCAGTTTGGGCTTTTCAGCGACTGATGGGCGTGAACGCTCAACGATGGAAGGAGCAGGCCAGCGCCGCGCAGTCGGGTGACGGGCAACTCTGAAATAATCCCAAGGTAAGAGTTGCCGACGATACGCCCAGATCGTATCGGCGGCTGACTGCGCGCGACTTAACTGGCACGGTTTCACGCGTATACTACAGTTGCGCCGTTGTTTAGGATGTCGAGAGTTGGATCCGCTATGCAAACTTCCGAAGTGCAGCCGGCGCGACCGCCGCTGGGCGGCATCGTGTGGGGCATCGTCCTCAATGCAATCATCCCTGTAGTTCTCTACAAGCTTTCCAAACGCTACTTATCGCCTTCAGAGTTGACGGCGCTGGTCCTAGCCACCACGTTCCCTCTGGCCAAGAGCATCTTCGATCTGGTGCGGCGCGGGCAAGTTGATCCGGTTTCGATCGTGGTTCTGCTGGGAATCGTCACCGACGGCGTTGCGTTGGTATTTCGCGGCGGCCCACGTGTTTTGCTGGTTCGTGAATCCTTGTTTACCGGCGCGTTTGGCTTCGCCTGTTTTGTCTCGCTGCTGTTGCCACGACCAATGATGTTCTATTTTGGGCGGCATTTCATGGCGGGAACCGACCCACAGCGGCAGGCCCGTTTCAACGCTGCCTGGCAACTACCTGAGGTGCGGTTTTCCCATCGGCTGATTACAAGCGTGTGGGGATGTGTATTTGTGGGTGAGCTGATGGTTCGAATCGTCCTGATCTACAACGTGCCGGCCGCGACAGTGCTGATCGTCTCGCCTTTCTTGATCGGCGGTCTCACCATCGTTACCATGATCTGGGCATTCAGCTATGGACATCGGGTTCGGCTGCGTGCTTTGGCTCAGCTCAGTCAAGTCTCCAGCCCAATCGTTCCTTAACTCCGCTTTCAGCGGGAGCCGCTAGGGCGATATAAACGATTTCCACGCTGACGGGCAAGCCGGAAGCTGACCGGAGCAAAGCCGACGTATCGGTACCGATCCGCATATCCCAATCCGGATTACTTCCGAGTAGCCGACAATCCGCCCGGTACCCGACTGTGGCTTCCCATATCGCCGTCTCTGGACAGTTTCCGAGGGACGACACGGGAGTTAGCCCATCATCGCGGGCGATGGTCATTAAGCCGATACTCGCCAAGGAGATCAGCGAGAATCCATGCTGCTCCGGCAATCGCGAAGGTCTCGTCAGTTTCGCCCCAATTCGTATGATTGCGGGGATCCGAAACAAGCTACGGTACCCACACGAGTAGCCCAAAGATCACAAGCATCATTGTCGTTAGTAAAGTTTTGCGAGGCCAGCGGCAGTGCAATTAGCAGCGCCACAAGAATCAGCGCCGCGCGCTTCCACTCGCGTCTTTTCTCCCTGCGCGAAGGCTTCGGTTTATCCGCGGGAGCATAGTAAAATTCGCTGGGATGCCACGGCACAGATTTCGGTACATGGCCCTATTTCTTCGACTGCGACCACGCCCGCTCTCCGCGTTCGCAATACTCGCGATCATCGCAGCCGCTTTTGCGGTGCTTCGTCCGTCAGCATCTCCGCGAGCGCTCGCTGCCACGCCTGCCGCGGCGAACCTCATCGTCGCGAAAGTGACCGACATGGGGCCGGCTCCTCAATCACGAGAAATTCGCGGCCGTGACGGTGGCTACAGCTTCATCTTCGGCGGTCACGTTGTGTGGGTATTCGGCGACACATTCCTCAATCATCCGAATTCCCAGCATCGGGGCTTGCTCAGCGATTCCTGGTCCTTCACAGACGACCTGAACGCCCAGGGTGGCCTTGCGGGGTTTCACGAACGTCTCGATTCCGCCGGCGCGCCGACAATGCTCTATCCCGAAACGCCCGCTGAGAAGTCCTTTAACACCGACCACGATGGCAACCACTGCCACGTCAAGCCCTGTGGCGCTCGCTTTGCGCTTTGGCCCGCCGCAATGGTCGCTGACCCGGATCGCCATCGCGCGTTGCTTTTTTACAGCGTCGTCTCCGCGCACCCCGGCGAATTTCACTCAATCGGATCTTCCGTAGCCATCTGGGAAAATTTCGCGGACGGTCCGAGACGGCCGGCCGTCGATCCGCCCGTTGTGCCCGATCATCCTGAACTCCTTTTCAAACAGGAAGAGCGGCCCTTTGGCGCCGCAGCGTTAATGAAGAATGGGATGCTGTATGCATACGGCTGTGAAGCGCCCGGCCTCGCCAAGCCTTGCAAACTGGGCCGCGTGTCTCCCGCGGATGTAATGGATCGCCGCGCGTGGAGTTTTTACGTAGGCAACGGCAATTGGACACCGCAACTTTCCGATTCAGCTGTCGTCTTCGATGGTCAGGACATCATGAATGTTTCCTACAACGATTTCCTGCAAGAATACGTCGCCATTTACAGCCGCGTTCTGTCGCAGGATGTCATGATTCGAACGGCGCCCAGCCCCGAAGGCCCGTGGTCGGACGAGGTGAAAGCCTTCTCCGTTTTTCCGCCGAAGGATGGAGGAAGCGTTTACGATGCGCTGGCGCATCCGGAATACAACGTTGACGGCGGAAGGATCATGTTTGTGACTTACACGCGAGGTACGGGACCTTTTGCGAGCGAAATGCGCCTTTTCTCAATCGAGTTCAAGCCACGGTAACTGCGCTCGCTCAATCGCCTACCAGCCGGTAATCCCGCTGACTTTCCAGAAGTCCCGATGTGGGAAGTTGCTCTCAGTCGTTTCCCCGGCGATTCGGGGTGGTTGACGGGCAAACCGGAAATTGAGATTCAGCCGAATCCGACAGTTCCGCTTCGTCCTCACAACAGCGCGTGTAACGTCAAGTCTCGGCTATCACACATAATCATGATGCTCCCAAGGAGGGGGAACATCATGCTGGTTCGCTATTTCAGACTACCATCACGTATCGAGCAACTGCGCAGTAGCACCGGTGGTCATCTGCTTGAAGGATTCGCCAAGGAACTGTCCCAAGACTGCTATCAGTGGGTTGCAGCGCGCAAGCACATTCGGGCAGCGGAACACTTTCTCCATTGGATCGCCCATCGAAACCTGTCGATCGCGACCGTTGAAGAACGATATGCGCAGCAGTTCCTCGATCACTTGAAACGATGCTGTTGTCACGGACATCATCCACCACTGAAACCTCACCGGCAGAAGTACAGTGTCGATCTTTGGTTCGCCTATTTGCGGCGCGCCGGCATTCTCCCGACTCCGAACTTTGTTGAACCAGCGGTCGAGGCACCGATGTTGGTGTCCTTCTGCGACTGGATGCGTCGGCAGCGCGGGGCCTCCGATGCGACTCTTTCCATCTATAGGTTCGAACTGCGTGCGTTCATCAAGAAGCTCGGCGAAGAGCCGCGCATGTATGACGCGCGGGACCTGCGACAGTTCGTGTTGGATAAGAGTCAGCAGTCCGGATGGGCGTCTGCGAGAAAGAGCATCTGCGCCATCCGCATGTTCCTTCGCTTTCTGATCTCGCAGGGCAGGTGCCCGGCCAGTCTCTATGCGTCGGTCCCTACTCTCGCTCATTGGCGGCTCTCTGCTTTGCCGCGCTACTTACAACCCGATCAGGTCGAAAAGGTCATAGCGTCACCCGATCTGACGACTTCGCTCGGAAGGCGGAACCGAGCGATCCTTCTCTTGCTTGCACGCCTGGGGCTTCGGGCGGGCGACATTGTTCACCTTCGGCTCGGCGATCTCGATTGGAGGGAAGGCATGATCTGTGTTTCAGGAAAGGGACGCCGCCAGGCCGTGCTGCCACTGACCCAAGAGGTCGGAGATGCGCTGGCGGCTTATATTAAAGACCATCGCCCCCAGGCCGACACCGATGCAGTGTTTGTCCGATCATTCGCTCCGTATCGAGCCTTCAATGACTCCACTTCGGTCTCAGCAATCGTTGCGCGTGCGATGCGCCGCGTCGGTGTCAACTGCTCGAAACGAGGAGCAGCTCATATCCTCCGTCACTCTGTTGCCAGCAGTATGCTGCGGCAGGGAGTATCCCTGCAAGATATCGCTGGCGTGCTCCGCCACCGTTCCCTCTTGACTACGGAGATTTACGCCAAAGTGGACGTGCTTACGCTGCAGCAGATAGCGCAGCCATGGCCGGAGGTGAAGGCATGCTGACTCAGGACGTGCAAGCATATCTGGCTGTGCGCCGGGCTATGGGATTCGGGATGAAGTGGTCAGGCAATCTGTTGCGAGGGTTCGCAGCGTTTTCAGATGCAACGGGCCAATACCATGTCTGCTCTGACACAGCAATAAAGTGGGCTGGATCGACGCCATCCGTTCGCACGCGAGCCAGACGACTTGGATTGGTAATTCGATTGGCGCGGTACCTGCGTGCGGAAGACCAACGTCATGAAGTGCCACCGCCTGTCTTTGGTAGCGAGGACCGAACGCGGCGTCCCACTCCTTATATTTATTCAAAAGAAGACGTGCAACGCCTTGTCCAAGCCGCGTGCAAGGTCGGGCGGTACCCCAACCCCGAGTATCGCGGACTTACCTACAGCACATTCTTCGGACTGTTGGCATGCACGGGAATGCGGCTGTCGGAAGCAATTAATCTCCGGTTGCAGGACATCGTCGCGGATGGTCTTCTCATTCGAGATACTAAATTCCGCAAGAGCCGTTTGATTCCGCTGCATTCGACTACACAAGCTGTCTTGGAGCGTTATCTGCCGACGCGACACGTCTTTGCCCCATTTGACGATCACGTATTCGTTGGCTTGGGGAAGCGGAAGCTGCTTCGGCACGACGCCTACATGGCATTTCGCAGAACCATCGAGAAGATCGGCCTTCCGCGTCATTCGGGCCTTCCGCGGCCGACGATCCATGCGCTCCGACACACCTTCGCAGTGAGGGCCCTTGAAACCTGCCCCGATGACCGGGATCGAATCACACGCCACATGTTGGCGCTCTCAACCTACCTCGGCCACAGCGACATTGCGGACACGTACTGGTATCTGGAAGCAACGCCCGAGCTGATGAGCAACATTGCTGAATCCTCCCAACGCTACTTCATGGGAGGCCGGTCATGACCCCTATCGCGCCGCATATCGCAGCTTTCCTACAACAACGGTTGCCGGTCGAGCGTCAGGCCAGCCCGAACACGTGTGACTCCTACGCGCACGCTTTCAGGCTTCTCTTTGAATACGCGAGCAACTGCCTAAAGATCCCGCCGTCGCAGTTGCAGGTGGAGCAGATAGATGCCACGCTCATCATGAACTTCCTGAATGACCTGGAAGCAACGCGCGGAAACGGTGCTGGTTCCAGAAACATCCGGCTCGCGGCGATCAAGTCGTTCATGCGGTACATAGAATATAGGCTGCCGTCTGCGCTCGAACAGATTCGCTGCATCCTGTCGATTCCTACCAAGAAGACGGACGTGCGTCTCGTCCGGCACCTCACGGCACAGGAAATGCAGTGTATTTTGGATGCTCCTGATCCATCATGCCGGGTCGGCATTCGTGATCGCGCAATGCTGCACCTCTGTTTCGCGGGCGGATTGCGAGTGTCGGAACTGGTCGGCGTTCGCGTCGTTGACGTTAGACTCCAACCCGAGCCTAATATCCTGATCCTCGGCAAGGGCCGAAGAGAGCGTTGCATTCCGCTGTGGAAAGAAACCGCGTCGGCGGTCCGCGCTTGGCTATCTGTCAGAGGGGAGGTCCTGGCTCCAGAACTATTTATCAATGCTCGCGACGGATGTATGACTCGTGCAGGTTTTGAGTACATCCTCAGGAAGCACGTCCGCACGGCCGAAAAGCATTGCGCTTCTCTCTCATCGAAGCGAGTGTCGCCGCACGTCCTGCGGCACACCTGCGCGATGACAATCCTCCAAGCCACCAAAGACCTGCGGAAGGTCTCGCTTTGGCTTGGCCATTCCAGCGTGCAAACGACGGAGATCTACACCCGCGCCGACCCGACCGTGAAGCTGGAAACCCTCGAAGCTGCGATCGCCCCAAAGCTGCGCACCGGCCGCTTCAAGGCTACGGACAAGCTCATCGCCTTGCTAAAGGCCCCCACGATTATGCGGAGTGCGGGAGTTCGCCCCTGACGACAGCTCGGCGTTCCATGGTGCGGAGTCTGCATAAAAGTGGACTCCGCATTATTAGCATTATGCGATGCACCGCATAACGCAAGCTCCCGGACTGGAATCAGGACTTGGCTATTTCCCTCGCTCGTCCACAAGCCCCGAAAGGCAGCCGAGAATGCCTCCTGCTGTTGCGAAGCGGAGAGCTTGGCGATCAGCAAAGCGTGGCCGATGGTGATCTGATCTTTCAGGAATGCCTCGGCCACGGGCGGTATGAGGTCAGCGAGTCGAATGCGACCGTAGATGTAAGCCTCGCTCTTGCCAGAACGTGAGGCGATGGTGGCAATGGTGTAGACAGGCTCTCCGAGTTCCAAGAGTGACTTGAAACCCAGAGCTTCCTCAAGCGGGTGGATGTCCTCACGTTGCAGGTTTTCAACGCACTGGGCCTCGATTGCCTCGGCATCGGTCAACTTGACTACGCGGACGGGAAGGTTTTCGAGTTCTGCCAGTTTCGCCGCTCTTAGGCGACGTGCCCCAGCGACAACTTCGTACTTGCTTTCCTCCAGTTCGCGCACCAGAAGAGGGGCGAGAATCCCTTGCGCTCTCATGCTGGCCGCTAGTTCTTCGAGGTTCTTTTCATCGAATCGCTTGCGCGGGTTGGTAGCGGACTCCACCAATATGCTGATGGGAACGCTTCGATATTCGTTACTGATTGCAGTGTTCTGCGCGTCTTGCATGACTATTCTCCTTTTCATTGTTTTTGTTCCTTGGTAGTGGTTGGGGTGTGGCCGTCACAGCTTGGGCATGACGACCCTGCGCCGTTGTTCTTGAGTTAGGGTTTTGTGTGGGTTAAGCGGCAACCGCCGCTGGCTCGGGGGCAATGCCCCCGAGAATCACGGCAGCGGTTTGCTGGACGGCTTCCAAACTCTCGCATAGGAGATTGGCGTCTCCATGCCAAAGCTGGATGTAATCGGCGGAAGCGGTTCCGGTCTCAAGTCCGACTGCTTGGCAAACCACGAACGCCACGGCTTCGGCTTCGGTTTCGCGGACTTGCTTGGTCGTCAGCGTGCGACGGTCGCCCCGGTGCAACATCTCGTGGGCGATCTCGTGCGTTAGCGTGGAAAATTCCTCGGCAGGCTGCATCCCGGAAAGCAGCGTGATCTTCCCGCCATACGACAAGCCCTTGGCGGGTGCGATGTTTTCGGAGTAGTTGAGTGTGACGCCTTGGCCTTCGACAAACTTTACGAGGCGTTCCCGGTAGCCGCTCACGTCGCCCTGGACTTCGGTCAGTGTGGGGAGTTCTTTGCCTTCGGTTTGCGCGATGTCGAACACATACACGCCCCGGAAACCGTACAGTGTAGGTTGAGTCTCCTTGGCGTCGGTATTCTGCTCCGCATTGTCCGTCTCATTCTTCTTGCGTTTGTTACCGACCATCGGCGCGAGAATGAAAATGCCTTTTTCGCCACGCCGGACGAAGCGGCCAAGCGTAGTCCAAGTGCGGTATCCGGCAACGTGGGTGGCGTCTGGCTTCTGCCTCGCGATGAGCATGATGTTGCCGAAGCTGTAGTTGCGAAACTTCGCCATCGCTCCGAGATACTGCGTGAGGACTGCACTCTGCCCGGACTCCAGCGATTGCACCAGATAATCCACGGCTTCTTTGGTTTTGAGGTTGACTTCTTCTAATTTCATGTTTTTTCCCTTCTGCCGGTGTCGGCTTGTTTTTTCTTTCACCAGAGCGGCAGCGAGGAAAAACAAGGCGACACGGGCGAAGGGACAGAACGGAGGCCGGAAGGAGGGTGGCAGGGCGTGAGGGAAAGCGCGGCGAGTGCCAAACGCGGTTGGGTTTAGTTTGGCGCGAAACCGGCGCAGTCCGAAACGCGCGTCCGAGCCGCGGCCAAGCGGCGGCCCACCCGGAAGAGGGCGCAGTGGAAAGAAGACAGCGTAGCGATCCTTATGAATTTCAATGCCACGAGGTGTCAGTGTTTGCAACAGCGAGAACGAGACTATGCCGCGCGAATGTGAGGGTAGGGATCGGCGAATAATTGCGATGAGCGCAGTTCACAGGAATTGACGGCACACAGGAGGCACAGAAGGGCGAATTCCCCGCCCCCAAAGCTGGCGGTTGGGGTACCCAGGGTGCTTTGCTAGGCGTTAGCCAAGAGTTTAAGGGCCGAGCTCGTTCGCGAAAGAAGTTCAATGGTCGCTTCCATCACGACTATATTTCGTCGCCAAAACTGGGGAGAGACGCCTCTCTCACTGACTCGGGTGAAGTCCGTAAGCAGCTCCACTAAGGCTCTGTCCTCGTAGTCCATCGTCTCTTCGCTATTTCGAGCGGCATATTCCGGAAACAACCGCAAGGTTACTCGTCCCAGCTTCGTGCCTTCGAGTTCAACGCGCAGAGTGTTCTCGACGGGAAGTAATCGATGGAAAGCCTTATTTCTAGCGTTGCTAACGGTCAGCTGATACGCGTCTAACGAGTGCTTTTCCTTCATTTTGGACCAGGGCAAATTTCGAAAACTCTCCGCTAAACGGAACCACTCATCCACTGTGCACCACCGAACAATCGGCTTTAGATCGCAAATGCTCACAAGAAGCCGGATCACTAACACGGCATCAGTTGCGAAGTTGTAGGCGATCCGCAGCACATCATTGAATTCGCCCGGATCAGTGTCCGCCTGACCCTTGCATCTGCTCCAAGCCTGCTTGTAGCGAGCCAAGCTTTGACGTAGCGCATCAACAAACGAGGCGAGTAGTGGTCGCGAAAGAGTGAAAGAGTCGATTCACCTGGGAGTCGCAGAACTGCATAATGATTCTTTCGAATATGATCTAACGCGCTTGCCAAGGGCTGCGCTAAATCTGCAGGGAGTTGACTGCCATAGGCCTTTTCGAGTTCAGTCCAAATTTCTTCTTCATCCGAAATCGACCTTACTTGAATAGTCTTATCCTTTATCGCTAGCGCTGATGGCCCCGCAGGATTCAACTCGAGTTGGGAAAATAGAGAATGCCCAATTGGCGCTCTGGTCACGACGTTATCGAGCACCTCCCCAATCAATACCATGACTATGCTTCCGAGCTGGTTCAATTGTCCGTCAATGGCTCGATCGATCTCTAAGGTGGACCCCAAAGTCAAGACCATTTTTTGTCGACAATAAGTTAATGTCTGGCAAGGTCGAATTGTGTGTATTCCGTTCGTTCTCGTTTGAAAAAGGCCGTTCATTTCAGTAGCAGCCTTT
>Ga0208686_1000946_pt1 | contig 12510 bp, 19 predicted proteins | sample June2015DPH_6_50_FD_184694 | JGI IMG/M metagenome (GOLD analysis project Ga0208686, IMG submission 184694) | Peatland microbial communities from SPRUCE experiment site at the Marcell Experimental Forest, Minnesota, USA - June2015DPH_6_40... | ecosystem: Environmental > Terrestrial > Soil >... | reverse complement strand
CAGATGGCGGCCGCTTCCCTCTGGCGACTCACTCGCGTGACTCGCCTGCGGATGGCACCATCTTTCCGGTGCCGCATACCTCGTCACTGCTCGCGGATTTTCCGTGGTTCTGCCACGGGCTGCTAGGGGGAATATGGTCGCAGCAGATCCCATGGTTTCTCATCTCGAAGACATGGCCGACTAATCGGCCGTCAGTCGAACAAGGATAGTCGCGACTCCGTCGACAGGACCATTTTTCAGCGAGCTTCACTCGCAGCGGGCAGCATTGCAACTTCGAGTCCTTCAATCTCGTGCAGGCTCTTGCCGGCAATTCCCTGAAGATCCCCATACATGCCGGCCGTCGCGTCGAGCACCGTGTGAATCTGTTCTTCGCGCTTTGCCCAGAGCCGGGTCATGGTCTTGCGTTCTCGATCGAGATCTTCCTGCATGTCGGTGAACTTCTCAACAATGACTTCAATGCGGGTTCGGAAACGCGGCCCAGTTAGATATTCATAGACCATTCCCATCTTCGTATACTGCCCCTCGCCTGCCTGGCGTACTGCCGCGACCTCGATCAGGGACTGGCGAAGCGCAATCGCGACTGGAATGACACATTTCGGGTCGAGCACCCAAATTCCATCGACCAAATCGAACAGTTCAACGCCTTTGGGCAACGCACGAGAAACCAAGAGGGCAAAATCAGCCTTCGCGGCCCGCTGATCTTGCCGTAGCTTCGCAAGCCACCCATCGCTCCAGTTCTTCGTCCGTTTGGATTCCCAGAGCAACGTCCCGTAGGTTTGGCCGGCGAGGTTAAGTACACGTTGCAGAATGTCGCCGCCGAACTCGCCTTTCGGGACAGGTTCCACTACGTCGGCCGGAAACTTCACCGCCAGAAGCGATTCCAGTTCCACTTCCTGCGCTTCGCCTTGGAGTTGCTGAGAACCCTGCTCGGCTTTGCGCTTTAGCACCTCGATCTGACGCTGCATCCCCGCGATCGTTTCCTCCTTTTCCGTGACCTTAAGCTTCAGTTCTTCTTCCGCTTCGCGCTTAGCTTTGTCACGCACGTTCGCCAAAGACTGATTCACACGCGTCTCAACGGTGAGGTCGAGCTCGCGCTTGGCATCATCGAGCTCCCGTTGTTTGCGGACCAGCTCGGCCTGCGCCTTCTGGGCCTCACCAAGTTTGTTGTCTTTCGTCTTCAGGATCTCCTTGAGATCCGCGACCTCCCTGGACTTGCCCTGGAGCTCGTCTGAAACGAGAATCCGAGCCTTACTGGCTTCCTCGGCGGCGATCTTCTCGCGTTCCTTCCGAATCCCCTGCGTGATCTGTTCATCGACTGCATTCTGCGCTTCAGCAACCGCTTTTCCTTGCCTGCGAACTTCGGCTTCACGCTGGGCAATCTCGGAATCTTTGTCCGCCAGCTTCTGTTCGTACTGACGGCGAGTTGCTTCGACGAGAGGAGCGGCCAGTGATTCGGTGAGCCTAATCTCTTTCTTGCAATTGGGACAGACTATGACCGGTTCAACGGCTGAGGGTTTTGTTCCATTTTTCTGTTCAGGCATCGCTTTTCCTCCAGGGCGGACAGCTCGACGTTTCAGTGTAGGGAGATCGGTCATTTGGCGAAGTGATCTAACGCACAGGCTCCTGCTTGAAGACTTCGCGACCAGCAGGCTGGGGCGATTTGCGCCTTGGTTGCGGTCGGGCTTGGGGATCGGCGTCCGGGAACAACAGCGCTTCCACTCGACTGGCAGCGCCGGCTTGCATGTGCGGCAAGACATACGAATAGACGTCGAGCGTGAAGGCAGCGCTGGCATGGCCGAGCTGCTCGGCGATGACCTTGGGTGGAACGCCGGCGGATAGCGCGAGTGTCGCCGCAGTGTGTCTCAAATCATAAAGACGAATAGTTGGCAGGTTCGCCTGGTTAAGAATCTGTTTGAACCTTTGCGCCAGCTTGTCGGAATGAATCGGGCGACCAGTCGCAGTGGTGAATATCAGGTCGGCTGCGTCGGGCAAGTCACATTTAGGCTGCTTGGTGGTTGTTGACTCGAGTCGCCTCAATATTTCGAGCACCCAATCCTGCAGCTTGATGATGCGTCTGCTGCGAGAACGTTTTGTTTCGGCAAATCGCCATCCATTCCCCCACTCCAGCGTGCGCACAACGCCAACCGTTCCGCGATCCCAATCTACGTCCTGCCATTTCAAGGCGAGGTATTCACTCGGGCGCATGCCGGTGGTGAGCGCGACTGCAAAAACCGGCCCGTAGTGAGTCTTGAGTGCCGCCGTCAGGAATGCCCTGGACTGCTCTGCACCGAGAACCCGCATCTCCCGTCGTCGAAGCCGTGGTAGCTGGGCGCCGTCGGTGGGATCCTGCGCCAGGAGTCGCCACCGGATGGCTTGGCGGATGGCAGAGCGAAGAACAGAATGGGTGTAGCGAACCGTGCGAGGCGACAGACCACAATCGATCATTTTCTGAAATGCGCTCTGCACATCGAGCGGGGTGATTGCGGACAGAATTCGTTCGCCGAGCACAGGTCGGATGTAGCGCCGTAACAAGCTCTTGTAACTCTCATAGCTCTTGTCGCGAAGTTTTGATTTGGCGGCGGTCTCGAGCCATCGGTCAAGGAACTCGTCGAGCGTGACCGTGACTCCCTCCACCCTGCAGCCGAGATCGCGTTCTCGCAGCACCTTATTAAGGTAGGACTGGGCCTGCCGCACGGGACCGTGCACGGTGCGGCTAAGGTACCGCCTCCGGCGGGTCTGGTGGTCGCGGCCGAGGAAGATGCGAACCAGCCACCGGCGCGGCCCCCGCCCTACGATTTGTCCGGTCTTACGAGCCAACGGAAATCCCTCCCGAAAAATCTGGCACACCATTGGCGCACTGGCGCCAGATTCGATGGTGCAACTGCTATCACTTAGGGGAGGAGATGGGTGAGGGGCAATCAGTCATCCCTTGGGGAAAAATAGAGGGACGACGACGGCTTGATTGGGCTATTCTTCGTCTTCGACCAGGCCAGCCAGGCGGTTCCCAGTTCCAATTCTGTGGCGATCGGTGTCGTAGGTCGCCCCAGTCACCGAATCATAGTCAGCGATTGCTTTTCCGGTCGGTGTGTATAGCCGCTCGCGCCCGCCCGCGAGCTCGCGGATAACTCCTGTCAGCTTCCCGTGCTTATTCCGAATAAGTTCCATTTCCATCCTCCTTAGTCTAATTCCGACCCGTTGAGGTCAGTCTCTCGTCTGCTTGGGGCTTTCGTTCTCGTCTTTCGGATTCCGTCTGCGCGACCTGCCACTAGAGCAAGGACGTTCCAGGAGATGAATGGCACAATCGCTTTGGGGTTCGAGCAAGGCGCCCGGAGAAATAGTGCTGCGTTCAAAGCCGGCTCGGATCAGCGCGATTCGCGCCTGGGCGGCATCGGGAACCAGGAACACCGTCCCGGAAACCTGGTGAGGTATTGCAGCTTCGTAGAGGAGAAATTGAACACGTTTCACGCATCGATCGTGACCGGTAATTTTGGCCACTCTCGGTGAATTGCGGTGTGGAATATCGACGTCATCGAATCGATCAAAAAGCCGGCGCTCGGCCATCTCCGAGGCCTTCGGTATATCTTCCGTCTGCAAGAATTCGCTGCTCTCGGTAAGAGCCTTTGTCAAGTGCTCCAGTGTGACGGTACGCCAGGATGAACCCTCCTCTCGCATTTCGAGCTCGAACGCCCCGGTCAGCGAGAACCTTCCGAGTTGAGGATCCGTCATGAGAATCTGAAAATCGTCCGAGGCAGGAACGCTCCGGATCTGCACAGACCGCACAGAAATGCCGTTTACCAGCAGCTCAAACGGCAACTCGTCAATCCGTGTGGGCTCTTCCATCACGTCGACTCCTCCTGATACGCACCCAAAAATACAGGTCACAGACGCAAATGAGTTGGGGGACGGGGCTCGGGGGGCCGTCTAATATACCCAAAAAGGGGGCCAAATCGCTAGTTTATTGGGGAGAAAAATCCGGCCGAGTAACCACTGGGCAGGTTACTAAGGCGCCCCTAACAGACCCTGGCTGGCGCCTGCCGTTCTCGTCATCAACAGAGGGCAGACGTTTCGGGTGAGGAAAGCTCAGCGAACCGGTACTGCTTACGGAACGGCGCCGGTTCCGAAGGTTGAATCACTCAGCATCGACCTGCCCTTGTTGGTCACCTTGCGGTGGAAATCCGGTTTAGCGCCCGCACATAGGTGAGAAATTATGGCAGATTTGGATCGCAGGGCTAGGAATGTCCTCCTGTAGCAGGATACTTCTCTGCAACGTAGTCCTCAACCGTATCAAGTAGCATTCGAAATTGCTGAAGGCGGAACTCAAGATAACGTTTGATGGCTTCGGGTTTTCGGTTCTCCATGTGAGGCAAGTCCAGCATCGCGACCTCAGTATCGAAGTCCGCAAATCCGTTATCCAGCGAGTCAAGTATTCTTGTGAGGTAACGCTTGCCCTCGGGGATGGATGCAATCCGCCGCTTGGCTTCCGTAGTGCTTCTTCCTGAACAAGCGGCAGTAAAATATTCCACATACGCGGCGTCCAAAGAAGCGGTGAACGCTTCCGCCAGTCCGGGTGTTAGTTCGACATCTTTGACGTCCTCGTCTGCCCAGATCAACCAATCAACGAGTTCCTCATCGGTGAAAGCGGAAGACGATTCCATGCTTGTTCCCCGTGCGGTGACCGTGAGAGTCCCAGCAACAACTGGCTTGTGAACTGGGCTGCCCGCGGTCCAGCCTAGATAGCCGAGGCAGGGGATGCCGTCTTCATGTTTTGGGTGGAGTCCAACCTTCATCGCTTCGGCACGGATGTCGTCATTCCAACTTGTGGCGACGGCTTGGCGGTCGCCGAGTATCACGCAAATGTCAGAATCACCTTTAGCGAGTAACTCGGAAACTTTGGCGACTATGTCGGGATAGGAGTTGAAATCCCTCACCACTTGACCGCTGACGCTCATTGCGACTCCTCGCCTTCTCGTTCCCCTGCTAAGGGGGCAGGCATGTCCGCCCAATTGGGAGCCGCCCCATCTTCGCAGGCTGCATCTTCGGCAATTCCTTCTTTTTCGATGCTCTTCAACCTTCTATCGAGCAATTCCTGCTTGGCTTCCCAGTCGGAGACTTCACGCTGAAGCATGTCCGCCAGCAGATGTGGATCAATTCTTACAGTTTTTCCGAGACGAAACGCAGGAACACGGCCCTCGCGAATCCATTTTAGGGCAGTGTCTTCCGCGACTCGGAATATCCGCGCAAACTCCTTCACGTTCAACGGCTGAAGCCTGAGCCGCAGCGCCCCTATTATCGACTTTGTTTCTTGAACTGACATGTTTCCTCCACTTTCGGCTTGTTTGGGCGTGTTTCGCAGCCCTCTGTAGATGCAGTTCCGAAGTCGAGAAAATTCGCGAGCGTTCGTGAGAGGTATCGAATCTTCCAACAAAAAGCCAAAAAGGAGGGTTGATGTCACCCAGAGTTAGGGGCATTCGCAGGCAATGATGTAGTGTGGCTCCGCATCCTTCGGCAGCAAAGCTATCGCGGCCTTGCCCGCAGCCCGGATGTTGCGCTTGGCTTGGCGCTTGATCTTTGATGTCATACGGCCTCGCACTTCTTGCACGGTTGTTTCAATCCGAGGTTTACACCTCCGATTATCTGGTACGGCATACCGTGCGGACAGTAGTCAGGCACAGTGCACGAATAGCACGGACAGTCGGCGGGATGGGGATTACGACTTCCGTCAATCACGTCGCCGTCCTTGCGTAGGAAAATCCCCCGGCGTATCGATTCCCGAAATTGTGCTCTTACGCCCCATTGCGAATCTTCTCGAATTCCTGTGGATGGTCTCGCTTAACCTCGGCAAGGATTTCCCGTAGTTGGTCGCCATGGTCAAACAGGCGATGGAAAAGAACCCATTCGTTTGCGGTCAAACTTCCGGGTCCGTTCATGTACTTGTCGATGATGCGTACTTCCTCGATCCATTCGTCTTGAAAATCACTCAGATGGCTCATTGTTTGTCTCCAAATTCCCAAAAATGGGTCTTGCCTTCCTTTGTCGTGGTCAATTCCTCAACACGGCGGAACGTGCCCTCAAGGAATTGATTGGTGTCTTTCAAATCGGCTTTCTTAAGATTGCCGCTCATGATGAATTGGCACAGGTGACGCGCTTTGTTGCAGGCGTTGATGATTTCGTAGGACCAGCCCATGCGTGTCTCAGACTTCTTGATCTTCTCGAACTCGTCCAGTATCACCGTGAAATGAATGCCGTCGTAAGCCATGCGCTCGATCTTGCCAACTGTAACGATAGGCACGGGGCCGTCGTGGTATTTGTACCGCTCGATCTGATCCATCAAACGGGAGGCGTCGATCATGACGACGGGCGTATACCCGCCCCAACCCAACTCTGGTTTGCGATACCTAGTGTGTGAGTCATGAAACATCCAATCCTCGTGACGGCATACGGCTTCGCGGAATAGCGCACAGAGGAACGTGGTCTTACTCCATCCGCTGGGACCCAACAAAGCGTAGCCGCCAGTTGGGTCCTCCTGCATGATCTTGATGAGCTTGCCTTGAGTCCCCAACGGCATGTAAGACTTATCGCTCGGCTTTAGGTCGGCCAATCTCACACGGTCGGGCTCAGGCACGATGCTGTTGTAGTAATCGGATCGATAGCTCATAGTTCCATCGGCTTTCTTTTTTCCTCAATCTCGACAACGTTCTTGTCCTTGCCAGACTTCCTGCCCCTGATTTTCTTGAATTTCTCGTCACCCTCACGGTTACCCTCAATGGTCTCGAACTTGAGCGCGAAGTATTCAACGGGGTCCTGCTTGGTCATGGAGGCGAAGCACCGGGCCCAGACTTCGTTCTCCTCAAGGGCGTATTTCAGGAGACCCAACACGTAGGCAGCGGAGTGGGCTTCAAGCTTGGGCTTCAGAGCACGCTTCCAGCGTTTGGCAGTAGCGGCATCGAGGGTGGGTTTGTTCAGTAGCTCAGAGACAGAGACACATAACTCGATCAGGGATTTTGAGTCTGGTTTCTCAGACTCAGGGGGCTTGGCTTGTGGTGCTCCATCTTCGTCACCCGTAATCTGTAATGTACTGCTCTGTTTATGCTCTGTACTGCTCTGTACTGGTAAATCAACTTGTTGATTCGTTGGGATTAAAAACCCTCGTTCAACGAGCGTCTGTAGGGCGTCGTGACACCGTGGACGCTCCATAGAGCGAACGTTCGATGCCCGTATAATATGCGTGAAGCTGTTGTTGAGGTTGCGTGCAAAGCGTCCGCGCAGCCTACGGCAGCAAATTAACATGTATCTTTGGAGCACTGTAAGGTCGGCTTGATCGGCATCAAAATCTTGATCTACGTAGTCCCGAATCCATGGCTTGGGTTCGTTGCGTCTGGTGGATTGATAGCGCGACCAGTTTTTGATGGCGAGGTATTTGAACTCTGGGGTTTCGGAGGTCGGATTGTCTGGCATCACTGGCTCATCTGGCGTTTTGAGTTGACGGCTGGCGTGCTTGGAGGCTCTCACCAGCCGTCTAAAAGGTTGTGGATCAGACAACCCGCCAGTAATGTTTAATACCGCGTTTCTGGGAAAACTAGAGCGGATGGGTCAGGTGTTCTGCAAGTGCATCTCAGCCCGCTGGTCGATGTCATAGCAATCCGCATCCAGATCGGGGAACGCCCTCGTTACACTTGCCCTGCCCATCCGCGTCGGCCCCGAAGAGCCGAAATCAAAGTATTTCGGACTCTACTACCGTCATTTCCAGACCAGCGATAAGTTTGCTGTCCTCGTAGTTAGCAAGCACGGTGCCGTACCTGCTGGAGTGGTCATTGACATAAATACTGGCCCTCATATAGTCAGCATCTTCGCCCTTGAATTGATATTCTCTCCAGCCGCCTTCGCAGAAGGCACGTGCCTCTTTGAGGGTGGGAAAGCAGTAGCAATCGTCTACCGTATGGAAGCCTTTGTCCGTGGAATTTGGAAAGGTAATCTCGCCCCCATGATGGATGACGACTTGGAAATCACCTGCGGAGTTCACGCTGTTGGCGTTGCGTGGTATATCAACCCGCTTGCCGTCCTCGAATTTGTAAAACCTATCGATGCTCATTTGATTTCCCCTACTCCTCAATACTCAATTCTTCGCAATCCCGTTGGCCGTAATCGCAGTAGTCAAGCACGAGCTTGCCATCCTGTACCACGATGTCGATGAAGCAACAGGTGTCGTCCGTACGGTTGATGCTCACTTCGGTCATGGCGTCGTTAAATGCCAGTTCGAGAGTCTCGCTAATGCGTATGCTTTTCATTTTTCCTCCGTTACACTTGGCGCGACGATTAGCTTGACGGTGGTGGTCATCAAGCCTCCGTCCCAGATGTTGGAACTGGCTTGCCGTCCACGTAGAACGTGCGGTCGTCATCGGAGTCGGCCTCGGCCTCATACTCTCTTTTACGCCGATCTTCCCAACAGTCACACGCACCGTACTTACCGCATTTTCCGCAGCGGTTGCAGTCCACACAGTCGGCAGCCAAGCAGCCCGCACCACCGCACGACACTTCGGGAAAAGCCGGGGTTTTGTGATCCTTATCCCTCGGTCCTCGGTATAGGCACGCATGGTGGTAGTCGTGGTGCTTCTGGCATAGCCAATGCCCGTCAAACCAGATGACGGCGGGTTGGTCGCAACTGCCGCAGGAATCGTCATGGCAGCAATCGTTAGGGTTAGGACAGTCGCACGGAAAATCGCAAATGTACGGTTTTTTCATATTGCCTCGATAACTCTAAATACCGGCTTTTTCAATTCTCCCTACCGACCTTTTCATTCCACCAGCTTGCAAACTCCCCCGCCTTGAGGGGGTCTTGGAACTCAACTGCGATCACAATCTCCCGCCCCTCATCTACTGTTACAGTTCCGCCGAAAGATTCCGCCTGATAGGTGATCGCATCCCGGCAGCGAAGCCACACGGAGTGGTCGGGCATCGGCGCACAGATTATCTTGACGGTGGTGGTCATGCTTTCACCCGCTTCACGCACGAGCGCAGGTCGTCGATCCAGATGATGAAGCGCCAATCGTCCCGCACCGAGTAGAACAGCGCATGACACCCATGCCATTTCTCGAAGACACAGGTGCGGGCCTTGCCGCCCAACGTGATCTGGTAAAGGTCGGTCTCGTTTAGCCGCTTCGCCAGAGCAATCTTGTCGGCGTCGGCGGGATCGTTGGGATCGAACCCAAACATGGGAGCCGCAAGCTCGTGCCGCCCCATTGCGATCCAGCTACTCTTGTTGTTGAACCTCTCCATAGCTACTGTACCGCCGTGGTGCTGGCTTTACGTAGCAGTCTGGTCTTGAGGGATTTGATCTGCCGCTTGACGTGGCGAATGGTCTCGCCAACGGTGTGGGTAGCGTCAACCATTTCCTGTGAGTTGCGGGTCGCCAGCCTCCACAATGCCTCTTCCAATTCCTTAATTCGTTGCTGTTTGTAGTTTTCCATTTCGCTTCCTCCTCTAATAAATGAACCACTCGGACAAGTGTCCGAGTGGTTATGCCGTCGCCGTCTTCGCCTCGTCGTTAGCGTACTCACGGATCTTGGTGAGTGCCTCGGACTCGCTGTTGCACTCGCACAGTGCCGCCGTGCCGTAAGTGGCGGTATCGGTAGCGAAGATGCCGTAAGGCTTTGCCGCCTTGCGAAACTCCCAATAGAACCCGCCATACGGTTCGCTCTTGTCGCCGACCCGCTTGGTGCCCGATGGCTTATCGAGCTTGGCACCAGCGGCGTCCAGCTTTTTCGTCTCTGACTTGTTTTCCTTGCGGAGGGCGTGCAGACTCTCTTTCAGCGATTTGTTCGCTGCCTTCAAATCTTTCTTCGCCTGCTTAAGATCAAGAATCTCTTTTTCGAGTTTCTCAATCCGCTCTTTGCGGACGCCGCACATGTGGCAGGGTTTCTTTTCCGGCTTGGGCGTCTCGGGTTGGTTGGTGGACTCGGCGACTTCGACCGTCTCCCGTGTGGTCGCCTCTTCATCACCAGCTTCGCCGATGCCAAGTTCAGGCACGGGCTGCGGGGCGGTGAGTTCGGCTCTCGCTTCTTCTTCCCGTTTCACGAAACGGTACTCGGTGTCGTACTTGAACCCGTTGTCGGAGAAGTATTTCGTGAGCAGGATGTTGGCTGCACGACCACGCCGCACCAACTCGTGGAATAGGATGATGCGGAATTCTGTGGTCAGCTTGCAGAAGCGAAACGCTCGGAAAATTTCCGAGTCGCTCATGGCAGCGAGCTTGTCACTGTCAATGGTCGGACTGAACTCGATTGAGTTCCCGTCCTTCTCTTTGACGATGACGTTGATTGGATACGTACTGACTAAGTCGTCTGGCATTGGACACTCCTACGGTTGAGATACCGTGGGTGTCCTCGACTCCACTTGCTCCCCCGAGTTTACGGGGTCGGTCTCAGGCTATTCGTTCAAGTCCCGTGCGGCTTACTGCTCGGGTCGGCGTATGGTTTCCCGACTAGCAACTATTATACCACTGGAGTCGAGAGTGTGGCTATAAAAATGCTGCAGTCGGAAAATTTCCGAGTGAATGTTACTCATGTTACTTAGGTAACAATTAATAGTTAGTACCATTATGGGACGCCGACACCCGCAAGGGGCGGATAGTTTGACTTACTTGCCGAACGGATCGATCTTATTCCCCAATCCATCATCCATCTCCCTCACGGAACAACCTCGACAGTCTGACCCGCATTTCTTTCGAAAAACACCTGAGATTAGCAGGAAAGTTGTCTCGGGTTTGGGTATTAGCATTGCAGGGGTGTAGCTCAGCCTCCTCCCACGCTTTCCTGTCTCAGCTTTCTCGAACGAAACGTTGCAAGAGTTAGCGAACATGACTGGCACCTCAAAAGCGACCGCACCACCGAAGGACAGATTTCTTGCAGCAGGGCATCCACATTTTCGGCTCGATACCCACTCCCGACTCGGGCCGCGTCTTGTCTATCAAACCCTTTTTGGCAGTGCAAGGAGAGCCATGCGCGCCAAGCGCTCTGATCTCGGTCGGTAGACCTGAGCCCCACCTATTGCAATTCCCTGCCAGCAATAATAAGGTTCTTACCGCGACACCAGTGAAGCGGAGAGGAAAGAGCATGTCCCGCAGAACTGGTCAGAGAGGTCACATTGAACGCAGCGGTAGATGGTGGGTTGTTCGGTGGTGGATGGATGTGCCGGAGCACGAAGAGAGAAGGCACATGCGGGAGAAAATCTGCCCGCTCTCAGGACCCGGTAGCCTGTCCAAGTCCGAACGGCAGCGTCGCGCCCGTGAAATCGTCGGTACGAGCGGAGCCGACACTGAAGAGTATTTCAAGAAGGTGGTTGAGAAGAAAGGAGGCGGTATCACCTTTCGCGAGCAGGCGAAGTGGTGGCTCAACCATGTCCAAGGTCGGAGGCGTAAACCCGTTGCACTTTCAACGTTGGAATTGTGGGAGGGTTGTCTCAACAACTGGATCAACCCAAATATCGGGGAGGTGCCCTTGTCCGAAGTCAACAACGCGGTTCTGAAGTCACTTGTTGCGAAGATGGTAGACGGTGGTCTGTCACCCAAGTCAATCGACACCTATTCGCAAGTTGTGAAGATGGTTGTGGCTTCTGCCGTCAATGATGAGGGCGAGGAAATCTACCCGCGAAAATGGAACCACGAGTTCATTGACATGCCTGTCGTCGAGGAGGAACGGCAAAACACGCCGACATTTTCCTCCGAAGTGATGACGGGCTTGGCCTCGTGGAAGAAGAAACGGGAACGGATGATTTTCATCCTGTGCGGCGCGGCTGGCCTGAGAATCGGTGAGACGCTTGGCATCGAGATTGACAAGCACATCTCTCCAGACTTTTTGACCATCTCCATCAGGCAGAAAGTTCATCACGGCAGGGTCGAACAACGGCTCAAGACAGCGAACGGCGGGCGTCAGGTCGACCTACACCCGGCGATTGCTGCCTTTCTCAGAGAGTTTGTCGGCGACCGAAAGTCGGGCTTTTTATTCTGGACACGGAAAGGAAAGCCCCTGTCACCGACGAACATCATCCGTCGCCACCTGCATACGGCTCTCAAGGAACTGAACTACATCAATCCGTTTACGGGAACGCACAAAGCGGGAAACCATGCGTTCCGTCGCTTCAGGAACACGTACCTGCGGAACAAGAGCCTGTGCCCAGAAGGGCTTCGGAACTACTGGATGGGACACAAAGGGAATTCCATGGATGACCTCTACGACAAGATCAAAGAGGACATTCAGTTCCGCAAGATGTGGGCAGAACGGTGTGGTTTCGGCTTCGAGTTGCCCTCAGTTGTACCGAATGTCCCGAAATGTACCGAAAATGCTGGAGTTGCAGTAGCAGCGTAAACAATTGAAAGAGCGAGAGAAAGATTGGTCGGGGAGAGAGGATTTGAACCTCCGACCCCCTGGTCCCGAACCAGGTGCTCTACCAGGCTGAGCCACTCCCCGACGGCGCAACGGGCGGCAACAAGGAAAACATCCACCCGCGCGTGTTTAC